>Ga0172369_10005897_pt1 | contig 14880 bp, 18 predicted proteins | sample LakKiv25m_FD_114539 | JGI IMG/M metagenome (GOLD analysis project Ga0172369, IMG submission 114539) | Freshwater microbial communities from Kabuno Bay, South-Kivu, Congo - kab_022012_11.25m | ecosystem: Environmental > Aquatic > Freshwater > Lake | place: Democratic Republic of the Congo...
CGCATTCCCCTCCTCACTATCTCCAGATTACTTGGGGATATAAATCCTTTCCTTATAACTTCGCTCTTTTTGACATCTATAACTTTATCATTTTCATCAACAACTGAGTGGACAAAACGAGGCTTGTATAACTTGCCGCCATTTACTATGGCACATGTGGCGTTTGTGATCTGAAGAGGTGTCACAAGTACATCACCTTGCCCGATAGCCATATGATAAGTGTCTCCTAGATACCAGCTTTCATTTTTTACTTTTTCCTTCCAGACAGGATCAGGAATAGCTCCGGAAGTTTCTCCACCGACATCAACACCTGTAGTTGAACCAAATCCGAAAAGATTCAGATAATGTTTCATCTTTTCCGGCCCCAAACCTTGTATCCCACCATATCCACCGCCGATGGCATAGAAGAATGTATTGACAGACTCTGCTATTGCCTTCGTCACATTCGTAATACCATGACCACCATACTTCCAGTCAGGAAACTTCCATGTACCAACCTTTATGCCCCCTGTAGAGTTGACTGAAGTATTTTCATTGATATTTCCTTCCTGGAGAGCTGCTGATGCTACAAATGGCTTGATAACAGAGCCAGATGGATACTCTCCTGACATAGCTCTCGCCAGTAGGGGGTTTCTATCATCCTTTAAGAGCGTTGAATAACTTTTATCAGATATGCCTTTAGAAAAAAGGTTATTATCATAAGTCGGTAAGTTGACAAAAGCAAGTATCTCCCCTGTTTTTGGATTCATGGCCACTGCTGAGGCTTTTCGAGCCCCGGAAGTTGCCATAACTCTATCCATTTCCGATACCATCTTTTTCTGTAATGCGAAGTCTATGGACAGTATCATACTTCTACCCAAAACAGGATCTTCTTGTCCGAGAAACTTTATAACTTTTCCTGACGAATCTACTTCATAACGTTGGCTCCCGTCTTTCCCCCTCAAAGTGTCCTCATATGACTTTTCTAGACCAGTTTTTCCTATATAGTCAGTCAGTCTATAGCTATCTTTTCTAGTACTCAGCTCTTCTTCACTTATTCTCCCTACATAGCCTAAAACATGAGCAAGGTATCCTTCGTCTAGATACTGACGAACCGGATTTGCAGAGACATTCACTCCTTTCAGTTTTTTAGATTCGATTATGAAAGATCTATTCTTCGTAATTTTCTCTTTGATAAGTATTGGCTGGGTATATCCTTGACCTTTATCTTCAACCTTTTTCTTTATTGACACAGCTTTCATCCTTAAAATTTTTCCTAGCTGGGTATAGACATACTCCCGATCTTTCTCATCTTCTGAAAGATCGGTAGGTATTATAGCCACTTCATAATTCGGTACATTTTTTACCAGTTTGACTCGATGTCTATCATATATAACTCCTCTGGGGGCTCTAACTATGTTGGCTCTTATCCTGTTTCCTTCTGCCATCTGACGACTCGCATCTCCCTGCATCAGCTGCAAATAGAAAATCCTCGATATCATAACAAAAAATATCAGAAAACAAATGCCCCCAATGACCAGGAAGGGAGCCCTCTTTTTATCAACTTCTATTTTAGGAGCCTCCTGATCCGCCGTTAAGATATGATAAACCCACCTTTCAGAATCCTTAGTTTTTGGATCTTTGACCCTCCATTTTTTGTCTCCTCGCTCTATTCCTATTAGCTTTTTAAATAGGTCCTTCTTCATCTGACTTTTCTCCTCTCATCAAGAGTATCTTCCCAATCAAAAAGTCTTCTGACAAAAGGGGCCATAGCTAAAGAGAAAACAACTGTTACAGCTCCTTGTATCAGGAAAAAGGTTACACTCGAGAAAGGGAATGATCCGGAGTTCATTGCTATATATATAGCTAGACTAGTATAGAAAAATATAGGAATGGCTACTTGGAATGCGACAAAAGCTACATTTGAGACTAACGCTTTATCTTCACTAAAGAGAAGGTTACTTACAAAAACCGTCAACATAAAGATAGCTATATGAAAACCATAAGGACCCGCTGAGATAGTATCCATCAAAAGTCCTGTACAAAAAGCGAAAGCATATGCCTCATAATTTTTTCTGAAGAGGGCTATGGAGATTATAAATATTAAAACAATATTTGGATAGAAAACGCTTATGTTAAAAATTTTCAGAAAGCTTGTCTGAAGATATATAGAAACTAAAATGATAGAAATGTTTAATAATATAGTCATTTTTCTTTTATTAACTGTATCCACTCGAGAGAATTGAAATCTACCAGTGGTCTAAGAGAAGCAGACTGGAACATAGAATTATTCTTTTTTGTTATATTCTCTATTCTCCCCAATATCAGTCCCTTTGGATAATCTCCGCCAAGCCCTGATGTCACCACATTCTCCCCTTTTTTAAGAATCACTTCTTGGGGAATTTGACTCATAATCAGACCTGTGCCTACCTGACCTTGAGTAAGTCCCGCTATACCAAATGTCTGGGTTATCGATGGTATAGAACTGAAAGGATCGGTAATAAGTATAATCTTTGCTGTCCTATCATAAACATCTGTCACTTTTCCTACTAGTATACCCTCGCTTGTTGCTACCATCCCTGAATACAAGCCATCTTTTACACCTTTATTTACAACGATACTTGCTCTGACGTTTGTTGGATCAAAGAATGATACCCTAGCCATTACTGTTTCATACCCACTGTCATTCTTGAAGTTCAAATCTTTTCTCAAAGCCTCATTTTCTTTGACTAATTGTGACATTTTTGCCTTTTCAGCTTCTAGCCGATTTATTTTCTCTCTCAAGGACTTATTCTCTCTCTGAATATTTCCAATATTGCCTAGATTACCGAAAAAACTACTCAAACCTGAAGCAGAACTAGAAAAAATTACACCTATAGGAGCTGTTATTCTAGTTATACCGGAGTCAATAGAAGAGAAGGACCCTTTAGACCTGAAGAACAGAAGACTTCCTATGATGATGATGATACTAAAAAATATTAGAAATGATACTTTTTTCATTATCTAAACTTTAGGAGATTTTTCATACTGAGTAGTGACCAAGACTTCCTTGAGTGATTCTATATCTTCCAGGACCAAGCCAGTACCACGAACTACACTAGTGAGGGGATCGTCAGATATGTGCACAGGCATCTTTGTGCTAAGTGAGAGAATCTTATCTAGACCACGAAGTAATCCGCCACCTCCGGCAAGAATAATCCCTCTATCCATGATGTCCGCTACAAGCTCCGGTGGAGTTTCTTCTACAGTCATCTTCACAGCATCCACTATAGAGGCTATCGACTTCGACATTGCTTTTCTGATGTCATCACTCGTTATAGTTATCGCTTTTGGTAGTCCCGTCACAAGATCCCTCCCTCGCATGGTAGCTTCCAGCTTCTCTCCTGCAGGATATGCACTACCGATGGCTATCTTTATCTCTTCAGCAGTTCTCTCTCCAAGAAGTAGATTATACTCATCTCTGGCGAACTGGATGATATCATCGTTCAACTCGTCTCCTGCAATTCTCAGCGATCTAGATGATACTATACCACCCAGGGATATGACAGCTACTTCAGTGGTTCCACCGCCTATATCTACTATCATACTTCCGGCTGGTTCCTGAACAGGAAGTCTGGCTCCTATAGCCGCTGCCATTGGCTCCTCTATCAAGAATGCTTGTCTGGCCCCCGCATTCATAGCTGCATCCTCTACTGCTCTTTTCTCTACTTCAGTGACGCCGGATGGTATACCAATAACCACTCTTGGACGGGGGAATAGGGTAAAACTCTCTTTATGGACTTTATCTACAAAGTACTTAAGCATCTGTTCAGTTATCTCAAAATCACTAACGACCCCATCTACAAGCGGGCGGGTCGCCACAATATTTGCCGGTGTTCGGCCTACCATCTTCTTTGCTTCATCACCGATGGCAAGTATCTGTTTGGTTTTCTTGTTTAGAGCTACCACTGAAGGTTCATTTATGATAATCCCTTTTCCTTTTACATATACAAGAGTATTGGCCGTTCCCAGGTCAATACCAATGTCATGCGAGAAATATCCGAAAAATTTATTTAGCATAATACTCTTTGATTCTCTTGATTAAATCCTTTTCCTTTACTATTTCCGTATCTTCCTTATCCCTAAGTTTTAGTTCATAACCGCCTGATTTCTGCGACTTGTCAGATACAACTATTCTAATAGGTACACCCAGAATATCACTATCTGCAAACTTGACTCCAGCAGACTCATCTCTATCATCCCATAGAACGTCTATTCCTTCAGCCTCAAGCGTTTTCACAAGTCTTTCTGCCTCACCTACCATCCTCAAGTCAACTATATGAACATGATATGGAGTCACTTCCTTGGGCCAGATTATCCCCTTTTCATCTGATAAAGTCTCGACTATCGTTCCCATCATCCTAGATGGTCCTATACCATAACAACCCATAACAACAGGCTTCTCTTTTCCATCTTTATCTAAATATTTGAGATTGAAAGGATCGCTAAACTTTGTTTTCAGCTTGAAGATATTACCGACTTCAATAGTTTTTGTCTCCTTTAGCTCTCTGTTGTCACACTCTGGACAACTTTTCTGAACATCTATAATTTCCTTATTGACAGCTACTTTACATTTTTCACATAAGAATACCGTGTCTTCGCCTACAAGAGACTCTGTTTGAAATTCATGTGAGAACTTTGAGAAAGTCCCTCCTGGTGAATATGTAAGATAAGTTATCTTTTCGAGACCCAATCTTTTGAATATTTTTTTATAAGAGTTTATAACTTTCTGATAGTAACTTTCCAAATCATCTTCATCTACGTGGAAAGAATATAAATCCTTCATCCTAAATTCACGCCCACGAAGTATCCCTGACTTTGCCCTTTTTTCATCCCGAAACTTTGTCTGTATCTGAAATACATACTTTGGCAGATCTTTATATGAAAAGACAAATTTCTTAGCTAGGGGGGAAACTATTTCTTCATGTGTAGCGCCCAAAGCAACTTCATTCTTTGAATAGTAACTAGTGAACCGATAAAGATCATCCATAGTATCCCAGCGGCCTGTTTTCATCCAGTTGTCTTTCGGATGAAGCGTAGGCATGAGTATTTCTTGACCATCTATATTCAACATTTCCTCACGTACAATGTTTTCAATATTTTTTAAAACCTTGAAACCGAGAGGTAGATAAGTATATACACCTGCCATTAACTGGTCCACGTAACCGCCACGGACTAGAAGCTCATGATTTTTGCTTTCGGCTTCCTTTGATATATTTCTCGTTGTTTTTGTAAAAAGTTTACTTACTCTCATATAGTTTCTATTTTTAAATTACTTAATAATACCAAAAGTGAATACATCTTTAAAGGTTACAACTACCATTAGCAGGATAAGCATCCCAAAGCTAGCTAGCTGAATCGCATTTCTGACTTTCATCGATAACTTCTTCCTCACCACTGATTCGATAACTATAACCATTACCTGCCCTCCATCAAGAGCCGGTATCGGTATAAGGTTGAAAACAGCAACCGCTATAGAGAAAACCGCCGCAAACTGTATCAGAGCAGAGAACCCTAGCTGGGCAAAGCTTCCCGTTACCACAAATATCCCTACCGGCCCGGCTACATTATCAGGCATCTGAAATTGAAATATTATTTTTCTGAAAAGTTCCACCACTGCCTCTAGTGTAAGTAGAGTTATTCTACCTACTTCCTCAAACGCAGCTCTAGCTGCTGCTATAGGCGGAGCCGATACCTTACCTTCATTTTTAAGTACCACCCCTATATATGTTTGCTCCACTTCCCTGTTGCCTATCTTTTCCTTCTCAGTGTATACAGTTACCTTTTTCTCTATTACCTTGCCATTTCTCTCCACAAGGACAATCAACGGCTTGTCTTTATTCTTTTCCGCTTCTGTCTGTATCACCATAGTCATCTCTTCATAACTGTGTACGTCTGTCCCATCAACCTTCTTTACGATATCACCGGCCGCTATTCCGCTTTTCTGAGCCGGTGTATCAGCCTTGACCTCTACGACTTCTGCTTTCATATTATTTACTACCCCCTGATGGTTTGCCATACCGGGAATTATAGGTTTCATACCAAAGAGATAACTGCCGAAGAGTATAAACCATGCCAGAACAATGTTTAGAAATACTCCCGCCATAAGTATAAGCACTCTGATATACGCAGGCTTGTCTTTATAAGTTCTTGGGCCCTTTTCATCTGATCCTTCCTCCCCATATAGTCTCACATACCCTCCTATGGGTAGAAGATTGAGTGAATATCTGGTTTCTCCTTTTTTTACACTCCATACTCTCGGTGGTATACCGAAAGCAAACTCATCTACTCTGACACCATTTCTTCTGGCCATGATATAGTGACCAAACTCATGGACAAAAGTTATGAGCGAGAAGACAAAGACTACTCCTAATATTGAAACTACTATAGCCATCTACTTGCCAAACCTCCTTTGTCTTCTTGCATACTCTGAGAGTGCCTTTTCAAGTTCTTTAGCGTCAAAGTCCGGCCAGAAAATATCAGTGAAGTATAGCTCTGAGTATGCTGACTGCCATGTCAGGAAGTTGCTCAGACGCATCTCTCCACCAGTTCTTATGATGAAGTCAGGATACGGCTGACCGTTGGTATACAGGTTCTTCTTTATGTTCTCCTCGGTTATATCCACACCTTTCTCTACGCACTGACTCGCGGCTCTCACAATTTCCGATCTTCCTCCATAGTTTAAAGCCATATTTACCTTCATACCTGTATTATTCTTTGTTTTTTCTGTTGTATCAGTCAATATCATCTGGAGTTCTTCATCAAATCTATCAATTTCCCCAAGTACACTAAACCGAGCATTCTCATCCATACATTTCTTAAGAAGATCTTTTGTCATCTTTTTGAAAAGCTTCATCAACTCCGCTATTTCTTTCTTATCCCGATTCCAGTTCTCTGTAGAAAAAGCATAGAATGTAGCGTGCTTGATACCCGCATGCAGACATATATCGAGAATCTTTTCAAAAGAGTCAACACCTATCTCGTGACCTTTAAATATGGCCAACCCCTGTTGTCTGGCCCATCTTCTGTTACCATCCATGATGAAACCAATGTGTACTGGTTTTTCGTTTTTCATTTTTAAAAGTTTAAAAGCTCGGACTCTTTCTGAGTGAACGTATCTTCTATCTTCTTGTTGTATTTGTCAACCATCTTTTGTAGCTCATCTTCCTTCGAATACATATCATCCTCGCCTATTTCTCCGTCTGTTTTTGCCTTCTTAATAGCATTCCAGACATCTCCTCTGATGTTTCGTATAGAGACGCGGGCGCTTTCTGCTTTTTCTTTTGCCATCTTTACGAACTCTTTTCTCCTATCCTCGGTCAACTCAGGCAGATTTATCCTTATGTTTTCACCTGTGTTAGTGGGATTAACTTTAAGTTCAGATTCACGAATAGCAGTCTCTATTTGGGATATATTTGACTTATCCCATGGCTGTACCAGTATAGATCTCGGCTCGGGGATAGAGATAGTAGCTACTGCCTTTATCGGATTTTTTGTACCATATACATCCACTAGTATATCCTCTACTAGAGATGCACTTGCCCTGCCAGTGTGTATAGTTGCAAGCTCCTGCTCAAAGTTATCTACAGCTTTTATAAACTTCGGCTCGGTTTCTTTTATGAGTTCATTTATCATGTCGCTCCTCCTTTTTGAATCTTGACTTTGGAATATTTTATTTTTACTTTTTTTATTCTAAACTCAAAATACTAAATACTATATTCTTTCCTTCTTACTTCCCTACTTCGAACCTTGAAAATCTGCGTATCTCTATCTTTTCGCCTATTTTGCCAACCACTTCATTTAGAAGCTCCTCAATAGTAATATCTGGATTTTTCACAAATGACTGCTTCATCAGGCAGTTTTCAACAAAGAATTTTTCTTTCTTCCCTTCCCATATTTTGTCCAAGATGTTTGCTGGCTTACCCTCTTTCTTCAGCTTCTCGAGTTCTATTTCTTTTTCCTTATCCAAAACTTCAGATGGAACATCTCCGGCTTTCAAATACTCCGGATTAGCCGCAGCTATATGCATCGCAACATCTCTGGCAAAACTCTGGAAATCATCGCTTCTAGCTACGAAGTCTGTTTCTGAGTTTACTTCTACTAGCACACCTATGCCCGTACCATGCATGTATGAGGCAACTACACCTTCCTTTGCTTCACGACCGGCTCTTTTTGCTGCCGTAGCAGCACCCTTCTTCCTTAATCCTTCTATAGCTTTATCAATGTTCCCCTTTGACTCTATCAACGCTTTCTTACAATCCATCATTGGTGCGCCTGTCATCTTTCTAAGGTTTGCTACATCACTTGCTTTTATATCTGTCATATTTGTCGTTCCTCCTTTTTAAATCCTGAATTTGGAATCTGGTACCTAGAATGAGTTATTTATACCTTTTTTATTCTAAATTCAAAATACTATATTCTTGATTATTTTTTCTCTTCTGTCTTCTTTGTTTCAACAACGTTGGGTGTTGGTTCCTCTTTTGCCTCTCCTTTTGGCTTCTCCCCGACCCTAGATTCTTCTTTTTTAGACATCCCTGCGTCTTCCTCACTTACTTTTTTCACTGGTGTCTTCGATACCGCATCAGCCATGTACTCACATATCATCTTTATCGCCTTTACAGCATCATCATTTGCGGGAATAGGGTAGTCCACTAGCTCAGGATTTACATTTGTATCTACAATAGCCACTACTGGCAACCCTATCTTCTTTGCTTCCTTCAGCGCTGTCATTTCTTTCTGAATATCTACTATGAAAACTGCGTTTGGCAACCTGGTAATATCTAGTATCCCACCAAGATTTGCCTGTAGTTTTCCTATCTCTTGTTCTATTTTCAACTTCTCTTTCTTTGTCATACCGGTACCTTCCTCAACCTTTCTCTCCATATCCTTCAGATACTTTGTTCTAGAGGCTATAGTCTGAAAGTTTGTCAGCATTCCACCCAGCCACCTCTCACTCACATACGGCATACCACATCGCTCGGCCTCTTCCTTCACGATGGTCTGCGCTTGTTTCTTCGTCCCTATAAAAAGTATATTCCCGCCATCCTTCACAACAGACTCGATAAACTTCTTTGCTTCTTCCATCTTCTGGACAGTCTGAGCAAGGTCTATAATGTGTACCTTGTTTTTTGCTGTAAATATATAAGGAGCCATCTTTGGATTCCATCTCTGTGTCTGGTGTCCAAAGTGAGCTCCTGCTTCAAATAGCTTCTGCATGGTTACTTCTGTCATCTTCTCTCCTTTTTCTGCCCATTTTTCGGGCCCTCCGCTTTCATCATCTGCCCTAAAACCCGAATTCGGGAGAAATCAGCGCATCAAAAAGCGTGTGTTTTAATATTCTTCTAAAGTTTACCTGCCGACTGGAAGGCTAGATAAGTATAGCAAAAAGTGAGGACATATGCAAGGGGATATGGACTCTCTATTCGAAGGTTTGCATTAGTTTCCATACTGCTGCTATCCCAGCTATCCCACCCACACCACCTAGCAATATAGATGTGAGGGAAAACAGACTTCCTCCCCAAAGCATGGGAAGATACCCGCCTATGGCAGAACCAACAAACATCCCGAGCATTATAGTTTTCTTTTCCATATAAACATTCTACTTTATACAATACTCAAAAACAAACATACTCAAACCTTAACCATAATAAGAATAATTGACAAAACATAGTCTTTATGTTATTATCTAAAACTACGTACCTTTATATCTTCTAGCCTGCAACTTGCTTGAAATCTTTTTTTGGCAAGTTGCAGGTTTAGAAAATGCAAATAGAACGAGGAGGGCTTATGTCCGATCAGATTAAAAAAGTAGTATCCGCAGCAGAAGCTGCGGGCTTCGACGAAGAGCAGACCAACAGCCTGGTCAGAAATGCACAGTCCGACCACGATTTCTTCGGTACCGAAGGCCTATTTCAGGCAGAAAACCGCGCGAAGGAAGCAGTAGAAGCGATTGGCATTGAAAACCTTGGCATCAACGCTCAACTATCTATCGAGGCTGAGCTATCACGCTACTTCATGTCGTAATCAGCCAACTAATGAAGGGACATCATGCCACGCATAGTCATAACAAACGCAAGACTGCTATTCAAAAATGAATCTCTGAATGCCGTAAACCTTGAAGAAACGCTCAGGACTTACGTCGCAGGTCAGACGGGTGTGGATGAGTCAAGGATCGAGATTCTCTTCCCACGTGACACCGATTGGGGTTACCAGGTAGTCAACGCCGAGATCAAGATTATTCCTGAAAACTATATCCCAACCACGATCGAGACGCTGCCGAGGCAGATCAAGGAATTGCTGGAACGGCTCGCCGACGCAGATCAAGTGCCAGAAGTCAAGGCATACAACCTCTTCATGAGCAACCACACCAGCAGCAACCGTAACAAATAATATCTATACCCCGTTCGACAGCCCTCAAGGCGGTCATTTTTCTCGCATCCCCGCGGGAGAGGCCGTCTTATTTTATTCTCCGATTTTATAAAACTATTCTAGTGTTCTTGAGAATATTGGAATAGAGACAAAAGAAAAAGACGGCGATTAGATGCACGTAGTGTGCAAATTCGCCGCCGCGATAAACTGTCTGGTCCCCGCCCGATGTTCAGTGATGACTGCCGCAGTACTCGACCGGTATCCTTTTCATGGGTTTACTCTGACCCCCAACGTACGGAAACTTGATGTCGGTTTTCTCGAGGTTATTATCGAGGATCTCGAGAATCCACTTCCGGAAGAGAGTCGTCCTACTCTCAACGCCCTCAGGAAACCTCTTTATCAGAGCGTGATATTGGCAGTTGCCCAGTCTGAAGTCGAACTTTATCTTCTTGGCTGCCAGATGTTCCTGATACTGCTCCTCGAGAGATCTGACTTCTGCATTCAGCAGGGGCCTGAAGGCAATGTCATCCTTCCCAAGTGTGTGTAGTGCTTCCAACATACTCATGATGCTACCTCTTCTGGTAAGTTTCCTCTTTATAGAAAATGCCAGAGAAAATATCACCCTTCCCCAGCAAATTTATTATAGCATAATTGCAGGGAAAGAAAAAGGCCTCGAATGTATCTAGGCCCCTGATGGGACCGAGCGATCTCTGTGCCCAGCCCCCTTTGTGATGCTAGCTTGTCGTGCCCTGTTCATCCCGTCTCTTGTTCCCGCGATTTATATATTCACAGACACCTACGAGAGAGAAAAAGTAGATGATAAACATGACTAATCCGCAGAAAAAAGCCACCAGAGCAGTCGTTCCTGACAGTTCGTCCGTGAAAGCATGTTCTCCCCATCCGCCGAGGATAAAACCACTCATCGGAGCAATTCCCAAACCTGCCTGGACCATACGTATCTTCATATTCACTATCGACACCTCCTGATGTGTATGAACCAGCTGGGGTCTCTCCCAGCTCAACTTTTTACAGATACCCTATTATACCACAAAAACTGGTACAGCATGAGGATTTTATTTGTATAGTAACTTCCATTTAACTAAAATAATCTTGTTAATACCTGCTCTTTCTGATAGAATAGCTCTTGTTATGAAAAAAGATTTACATCCAGAATATAAAAAAGCAAAAGTAACCTGCGGTTGTGGTAATGTCATCGAGACAAAAAATACCGTTGGTGATTTAACTGTGGAGATATGTTCCACCTGTCACCCCTTCTTTACAGGCAAACAGAAGCTTATAGACACTGCAGGAAGAGTTGATAAGTTCAAGGAGAGAATGGAAGCAGCCGAGCAAATTAAAAAGTCAAAAGTCAAAAGTCAAAAGTCTGGGTCTTCAAAGAAGTCTAACTCTACTGAAACTGATAAATCTGATATCAAAGAACAATTGAAAGAAATAAAACAGGAAGTTCAAGACGAGACAACCGACGAAAAGTAAATAAACTGTAAGGATAGCGCTTTTATGCATTGCCATATAGCGCTATAATTGTTTCTATACTTAATTTGTCATTCTGAATGTAATGAAGAATCTCAAGATCCTTCGCTATCGCTCAAGGATGACAATGGAGGGGGGCGGAATGACAGAGAAAAGGAGAAAGATGATAGATAAATACGACCAATTCAAAAAGGAATTTGAAGATATCGAGGTTCGTCTCAGTGCCCCTGATGTGGTTTCTGACACCCAGAATTTAAAGAAACTATCGAAGAGACACTCTGAACTGAAAAGTTTACTGTCAGCTTTTGAATCATTGAAAAAGCTTGAAGAAGACGTAAAAAACTCGCGTGGTATGGTGGTAAAAGAGACTGACCAATCTATGAAAGAGTTCATCGAGGAGCAGATAGCTGATTCTGAGGGTAAGCTATCTGAAGCTAGACAACTACTCCAGACGCTTCTAGTACCAAAAGACCCAAATGATGAGAAAAGTGTCATACTTGAGATACGTGCCGGTACAGGTGGCGATGAAGCAGCCCTCTTCGCCGGAGATCTTTTCCGTATGTACTCTCGTTATGCAGAGACGATGGGATGGAAAGTTTCCGTTTTATCTTCGAACATCAGCGGTATAGAGGGAATAAAAGAAATGATAGCGCGCATCGAAGGAACCGATGTTTATAAATATCTGAAGTTTGAAAGTGGCGTTCATAGAGTTCAGAGAGTACCGGAAACAGAGTCACAAGGACGCATACACACTTCGGCTGCTACGGTTGCTGTTATGCCAGAAGCTGAGGAAGTAGATATAGAAATAGCCCCGACAGACATAAAAGTGGACGTCTTTCGCTCGTCCGGTCCTGGCGGGCAAAGCGTCAATACGACTGACTCTGCCGTTCGCATTACGCACATACCAACAGGAATGATAGTTTCCTGCCAAGACGGCAAGTCACAGCTTAAAAATAAAGAGAAAGCAATGTCAGTTCTACGTTCTAGACTGCTCGCGCAAAAACAAGAAGAAGAAGCGAAGAAAAGAAGTGATTTTAGAAAATCACAAATCGGATCGGGAGATAGGTCTGAAAAGATCAGAACCTATAACTTCCCCCAGGATAGAGTGACAGACCACAGAATAGCATTCTCTGCACATAATCTGCCCGAGATTTTAAATGGTAAACTGGACGATATAGTTTCAGCCCTACAAAAGGCGGCAGAAGAAAAAGCCCTCGAAAACGCAGAGTAAGAATATTATAATTAGACTATGAAACTGATTGATACAAACAAACAAGACTGGGAAGATAAAGAAGGTTATTCCAAAAAGATATTCCTCGATGAAAAAGATTTAAACCATCCCGGTGCTCTTGTGCAGATGATAAAGGTTAAGGCCGGGGAAAGGGCCGAGTCTCATCATCATAAAATACAAACAGAAATTTTCTACTTCTTTGATAATACTGGTTTTTTTATAGTTAATGGAGAAAAAGTTAACTTAAAGGCCGGTGATATCCTAGTTGTTGAGCCTAACGATAAACACACGGCTGAGAGTACTGGTGATAATGATTTTGTATATCTAGCCTTTAAGACAGACTATTCCTCGGACGACTTATATTGGGATTAGGAGTAAAATTGATTATAAAAGTATGAGGGCGGTCCGCAAGATGCAAGCCGCCCTATTTGTTGTCATGCCTTATCCCAAGACTACTTCTCCTTTACTTTATTGCTTCCTCAACATTTTCATTTCCCAAAATCCAGTGGAAGATCTCGATTTCTCTTTCGATATCCTCCTCTTTTTCAGGAGAAATGACCGGGTAAAGCGCGCTGATGGGATCAAACTTTTCTTCCCCATCTTTTTCTTCGGGTTTTGACAGGATATTAGTGGTTTGTAAATTTTGCTTGTCCATAATATCCTCCCTCGCATTTCATTGGTGCTTTCCGTGGCCTAGGCCTCCTCTTCGTCCTTCCTCATATTGCCTACCTTTCTGTAGATGCCAAACGGAATATACCTTTATTAAATACCCTTAAGGTTACAAAATCAACAGCATAATTACTAAAATTAAAAAATAGCCCAATTCGGCTATTTCTCTTTGATTGAAAATTTTTTTATTCCCACCTGAAAAATTTGGTAGCTAGAACAAACGTTATAACCATCCACACAAGAAGTCCAAGCATGTCGGTCCTTATCGCAATGAGGTTACTACCATCTATAATGACACCGCGAAGCGCGTCGGCTAAATATGTCAGGGGGAGATATGCAGTGATAGTCTTTAGCCATTCCGGCAGACCATCACGGGGAAAGAATACACCAGCTAGAAACATTTGTGGCATCATCACGATATTAGCAAGAGCCATCACCGTATTTTGTGAGTTCCCGACTCCAGAAACTGCAAAGCCAAGACAGAGAAAAACTACTCCACCCATCACACTTATTAGAAATATTAAAGGTATAGACCCCGCTATATGTATGCCGAAGAAAAGTACGCCAACGGTCAAGATTGTAGTTGTTTGTAGCAAGGAAATGATGAGACGTGTGACAACCTGACTCGAAAGTATTATCCTAGGCCTCACGGGTGTCGCAAGCAAGCGCCTTAGTATCCCACGCTCTCGCCAGTTTACAAATACTGACGCCACGCCAAATATGCTCATTTGCATTATTCCAAGTGCAACTATTCCGGGTATCAGAAAGTCAACATAAGTCAGATTTTTTGAGGATATAGCCTCCTGTTTTAGAACGAAAAGGTCTGGAGTCTGTGACACAGAGTGCGTGAAGCGTTCGAGTACTTGGTTTACTATCGTGACTCCTATCTGCGCGCTTGAGTTTTGTTTGTCATCATTATAAAAAAGCTGTATTTCCTGCGGAGCTGGCTTTTCACCCATTTTCAGTTGCCCTATGTTTTGCCCGAAGTCCTTCGGCAATATGATAACTATGTCGCGCTCACCATCCTCCAAAGCACTTTTTTCTGTGTCCAAGCTATCTTCTGTAATCTCAAGATTAGTAACTTTTTTGAGCCCTTCAACTAC
>Ga0172369_10005899_pt1 | contig 14879 bp, 13 predicted proteins | sample LakKiv25m_FD_114539 | JGI IMG/M metagenome (GOLD analysis project Ga0172369, IMG submission 114539) | Freshwater microbial communities from Kabuno Bay, South-Kivu, Congo - kab_022012_11.25m | ecosystem: Environmental > Aquatic > Freshwater > Lake | place: Democratic Republic of the Congo...
CCCTGCCAGATTTGTTTGGCGCGAAAGCCAGGCTCGCCCCAGGAAGCAAGTGTTTGCTGGAGTGCGCTCAGGTCGAGGTCGTAGATCAGCGGTTTGTTCATCGGGTATTCAGAATTGCCCCCTGCCTGGCGGCGCGAATTTGTGGGAGCAAGCTAGCCAGATTATCCAGCACAAGGTCAGGGGATGGCGACCAGGCCGCGATCTCCTGGGCTGTAGAAACGCCGCTGAGGACCGCGGCGGTGCGGCATCCGGCGCGCTGGCCGCCGAGGATATCGGTGTCGAGGCGGTCACCTACGGCAAGGGTAGTCTGGTGGTCGCTGCCGAGGCGTGAGATGGCCAGATTGAACATAAATGCTTCGGGTTTGCCGGTGATCAAAGGTTTGACCCCTGATCCTGCCTCGATGAAAGCCAGGATCGATCCGGCGCCAGGCGTCAGGCCATGCGGAGATGGATAGGTCACATCGGGATTGGTGCCAACAAACTTGGCTCCTGCGCGGATCAACTGGCAGGCCTTGGAAAGCTTTGGATACGAGAGGTGGCGGTCCAGGCCCGCAACAACTGCCAGGACATTTTCCTCTGCATGGTAAAAACCCTTTTCGGCCAGCGTGTCATGTAAACCAGGTTCCCCGACAATATAGACAGGACCGCCAGAATGATGCTTACCCGCCAGGTAAAAGGCAGCCGACATCGAGGAGTTGACGATCTGCTGTGGTTCGAGTTGCGCCCCATAGCGGCCGAGTTTCTCGAGATATTGGGAAACGCTGCGGGTCGCATTGTTGGTTGCCAGAACCACTTTGAGGTCCAACTCTCCGGCTTCATGGAAAAATGCGGGCAGATCGAGCAGCGGCTCATCGCCGCGCCAGAGAACTCCGTCCATATCGAGTATGATCCCTCGGATGAGGTGCAGCCAAGCGTCCATTGCAACCTGTTCTAGAAGCCAAGCCGGATGTTGGTGCAATCCGGCTTGGCATGTGTTACTGAGATGGGATGTCGTTATTTCTTCGGGGGGTCCAGTGTTTTGTCTACCAGACCATATTCGACTGCCGCCGCCGCATCCAGGTAAAAATCGCGCTCCGTGTCGTGCTCAATCACGTCGAGCGGCTTGCCGGTCGCATCGGCCATGATTTGGTTGAGACGGGTTTTGAGGCGGATGATCTCTCGGGCCTGGATTTCGATATCACTGGCCTGACCGCGCGCGCCGCCCAGCGGCTGGTGCATGTGGATGGTGGCATGCGGCAGCGCGTAGCGCTGGCCTTTCGACCCGGCGGCGAGCAAGACGGTACCAAAGCTGGCGGTGACGCCAACCGCAACGGTCGAAATGCGGTTGGGGATCATTTTCATCGTGTCGTAGATCGCCAGTCCGGCATAGATCCCGCCGCCGGGAGAGTTGATGTACATTTGGATGTCTTTTTCTGGGTCTTCGCGGCTGAGGAAAAGCAGCTGCGCGACGATCAGGTTGGCGACCATTTCATCGATGGGCGTACCCAGGAAGACAATGCGCTCTTTGAGGAGCAGTGAAAAGATATCGTACGCGCGCTCACCGCGGGCGTTCGATTCGATCACCATTGGAACGACGGAACTGAAGTCAGGAATGGACATGGGTTCCTCCTGGCAGAAGACACACAGGTTACTCAGCAGCCTGTGTGGGTTCTTCGCTGACATTATCGATCACGTCAGCGGCGGGTTCAGCCTCAGCTGTCTCAACGACAGGTTCCGCGGCAGCATCGACCGTTTCCGGGCCTTCTTCAACAGCGGGCGCGTCGGCTTTACCGGCGGCGATGTCACGCAGGCGGTTCATCATGCGCTGGTTGAAAACCTGATTGATGGTGCTGCGCGCGACGTTATCGGCCACCTGCTGCTTGCTGACGCCACCGCGAGCCAGATTTTTCAGAGAGGGATCCTGGCGAGCCTGGTTTTCGGCCATGTTGCGGATCATCTGGACTTCTTCGGGCGTGATCTGGATGTTTTCGCGGATGGAAAATTCTTCCAGGACCAGATTGCGCTTGAGGTTCCGTTCGGCAACTGGCTTAACTTCTTTTTCAATGAAATCTTCGCGTGTGGTCTGACGAGTCTTGAGGTATGTCTCGAGGTCCATCTGGTCGCGGTTGAGGTTTTCCTCAAAATGGGAAATAACATGGTCAATCTCATCCTGCAGCGCGACGGGCGGGTACTGCACGGTCGCGTCTTTGACAACCATTTCGATCAGACTCTCCATGTAGCTGTTGTTGTAGCGGTTGGTTTCTTCGGACTGCATCGAATCGCGGATACCCTTGCGCAGCGCCTCGAGGTTTTCGTAGGAAGAATCGATGGATTGGGCAAACTCGTCATCCAACGGGTGAAGCTCCAGGGAACTCACCGTGTTGACTTTGAGGTTAAAGACGGCTTCTTTGCCATTTAGATCATCGTTGGAGCTGTTGTCAGGGAAGGTGTATTCAATCGTCTTTTCTTCTCCGGCGGTGACCCCAAGCAGATGGGCAGAGAAACCGGTGAAAGGCCACTCGTTGCCGTCCTCATCGGTGAAATCGCGCGGGTCGCCAGCAATCATCTGGCGTACTCCCTCAGGGATCAGGACGGGATCAGCGTCCTCGATGGGGGTGGCCAATTTGGCGGAGATCGTCAGGTTAACCAGGTCGCCTTCGGCCGCAGGGCGATCCACAGTCTGGGAAACGGCCGAGCGGCGCTGCAGGCGGCGCAAAACATCATCAATCTTTTCGTCGGTGATTACCGGGTTGACATGTTCCTTGCGGATCGATTTGTAATCGCCAAGCTCAACCACGGGAGCGAGTGGAACGATAAAGGAGAATTTCGGGGGATCCACCTGAAGCATTTCCTGGAGCTGTCCGGGGCCATAAGGCGTGATGCCAGCTTCTTTGATGACATCAGGATAGATTTTCTCCAGCATGATGGTCAGCGCTTCTTCCTGGATTGCGCGGTCACCGTATGTGCGGCGCACGATGTCATACGGAACTTTTCCAGGGCGGAAACCAGGAATTTTGGCCTGGGAGGAGATTTTCCGCGCAGCCTGGACTTTGAATTGCTCCATGGCTTCGGGGTCAATCTCAGCGGTGATCAGTTTCTGATGATCGTCACGATCAAATGTTTCGATTTTCAAGGCAACCTTCCTCTATTAAGTATGTTCCAATGGGGAAGACGGGACTTGAACCCGTACGCCTCGCGACACATGATCCTAAGTCATGCCTGTCTGCCAATTCCAGCACTTCCCCGGCAAAGCGCACCCAATTATACAACAAAAAAAGAGCGCAAAGCCCTCTTTTGGCAAGCAGGATCAACAGTAAATTACATGGCATCTGGGGCGTGGTGTGAAAAATTGGCGCAAAGCGCTTTTTTTTTCACACCATGCCTCTTCTTTTTGAGATGATGCATCGGTTATAATCCTGCTCATCATCATTTGGGAGGCAGAAGTGTTATGAGCAGAGTGATTAACCCGGATGGGGTCGGCAAAGAACGCACGCGGCTCGTTAAGGGCACTGTACTTGCGATGCGGGAACTGATGCGCCAGACTGAACCGGATGACATCAGCCGCGACCTGGCCAGTTTTATCGCTCTGGCCTTGCTCGAAATTTCCGCGGGTATCGACGTATCGGTCGCAGCGTGGGAGAAAAAAGGGTATTGGGTGAAAGCTGACCGCTTCCGGTTGGAATGGGATTGGTCGGCCAGGTTGGGCGAGCAGATGCGCAAGGCCGTCCTGGCAGATGATTGGGCCAGCGTGGCCGCGGTTTCGGTGCAGGTGGCCGGAAAATTGATGGATACGAAGATTGCCGAACACCACCGCCTTGGCACGCCCTGGGTTGGGGCATACGCCAGGCTCAAAGCAGGTTGAGCACCGCAAACAAAAAACGGCCGTCAGGCCGTTTTTTGTTTGCGGTTGGGTGAAGTTATTTCTTCTTCAAGATGATGCGGGCGTCCACAACCTTCAGGCCTTTGCCTTCAGCGTAGACCAGGACGGGGTTCGCATCTGATTCCGCGATTTCATCTGCCAATTCGAGGATCATGGTCGAATAGGTGCAGATGGTTTCCGCCAGAGCTTCGCGGTCGCGAGGCAGCTCGCCGCGAACGCCAGCCAGGATGGGCGCGCCGCGAATTTCACCCAGCATGCGCAGAGCCTGGCTGGAGGAGACAGGCGCGACGCGGAAGGTGACATCTTTGAGGACTTCGACAAAGATGCCGCCCAGGCCGAACATCATCGTCGGGCCAAAGGTTGGGTCGTTGGTCGAGCCAAGGATGACTTCGGTACCCCAGGGCGCCATTTCTTGAATGGCGACGCCGTGGATATTGGCATCTTCGTTGAAGTTCTTGGCATTGGCGATAATGGTGTTATAGGCTTCGCGCACAGACGCATCATTCTTGATGTTGACCTTAACGCCGCCGGCATCGGATTTGTGCAGGATTTCGGGCGAAACGATCTTCATCACGACCGGGTAGCCAATCTGGTTGGCCAGTTCTACTGCATGGTCTTCTGAAGTGGCCAGCATGGTGCGGGTGACCGGCAGACCGTAGGCGGAGAAGACGGCTTTGGCTTCGATCTCGGTCAGTGCATCGCGCTTGTCGGCGCGGGCAGCATTGATGATTTTGAGCGCTTCGGCGCGGTTATTAGCACCGCACAGGCTGATCGGTTCCGCCACCATCTGGCGCATTCGGTAGAATTCGCGCAGGGCCGACATCGCGTTGACCGCAGTATCTGGTGCGCCATAGGCGGGGATGCCATTCTCAACCAGCCAGGCCATGGCCTCTTCGGAGCGTTCGCCGCCGACGAAGGAGACCGTGACTGGTTTGCCGGTGATACCCGAGTCGACGATGGCGGTTTTAATCGCCTGGGCAATTTCCATCGGGTTGGTGACCGCGGTTTCGCAGTACAGAACAACCAGGCCGTCCACCCATTCCTGGGCAAAGGAGGCCTTGGCAGATTGATAATACCAGTCGTTGCCAGCCCCACCGGTGATATCGACCGGATTCTTGGCCGAGCCAAACGAAGGCATGTATTTCTTGAGTTCAACCTGCAGTTCGGGCGGGGTGAACTTGAGGGGCAGACCATACTTTTCAGCCGAGTCGGTGGCCAGTACGCCCACGCCGCCGCCATTGGTCAGGATGAGCATATTGTCACCCTTCATGGGGGGCTGCAGGGAGAGGGCCAGCGTGCGATCGAACAGATCGTCGAGGTCGGCGGCCTGAACGACGCCGGCCTGCGAGAAGGCCGCTCCGTAGACCTTGGCTGCGCCAGCCAGGGAACCGGTATGAGAAGCAGCCGCGGCCGCGCCGTGGTCGGACACGCCGGACTTCAGAGCAATGATCGGTTTGGTCGACCTGCGGCAGACATCGATGAAGCTGCGCCCGTCTTTGAAGCCCTCAACATAGAGCGTGATGCAGGAAGTGTCGGGGTCGTCATTGAGCCAGTCGATCAGCTCAGAGAAGTCGATATCCGACATGTTGCCAATGGAGACCAGCTTGTCGAACCCGACTTTGCGGGTGTAAGTGGAGGCGTCGATGGCGATCAGGAGCGCGCCAGACTGGGAGAGGAGAGAGGCCTTGCCCTTCAATGGCAGGTAGGGCGCAAAAGAGGCGTTCATGCCGATGGAGTTGGACAGGACGCCCACGATATTGGGGCCTAAGATGCGCGCGTTGTAGCTGTTGGCAGTGGCAACAATCTGACGCTCAAGCTCGCGCTCGCCGACTTCGCTGAAGCCGGAGGTGATGATGATCAGACCCTTGATGCCTTTTTTCCCGCAATCCTCGACTGCCTGCGGAATGATCTTGGCGGGGACGGTCAGGACGGCAGCTTCGATTGTTTCTGGCACATCGGCGACCGTTGGATAGACTTTGAGGCCAAGGATTTCGCCACCCGAAGGGTTAATCGGGTAGATTTTGCCAGTGTAACCCTGGTTGACCAGATTGGCGAGAACAGTGTAACCGATTTTGCCGGGGGTAGCTGAAGCGCCAACCACCGCCAAGGACCTGGGACGCATAATGCTGTCAATTGCTTCTTTGCTCACGGGGTTATCCTCCGATTAATTGAATGACGTGTCATCTTTTGCTGTTGACATGTCGTAAATTTGGTTTTTTCTGGATTTATTGTAGCCAATTTTCCTGGCATAAGTGTAACGAATATTTGTGTCTTTAATCACAGATTGGGGTTGTAACTTTTTCTGAATAAAATAAGTGCACCCGGGATCAGGGCGCACTTATTTTGCTGGTTTGGGGAGGATGAGCTTCTTACTCGTGTAATGCGGCCTTCATCAAATCCTGGATGCGGGCTACCATTGCGGCAGGATCGGGGTGGAGTCCCTCGACTAGAAGCGCGTTTTCGTAAATCTGGTCAATAACCAGAGCGGCGCGCGGGTCGCTGCTGTCCAACGCGCTGAGGCGGATCACAAGCGCGTGGGCCGGGTTGATTTCCAGAAGCTTGCGCGGGGCTTCAAAGTCGTGTTTGAGCATGCGGTAAACACGCTGCATTTCCTGGTTAGGCGCGCCGGCTTCATCGACCAGGCGGGCGGGCGAATCGAGCAGCCGGTCGGTTGTGCGCACGTCGCTCACTTTTTCGCCAAGCTGCGAGCGGATCCGCGCCAGCAGATCTTCGAGGGGCGTACCCGAGAGCGGCTCCTGGTCGGGTTGGGGAGCCGGTTTTTCGGCATCGGCCACATCGGGTTTTTCCTGGGCTGCATTGACCAGATCGTACTCTTTGTATCTGGTGAGCGAAAGCAGAACGAATGAATCGAGCGGGTCGGTAAGGAGCAGAACATCCACGCCCTGATGGCGGAAGAGGTCGAGGTGCGGGCTGCGGGCTGCGGAGCGATCATCATCGCCGAGGATGTAGTAGATTTTCTTTTGAGCGGGGTTTGCCCGTTCGATATAGGCATCCAGTGAGGTCAGTTCTGCCGGATTATTGAGTGAGGCGTAGCGCAGAAGCGGGGCAAGCTGATCGGCAGCTTCACGGTCGGTGGCGATGCCCTCTTTGATGAACCGGCCGAACGCTTTCCAGAATTTCGTGTAGTCTTCGCTTTTGTTGGCCGCCATGTCCTTGAGCATGTCGAGTGTCTTGCCTGTGATCAGGCGGCGCAGCTGGTTCATCAGGCGTGAAGACTGAACCATTTCGCGCGATACGTTCAACGGAATATCTTCCGAATCGACCACCCCTTGAACGAAGCGCAGATACTCAGGAAGCAGGTCGCGCGTGTATTCTTTAATCAGTACTTTGCGGGCATACAGCTTAAGCCCGTCCTCTTTACGCAGGGCGAAGATGGGCTTTTCGGGCGTGGTCGGAATGAAGAGCAACGCATAGAGCTGAACGGGCGCATCGGCGTTGATCTGGGTGTACGCAAGGGGAGGGTTGATGTCGAGGGTGATCTGGCGGTAGAACTCGTTCGCCTTATCTGCGGTGACTTCTTTGACAGGCAAGCGCCAGATAGCCGTCTGCTGGTTAACCTGTTCTTTATCCTCGCCAAGGTATATGGGGAAGGGCACGAAATCGGAATGGGTTTTGACGATCGTGCGCAGGCGATATTCGTCGGCAAACTCAAGCGAATCCTCCTTGAGATGAATGACAATCCGGGTGCCGCGATCGATTTTTTGAGCAGGTTCAACGGTGAACGTATCATTGCCAGAGGAGAACCACTCAGCAGCCTCCGCCTCTGGTTTATAAGAGCGGGATGTGACGCGAATCGATTCGGCTACCATGAATGCCGAGTAAAAACCAACCCCGAACTGACCGATGATATCGGAGGGGTTGTTTGATGAAGCGCGGGCTGCCTCAAGGAATGCGCGCGCGCCTGAGTGGGCGATCGTGCCGAGATTTTCCGCAAGTTCCTCAGCGGTCATGCCGATGCCAGTATCGCTGATCGTGATCGTCTTTTCATCTTTGTTAGCGCTGATCCAGATCCCGAGTTCGCTGTTGGGATCAAGAACGTCGCGGTTGGTCAGCATTTCGAAATTCAGGCGGGTCAGCGCGTCCGCAGCATTGGAGATTAGCTCGCGCAGAAAGACCTCATGCTCTGAATAGAGCGAGTGGATCAAGATATCGAGCAGTTGGCGGGTTTCAGCTTTGAATGGAATTGGCGTTACAGTATGGTTGGGAGCAGTCATTGCTTTTCCTCCGATTTATTTGTTCGGATTGAATATAAAGCAAAAATATAAGAATCCCGTTAATCTCCCGCCTCTTCGTAGCGGCGGTGAATGGCAGGGAAGAGGTATTCGTTAAAGGCGCGCTCCTGGTTGTAGTCAGGCGACCAACCCCAATCACGCGTTGCCGCGCTGTCATCAATATCTGCGGGCCAACTGTCGACAATATTCTGGCGGCTGCGGTGGGGGACGAAATCGACTCTGGCAGAAGGAAATTCTTCTTTGACCAGAGCGAAAATTTCTTCGGCCGTGGGGTTGAAGCTGGTGACGTTGTAAACAGTCTGTGTGAGCGCCTCGCGGTGGGCTTCGTGCAGTTTCAACAAGGCATTGATGGCGTCGGGCATGGCCATGAAGGGCAGGCGGGTATCGCGGCGCACGAAGCAGTTGTAGGGCATGCCCTGGGCGGCATGGTGGATCATCTCAGGGCCATAGTCGCTGGTGCCACCCGTCGGTATGGTCACTGCGCTGATCAGGCCGGGGAAGCGGATGGCGCGAAAGTCGATGCTGGAGCGGTCTGGGTCAGCGGCGAGCTGGCGGTAATGGTGGGCGTAATAGCGGCCGAGGTGTTCACAATACAGCTTGTTGCAACCGTACATGGTGGTGGGCGTGTTCCATTCGTCTTCGCGGACTTTTCCGGACGCATTTTTGATTTGCAGGTTAGGCAATCCATAGGCCGCGATCGAGCTGGGATAGATAAATTTTATCGGGCGGCCTTGCCACTCTAATTGTTCTACAGCCAGGCGCAGCAAATTCAGTGTACCTTCGACATTGATGCGGTGGGCTGTCTCCGGGTTATATTCGGCCTTGGTGGAGAGGATCGAGGCCAGATGAATGATCGTGCGGATTTCAAATTCGACAACCATGCGCCCCAACAGCATTTGGTCAAGGATGTCACCCTGGATGAAGCGGGTGCAGAGCGGCTTTAACTCGTCATCAATGGGCTGGACATCCAGGGCAATGATGTTCATTTTGCCTTGCTGGGCGAGATAGGAGATCAGTCCGTGGCCGATTTCACCATTCGCGCCGGTGATTAAGACAACCTCTTTACGCATTGGTACCTCTTGATATCTTTACTGGCAGTAGTTATGACGCCGTGACGATGTGATTAATTGACGGCGGTTGGATGAGATTTGGGGGTTGGCGATGCAAAGCGCAGCCGATAGGCTGATTGTAGCGCAGCCTGTGCAGAGGGGATAGCGCATGAGTTCCGTGAATTTCGCGCGGATGATCATGCTTTTCATTGGTTGATGGGCCTTAAAAGCAAACCTGGCATGTGCCGTTCGGCAGATGCCAGGTTTGCTTGGCGTTACAGGCTTTGTTTAATTTGTTTCGGTCGGATACCCAGCGTTGACCCAGGCTTCGTAACCGCCTTTGATCGTGCTGACTTTGGTGAAACCGCTTGCCAACATGTCGCTCGCCGCACGGGCGGAGCTGTTTTCAGCCGGTCAGGTACAGTAAGTGATGATCCAGCGGTCTTTGGGCAACTCGTTCATGCGGCTGGCAAGCTGATCAAGCGGAATGTTAACCGCGCCCGAAATGTGACTGCTGCCGTACGTGCCCGCATCGCGCACATCGAGGATGAGCGCGTTTTGGGTTTCAGCGGCGGCGCGAGCATCCTGGATCGAGATGCGGACGACATTGGGGTACGGTACTTCAAACGGGCTTTCCTGTTGCGCCGTGGTCGTTGGAAGTGAAGATAACTGCCAGACAACTACCGCTAACAGAATCAGGACACCAGCTCCGATCAAAATAATCGGGCCGGTTCCCAGGCTGGCAAGGCCGCCGCTTCTTTTTGCCTTTTTGGACGGTCGTTTCATACAGGGCGTTCTCCAATAAGGGGTGGGCATGAGTGTGTTCAGAATAGGATTATTCTACTCAATAAAGGTTAGAAATAGATGAGACATGCATCATGCCGAACGAGGCTGCCTGTCGAGGCTAAACAGGGCAAAGCCGATCAGGCTGATGGCGCCGCTGATCAGAAATGCATTGGGGAAGCCCAGCCTGTCCGCAAGAAACGTGCCTAAAAAGGGCGCGATAATCGACGATACATATTGCAAGCTTTGCGCGGCGGCCACAAAAGTGGCGCTGTATTCGGCCGGGAATGTTTTCATCAATTCATCGAAGAAGACCAGATTTAAGCCGGCCTGAAAAATCCCGGCCAGGCCGGCATAAATCGGGATCGGATAATACGAATTGGTCATCGCGGTCAGGATGGGGAAAAAGGATATGCCGCATGTGGTAGCTAATAACACCAATCGTGAGCCATGCAGGCGAGTCTGGCGCGTCCAAAAGAAGTAACCGAGGATTAAGATGGCAGTTTGAGCTGTGTTAATGGTGGCGATCCAGCTGTCTGGTGTGTTGAGGTTGCGCACAAAGTACATGGGGAAGAGCGGAGCTGCCAGCGTGGTGCCGGTAGTAAAGACAAACCGTTTGAGCACAAAGGAAACAAACGGTTTCTGGCTGGTGACTTGGCGCATGTAATCGCCAATCCGCTCGATCAAATTGTGGTCAGACTTTGGCGGAACGGTAATTTCAGGCAGGTTGAGATGGCTGGAAAAGTAGTAACTGAGCAGCCCGCCTAACGAGCTCATCAAGAAGACGATCTGATAATTGACCGGAAATGGCACACGGTCCAGGATTTGCCCGGCCACAATCACGGTAAGCGCGGTAGTAAAACCGAGAATCGACCAGCGGCGGGTCATCAATTCATAGCGTCCTTGAGGGCCGGCGACAGCGCTCATCACCACCGAAAAGGAGATGGCGAGCAGGGTTTGTGGAATGGTGGCGAGGGCCCAGATAGCCAGGATTCCGGGGACTGCCTCGTGGCCCTTTAATAAAAAGATGATCAAGCCTGTCAGGGCATAGCTAGAAAGAACCAGAAGGCGGGCCAGGCTGAACCAGGGAATGATTTTCCTGAGTGACTGCAGAAATTGGCCGATGGGGATTGACAGAAGCAGGCCGGTGACAGCGGGCATGGAGGTCAACAAGCCGACTTCAAATATGCTGGCATCCAGGCGGGTGAGAAAAACAGGCAGAAACGGGCTGGCAGCGCTAGCAAACCCAACGCCTATCGCGTCAATCTGGACATTGATAAAATTCTGGCGGTTGACATCACCCCGAGTCTGTGGCGTGGTGAACCAATGGCCAATTCTTTGAAAGACATTCATTGTCGCTCGATCCTGCATGTTATGTGGTTAAGCCAATCATAAGGCAATTTTGAGTTCTGTGAGCAGATTGGATAGCTTACAGTTCGATGTCAAATTCGCCCAGGCGGATGGTGACTGGCTCGGCAATGCCGATGTCGAAGCGACGCGACCACTGCCAGAGGGCGGATGTGAACTCCAGCCAGCGTTTTTCGGCCGGGGGTAGGTCTGGCTGACGCAGGCGCTGCTGAATCGCTTCCGCGGGCAGATTTTGGCCGGGTTGATAGGCTTGACGGACCCATACCAGGGTCGAAAAATTCCAGTATTTGATTTCACCTGTGCTGTCTGCACTGATCAAGGTTTCGCCATCTGGGGCAAGCACCATTGAAACAATCGCCCCGCTGTGAGAAGTGAGGGTGGCGATGGGGTCGGGGGCGGAAATATTCCAGATTTGGATTGTGCTATCCGAGCTGGAGCTGGCGATCATCTGATCGCCCGGGAAAAACGCGATTCCAGAGATGGCTGCGGTCAGAGGTGCAAACTTGCGCACGAGCAATCCACTGGTGGCGTTCCACACGCAAAGGACACGGTCACGACCGGCTGTGGCGAATAATTCGGTGGAGCGGCCCGCGGCAAGTTGGACGATCGCGTTTGAACCAGAGGGGATGCGGCGCAGAAGGATGCCCTCGTTGAGTTTCCACAGGCTGATATTGAAACCCAACCCAGCCGATACCATCGTTTCCCCGTCGGCGAGGATCGCAAGGCAGAAATTTTCGCGGATATCGGTGTCCATGCGTTTGAGTTCGGACCCGATCGGAAAGCGCCACGTGCGCACCTGGCCGTCGAAACCTGTGCTGGCCAGGATGCGGCCTGAAGGATGGAGAGCAAGCGCGCGCACCAGACCGGTATGGCCTTCAATGGTTTTGATCACCTGACCGGTGGCATGGCGGAAGATGCGAATACGTTTATCCCCGTCGGCGGCGACCAGGTGCTCGCCATCCGGGCTGAAAGCAAGGGCGCGCGTGATGGTGGCGGGGCCAAATAACGCTGGAAAACGCAGATCGCCTCCGGGGATTTCCCAAATATAAATGTGCTGACCGCTGGTGCCGCCCGCTAAGAGGTTATACTTTGGCGAAAATGCCAGGCAAGTGAGGTCGTCGGCGGGAGCGTGAAAGGCTGCTGCCGGCCGCAAGTCGAGCGGGCGCTGCCAGCAGTCCTGGGCAAGCCGGACGAGGTGCTCAAAAGTCTCAAGTTCTACTGAAGATGACGGCCGAAAACCCGCCGTGGAAAGACGGGCCAGGATGGATGCGCTCCAGAGAGCTGGGGCGGTATGTGACATCCGCCAAAGCTCGTTCATGCGCCCATTTTCAAAGAGACGTTTGATTGAAGCTTCCCAATCCGCATCGGCCAGGTCGGACAGGTAGCGCACATCAGCGGCCTGGCTGACCGACCGCAGCCACTCGATTTGACCGGACTGGCGGCTGAAGTTCAAGAGACGGCGGCGCAGGGTCTTGCTCGCATTTTCGTATGCCGCGCTCAACAAGCGGTGGTCAAAATCGAGAACCTGGTAGTGTTCCAACTGCCCAGTCAGGAAATAAAACATCGCCTTGACGCTCATGTCGGCGGGCAACCAGCCAGCCTGGCGCACCGCGTCACGGGCGGTCCGGTCGTCATGGAGGATGAACAAATCTATTGCGGCAGCGCGGGCGTGTTCGTCAGAGGAAGCTGCCTGGAGGAGGGACTGGCGGCATATCTCTCGCTCCGGTTCGGTCAGGGACGGAAAGAGCGCAACCGCGTTCTGGTAGCCGATTTCGGTCTGGCTGGCGAGGCTTTCGAGCAGCCGGCCCCAGGCGCGGTGACGCGGAGAACGGGCAGCCAGGGTCAGGATACGCGCGCGCAGCCCAGCAGATTGGCTGTCAAAAAACGCCTCGGCTGCCAGTTTCACGTCGACTGGACGGTTATCCTCCAACGAAACCAGCCAGTCCAACAGGGCTTTCAGGGCTGGGCGCTGAGGTTGAATGCCGCTGGCAAGGATGTACTGGCGGGAAGGCAGGTGTTCAAATTCCAACGCCAGGGTGTACATGGCATCTGCCGCGTCACCAGCGCCAGCCTGGCAGCGGCGGACCAGGGCCTGGTAGGCCTGTTCGCGCACTTTTAAAATGGGGTGGTTTGCCGCGGCCTGGGCAAGTGCGTAGTAGGCCTCACGCGAGGCCAGTTCTTCAAGGCTGAGGATTGCACCCAACTGGATCAGCAGATCGATTTGGCCGGGCGTAAATTCGGCTGCCTGGGATGGGTCGGATAGAACATTGGCTAAGAGTGAGGGGTTTTGATAAGGAAGCACGGTTTACCATTGCAGCGGGTTGATGCCGCTCAGCTGTATCGATCCATCAGGTAGGATCCAGAGTTCAGCTTCAGGGAGGTTTGCCAGGTCAGCCGGTTGATATCGCCCGGACAGAAAGTGGGCAGTCTTGTTGGAGGAGCCTAAGAGGCCCGAAGCCTGGCGGCGCGAAGCGACATACCGGCCGGCGATGAGGATGTCGATTGATTCCAAACAGGCGGGCACAGCCGGGATGCGCGCCAATTCATTTTGCGTATAGCCAGTAAAGACTATGACAGACAGGTCGGATTGGCTGCGGATCATGCTAAGGAATTCCGCCAGTGCTGCGGCCTGTTGAAAAGGTTCGCCGCCAGAAATGGTCAGTCCTTCGACGGCCGGAGCCTGGGCGAAGACCCAGCTGGCCAGGATGTCGAGCGCGGTCGTTTCTCCTGTGGCAGAAAGGTGGGATTCGGGATTGAAACAGCCCGGGCAGGCCAGGGTACAGCCCTGCGTCCAGATGACCGAGCGCAGGCCGGGTCCATTGGAGCGGCTGGCGGGGTTGCGGCTGTGGATTCGCAGGTGAGGATGGGAGTCCAACACTTATCCTTTGCGCTGCCTGCGCCTGACTTGTTTTTTCTCTTCAACTGGCTGGACCAGGCTGGCGGACTCGCCAGCCTCGGCGGTCATTTCGCGGAAGAGGAGTACGCCGCCTAAGGACTGCTCTAATTCACGGGTGATCTCCAGGCAGGCTCCGCCTGTAACGCCGCTGACCTGAAGTTGTACGCTGCCATCGGGGAGCAGGGTGACCTGAATTTCTTCGAGTTCCATGGATTCTCTCCGTTCGGTCTAGTTTTTTACACGGCGCAATACCAGGTGAATCTGGCCGTCACTCTGGCGAGTTTCTTCGACCAGATCGAAGCCCTGGGCCTGAAGCTTGGTCAGGGAAGCATGGTATGCGTAACGCTGGGTGAGCTGCTGAATAAAGTCTTTCTGGGAAATGCCCTTAACGCCGGCCCAATCCGCGACGATTTCATAAGCATCCTCGGATAACCGTAAGCCAATGTCATAGCTGTTTTGCAGCTTGATCAGGATTTGCACCTGCGCTTTCTGGCCGAGAAAGCCCTGGACGTCCAGGGTGCCTTCTTCGCATTGAAAGCCGAGGTCCTTTAGGGCCTGGATTAGAAAAGGTTTATCAACGAACCTGGTTTGAATCCTTGAAAAGTGTGACATGGTTTCCTCTCAAGTCAATTTTACAACCGGGAAGTCTTTGAGTGAAAGCTGGCCGGTCA
>Ga0172369_10005903_pt1 | contig 14873 bp, 16 predicted proteins | sample LakKiv25m_FD_114539 | JGI IMG/M metagenome (GOLD analysis project Ga0172369, IMG submission 114539) | Freshwater microbial communities from Kabuno Bay, South-Kivu, Congo - kab_022012_11.25m | ecosystem: Environmental > Aquatic > Freshwater > Lake | place: Democratic Republic of the Congo...
ACCCTTGACAGTGGACGCAGTGAATTGCATGCTTGGCCCTAATCAGATCATCCCCTGTAGTGTAATTGGTCCTTGACTTGAGTCATTGTTTCAGAAACGCGCCGGGTGGGTATTGACGAAAAAGTACTGAAGGCTCCCCGGCCGGAGTACTATGAAATGAAATTCGAAAAGCTCTTTCAATCCAAAGATTATTTACCCGTGTCCCTTGTGGCAGAGGAAGAAAATGGAACTGTGGTGGGATTTGTCATGGGGGAAATTTATATGGGAGAATTCGGTATTTTCCGGGAAGAGGCAACCCTGGATACTATCGGCGTTGATCCCGGTTACCAGCATAAGGGTATCGGCGAACAGTTGATCAATGAATTTGTGGATCATCTGAGAAAAATGGGCGTTCAAAAAATAAACACCCTGGTCGACTGGAATGATTCCAGCCTGATACATTTCTTCAGCGCGAACCATTTCAGCCCGTCTAAGACCATTAACCTGGAGAGAGTCCTTTGACGTCTCTCATCTGGACACGGTCCGAAAAAGCCCCGCAAATTGGCCCCGACGACCGGATCTCACTTCTCTTTGCTCTTTCTGGCGATGGTTCTCTTCTCCTCAGGGATGGGGGGCGGGACCGGCTTTCCGACCATCCGCGTCACGGCGCCAAAACGGGGCGGGCACGCTTCAAAACAGGTTCCGCATTTGATGCATTTGTCCTGGTCAATGACATGGATCCGGTTCTTGCCGCCTTCAATCGCCTCTGCAGGACATTTCTTGGCGCAGATCATACAGGCCTGGCATTTGTCGGGATCGATGTAGTACGAGGGGACGTCGCGAAGCAGGCTGTCGATCTCGTTACTGGTAAAAAACCCGTCATAGTCCGCCTTATTCGTAAGACGGGATCCCAGCTTCTCCCTTTTCGCTATTTTAATGTAAGGGATCAGACTTGTAATTTCCTCAATTTTGGACTTCAACACATCCTTAGCGATTCCTTCGCTGATGCCGAGAGGCCCTAACGACTTCACCTTCTTGCCAAAGTCATTCATGTGTTCAGCGAAAAGGATTCCATCTCCAGCAGACATGAATTGGATGTTTAACCTTTCCGGGTTCAGCCCGATATGTTCCATTATTTTTCTACACAGAAGCGCCATGCTGAGTGCATGGTAATTTCCATGCGTCACATAATTACACTCATTTAACCGGCAACCGCCGATAAATACCCCGTCTTGTCCATTGGAAAAGGCCCTGAGTACAAATTCGAGGTCAATTCTGCCGGAACACATGACGCGAATCAGCCTGACATCCGTCGTATATTGCAGTCTGGAAACTCCAGCCAGGTCAGCGGCCCCGTATGCTCACCAGTGACATACAAAGCCTAATATCCTGGGTTTGAATTTGGCTCCTGCGCTCATGAATTATCCCCTCTTCGTTATCCATCCCCGCTGTGTCCATTGACACGCAGCCGTTTATACGTCTCCAACCGCCCTATCGAATTGCTGAGGCATGTCTTCGTCTGGAACCACTGAATCGATCTGTCTCATGATTTCTTCATCGGTAAAGTGCTTGAGCCGGATGGCCCCCGTCGGACACTTGGCATTGCAGAGGCCGTCTCCTTTGCAGATCACAGGGTTGACCACCGCCTTCTTGCCCTGTCGTATCTCACGAAACTCGATGGCACCATAGGTACAGGCCTCGATGCACGCCCCGCACCCCATGCATTTCTTGACATCCACCTCGCAGACAGAACCCGAGACAGTGACGATATCATGGGAGAGAAGGGTCAAGGCCCGACCTGCGGCCCCATAGGCCTGGTTGATCGCCTCGGGGATGTGTTTGGGATAGTGGGCTGTTCCACACAGATAGACGCCTTCCGCACTGAATTCGACAGGCCTCAATTTGACATGGGCCTCCTTGAAAAAATTATCCGGTCCCAGAGAGACCTTGAATAATTGCGCTATCTCCCGGTTTGCTGCGGGGGGTATAACGGCAGCGGCCAGGGCAAGGACATCGGCATCGATGGCCAGCTTCTCTCCTAAGATGGGATCGGTCACGGTCACCCTCAAGACAGGCCTCCCTTCCGCCGTCGTCGCCTCCACCTGCGGCTTATCCTCGGGTTCCCAGCGGATGAACTTGACATCCTTATTGGACGCATCCCGATAATAGTCTTCCCTCAACCCATAGGTCCGCATGTCCCGAAAGAGGATATAGATATCCATCTCGGGGTGAAGCTCTTTCAGCTTCAGGGCATTCTTGACGGCCTGACTGCAGCATACCCGGCTACAGTAATTCCGGTCTTCATTCCGGCATCCGACGCATTGGATCATCACCAGGCAGTGGGAGTTGACGATCTTTTCGTCTCCCCTGGCGATTCTCTCCTCTAACTCCAGCAGGGTCAAGACCCTGTCATCCTCCCCATAGAGGTATTCGGTCGGTTGGTATTCGTCAGCGCCAATAGCGATGACTGTAGCGCCGTGTTTGATCTCTGTGACACCCCTGCCTGATTTTACAAGGGTCACGAAATTTCCCACATAACCGGTCGCCTCCATAATAATGGCGTCCGTATAGACATGGATCAGGGGGTGTTGATAGACCCTTCGCACCAGATCCTGCAGGTAGGCCTGGACATCCAGCCCTTCCAGGGTGGTGTGGATTCTCCTGGCCATGCCCCCCAGGTCTTTGTCCTTTTCCACCAGGTAAACCTCATGTCCCTGGCCGGCGATGGAAAGCGCACACGTCATGCCGGCGATGCCGCCGCCCACCACCAACCCCGCCTTGTTGACCGGCAGATCGATTTCCTGCAGCGGCTCTAACAGGGCGCATCGGGCGACCGACATTCGAATGATGTCCCGTGCCTTTCGAGTGGCCTCTTCCGGTTCTTTGGCGTGGACCCAGGAGTCATGCTCCCGGATGTTGGCCATTTCGTAGAAATACTGGTTGATCCCCGCCTCACGAAGGGTGTCCCGGAACAATGGCTCAAGGGTCCTGGGCGAGCAGGCGGCGACCACCACCCGGTTGAGCCCCTTTTCCTTGATCATGTCAGTTATTTCTTTGGCGGAATTGGTCGCGCACGAAAAGAGCTGTTCCTGGGCATAGACCACATGGGGCAAAGTCAGGGCATACTCCACCGTATCGGGGACATCGACAATCCTTCCAATATTGGCTCCGCAGTGACATACAAAGACGCCGATCCGCGGCTCCTCGCTGGAAACGTCCTTTTCCGGCGGATAAACCCTTTCTCGGGTCAGTTTCCCCCGTCGGTAGTCAAGGAATTCGCCGCACTGGGCCCCGGCCCCGCTGGCGCTGAAAACCGACTCGGGGATATCCATCGGGCCCTGGAAGGCGCCGCTCACAAAGATCCCGCGCCTGGTGGTCTCCATCAAGTTGGACGAATCGGCCTGACAGAATCCGTGTGAATTAAGTTCGATGCCGAACCGATCGGCCAGGGCCATGGCGTCGGCAGGGGGATTCAATCCGACGGACAGCACCACCATATCGAACTCTTCCTCTTTGACCCCTTCGTCCGGGGTCGAATACCTGACGACGAGATTCTGGGTTTCCGGAACCTCTCTGACGACGGAGGTGTAGCTTCTGATGAAGCGAATACCGGAAAGTCGCTCGGTCCTCTGGTAGTATAGCTCAAAATCCTTGCCGTACGACCGGACATCGTTATGGAATATGGTACACTCGGCCGCTGCGTCATGCTCTTTCGCCAGGATCACCTGTTTCTGGGTGTAGGTGCAGCAGACCGCTGAACAGTAGCTGTTATCGCCCGGAGTCACCCGTCTGGAACCCACGCATTGAATCCAGGCGACCTTATGGGGATGCCTCTTGTCGGAGGCCCTCAGGATCTCACCCTCGTAGGGCCCGGTGGCGCATAACAGCCGTTCAAAGTCAAGGCTGGTGACCACGTTGGCAAACTTTCCGTAGCCGTAGTCGCCCTTTACCCTGGGGTCGAATGGTTCATAGCCTGGAGACAAAAGGATCGCCGCTACGTTAATTTCTATCTTCTCAGGCTGTTGCTCAAGGTTGACGGCGTCATTCTGACAGACCGCTTCGCAGATACGGCATTTTTTTTCTTTCAGGTAAAGGCAGCTTTCATCAATATATGAGATCAGGGGAATGGCCTGGGCAAAGTATATGTGGACGGCCTTATTCTTCGATATCTCCTGATTGAATGGATCCGGGTATTGGACCGGACAATATTCCACACAGGTGCCGCAGCCTGTGCATTTGTCCTCTTTGATGTATCTGGGCTTCCTGATCAGGGTGACCTTAAAATTCCCTGCTTCCCCCTCTGCCCTCTCCACTTCCGTATAGGTGAGAACCTCGATATTCGGATGCCGGCCGACCTCGACCAGTTTAGGAGAGAGGATTCACATGGAGCAGTCATTGGTGGGATAGGTCTTGTCGAGTTGGGCCATATGCCCGCCGATGGCAGGTGATTTCTCCACCAGGTAGACCTTGAAACCGGCCGAGGCAAGATCGAGGGAGGCCTGAATACCGCTGATCCCGCCGCCGACAACCATGACGTCTCCAAAACTGCCGCCCGCGAAACTTCTACGAAGCTGCTCAATGTGTTCGTTTTCCACTTCTATCCGCCTTTATCAAATCCAAAAATTTCTCACACAAAGACACGAAGGCACCAAGATTTTTTTACAGGCTATTAACCAATAAGGAACACCACCTTCTCCACAAGTTGTCCCGCAAGGCGGGATTACAAACATAGAGTCTAATTATTTCCCAACCCCTCAATTCCTGAATCCCTCAATTCCTGAATGCCTGAATCCCTCAATTCCTCAATTCCGTCTCTAAATCACTTCCGTGATAATTTCCGTGATGTCCTTAATCTCTATCTTTTCGTCCATACCCATGGTAACTCTGCTGTCCTCAAACATCGTCATGCAGTATGGGCAGGAGGTCGCCAAGACCTCGGCCCCGAGCCCAATGGCCTGTTCTATTCTAAGATCGGAGAACCTTTCACCCTTTTGCGTCTCCATCCAGACCCTGCCGCCTCCACCTCCGCAACACAGACTATCGACCCGACAATCAGGCATCTCATTCAACTGTAAACCGGGTACGTTCTTTAGAACCTCCCGGGGCTCGTCATAGATGCCATTATGTCGGCCTAAGTAACAAGGGTCATGGTAGGTCACCTTCTTCGCATACTCCCCCTTGAGTTCAAGCCTTCCCTCATGGATCAGCTCGAACAAATACTGGGAGATATGAATCACCTCAAAGTTCACCATGAAATCGGGATACTCGTTTTTGAAGGTATGGTAGCAATGGGGGGATGAAACAAGAATCTTCTTCACGCCGTTATCAATGAAGGTCTTAATGTTTTCCCGGGCGAGGCGTTTGAATACCTCCTCATCGCCTGTCTTGCGGATGCTTTCTCCGCAACAATTCTCCTTAGCGCCCAAAATTCCGAAATCCACTCCTGCCTTGTTAAGGATACTGGCCGTGGCAACGGCTACCTTTTTCAACCGGGGGTCATAGCTGGGATAGCAGCCGGGAAAATACAGAATATCCATCCCCTCGGTAAAAGCATTTACGGAATGACCTTTCGCCCAATCCCCCCTCTTTGCCCGTTCTTCACCCAAGGTGTTGCCTTCACCGACTAGACTTCCTCTGACGGTGCGAATAGGCTGGACCGCCTTGGGAAAAACGCCGTATTCCGTGGCAATCCTGCGCAAGGCGACCCCGGATTCGATCTGCTGGACGTCCCTGGGGCAGTGCTGAGGGCACCTGCCGCAGGTCGTGCACCGCCATATATCTTCACTTTCAATATCCGTCATGCCGAAGGTCGCCTGCCGGACGACCTTGCGCATGCTGAAGACCCGAACCCGATTCCACGGACAGACCACATCGCACAATCCACATTGAAAGCATCTCTTGAAGGCGTCTCCACCGCTCGCCTTGATGACATCCACGATCTCTTTATAATCGGCTACATTCTCCACGGTATTTCTTGTTCCTCTTCTTCGAACTGAATGGTCTATGCCTTCATCGACATGCGGGCAACGGCATCCATAAACTCCTGCGCCCCATATTTCTTGGCCAGTGATTCCAACCCGATATCCAGCTCCTTCGGCGCTTCCACGTCTTCAACGTCCTCTTCCCTTTCTTCATACGTCAGGGCATCCACCCGGCACCACTTCACGCACAAGGGCTCATCTTCGCCCTCGCACATATCGCACTTGAGAGGGAGACCCGAGTCAGGCTCCTTGAAGATGTCCCTGGATGGGCAGGAGGCCCTGCAAAAAGCGCACTCTTCATATTCCTTCCCATCAACCACATATTTGTCTCTCCCCATACATTCGGCCGCCGTATACTCACCCGCATATACGGGGACATAGATGTCTTTGAGCGGGTAACGAATAATCCGGATTCGAGACCTGGCCGGATTATTGCTGCTGTACTTGGGCTGGGCATGAAAGGCCGAGCAGATCACCTCGCAGGCCCGGCACCCATTGCATTTGTCGGAATCGATTTTTATGGTCTTAATGATCTTCTTTTTTTTCTCGCCCACGGCTACGCCTCCTTATCCTTTTCCGCCGAGGTCTCCTGTGCAGGGGCGCCTCCGTTATCTGAATAAACCCCCCTCTTTTCAAAGTCCTCATAGACATAATCCAATCCCAGTTCATGCAATGTCTCTTTGGTGGGGATACCTTGTTTATTCCACCCCTTGAACTGGTAGTAGGTATCGAGGAGCTTCTCTTCAAGCTCGGGAAATCGTTTCTTCCAATGGTCCGCTGGCGGCTTCTCGTCTTTTCTCCGCATCCCTCTTCGGGTATTATTGGCCCTCACCAACGTCCGGTATCTTCGAACGGCCTGCGTCAGTTTTTCTTCATCCATGTCGATGCCTGTCCCTGCAGAGATGAACTTCGGGTAATTGTGAATATGATAGGGGGGCTTCAGGGGAAATGACGACAAACCCGCGCACATCCCGAGGGCGTCGTCGATGTAGTGCATCCGCTCCTGCCAGTCAACGATCTCACAACACATCTCCGGGGTCGGGTAAAAGGGCATGGATTTCTCTCCACGGGGTTCCCAGTCCAGAAATATCTGCTTAAATTTATCATCCGGTACCTGGAACCAGTCCTTCACAAACGCCTCTTTCTCTTCCATCGTGAGAAAAGGCGCCTGGGGGAACTGCCCCTCGATCTGGGTAATGTTGATCTTCTCGCCGGTAGAATACATGAGAAAATAGATGGGATTCAGCATGGACAACTTGAGAGGGAGCTGCTCATGTTTTTTGATAGTGTTATGGGCATACTCCTCCGCGCCCTTTCCGATCTGTTTGGCCGCCCAGTAGGTCCCGTTGGCCAGGACGTCACCGATCCCTTCCCGCCGGACAATCCGGTCAAGGAGCCAGTAAAATCTCCCCTCGTTATCGGCAGGCATTCCAGGGAAATCATTGTCGGTCAGGATGCCTTTCTCGTAGAGTTCAAGGGCGAAGGCCATGACCTGCGGGGTCGAGAATCCGTCCACCCCGTATTCCGTAGCGCTCTGAGCGATGCCCAGACCGAATTCCAGATCTGCAAAGGCCGCCATGGTATAGGTCAGTTTGGAGAAACATTTCATCATATAGGTGGGAAGGCCCGGAGGCGAGATGGTGGCCCCGCATGTCATCGGGCAATTGTAGCAACTGATCAACCGCGTCCGCATGGTGTCCAGGGTCTTGGCCCACTCCCTTGCGATGTCTTCGTTCCAGAAATCCTTTCGGCGGACCCGGGAATTTCCCCACATGAAATTCTCGGTGTGCCACTTCTCGTCGTGCACCTTCATCTCCTGGGGCGACCCAAGACCGGTCAAAATGGCCATGACCCCCGGGACCGGATGTTCATTGCGCCATTTGATGTACTCCAGCACTTCGTTGCAAAGGTCCAGGTATTCCAACGGTCGCGCCACATTGATGTCCCTGGTCCCGCGGACGACGACCGCCTTGACCCCTTTGTCGCCCATAACAGCCCCGATGCCGCCCCGGCTGGCGCTGGACCTCCCTTGCTCGATGGAGGCGAAGTAGACCCTGTTTTCACCGGCCAGACCGATCGCCGCCACCTGGGCCCTGGGCTCCTTCAGCTCCTGTTGAATCAGTTCCGCGGTTTCAACGGCGCCTTTCCCCTTCAAGTGAGAGGCATCCCGTATTTCCACCTTGTCGTTGTTGATCCAGATATAGACGAGATTCGGGGACTTACCGCGAAGGATCACCTTGTCGTACCCCGCATACTTCAATTCGGGGGCCCAGAACCCCCCCATCATGGAAAAGGCCATCAACTGGGTCTGGGGAGAAATGGTGGAAACAATGGTGCGATTGCATCCCGTCGCAGGCGTGCCGCACAGGAGACCGGCGCTGAATATGAGGAGATTGTCCGGAGAAAACGGCTCCACTTCCGGGGGGACCCGATCCCACAATATCTTGGCGTTCGTTCCCAACCCGCCCAGATACAGTTCGGTATCTCTCGGGTCAGTTTCCACCCGTTCAATGTTTCCCCGGGTGAGATCAACTTCCAAATTGAATCCTGTCTCTGCGTACCTCATTTTTGTCCCCTTCTAACTTACCTCAATCCGTGGCATGCTTTTTGACTAATCAGTCGAACTTCCTTTCAAAACTCTCCGGCCGGACCGGAACTGTACAATGGTGATTTCAACGGCCCCATTGTGACCTAAGGCAGATAGCCAAGGCAGATGCGACGTTCAACGACCCAATTCTTTCCTGAGATTAATAAAATTACTCCGGTCAAAACCCAGTGTCTTGAAAAAAGACAACAGGTCAACAGAATCCCAACGAACAGAGGTATAGATGTCATTGATCCCCTTTTCCCGGTATACCGCCAATATCTCCTCTGCCAGCTTCTTGCCGATACCCCGGCCCATGAATTTGGGGTCCACGCCGAGCGTAGAAATCCACGCCCCCTTCTCCAGGCCGAAACCGCCGAATACAATGTAACTGATCATGTAGCCGACGACCTTCCCGCTGATCACGGCCACAAAGCTGGCATCTTCCCCTTTTCGTACCTGATCTTCGATAATATATCTGAAATCGATGGTTGCAGGCGACTGGGTAATCGCCGACTGAATCCTGCTGATATCAGCGGCATCCTGGGCCCGGATTCTCCTGATCTCTAAATTTTCAACGAGTTCATCCATGGCAAATTCAATTTAACTAATTAAGCCTTATAATCTTTACCCGGCAGCCCACCCAGTCCGGGGGAAGATACACCCGACCGCTGTTGCCGCTCTGCCTGACGACCTTTTCGACCATCTCTTCACCGTACACTTCCAGCTTGACCTTGCCGCGGCTGGTCTCCGAAGCGTCCTTTTTCTCTTTTTTGGGTTTCTTTTCGTCGGACATTTCTGTTAAGCTTATCTCCTAATCTCAGGAGCTGAAAACAGACAGCAACTCATTGATATAAATAGCAATCAGCTATCTATAGTAGTGAAAAATAAGAAAAAATGTGGTTACAATTTAGCTACATCATAACTATGTGTCAAGCAAAAAAATAGCCCCCGAACAAGAGTCTCATCGACGTTTTTTGCGAAAAAAACGCTCCATGACTCATCCCGGAGGGAATCAAGGAGCAGACATGACGACCCCCATTGACCGGAAATACCTGGGCCCCACACTCATTATTGACAGCGATCACCCCTCCATCATGGATTATGCCGCGAAGACCACTGGTAAAAGCGCGGATATGACGGAACAGGCCATAAGGCTCTATTATGCTGTCCGCGACGGCATCTGGTATGACCCCTACTATCCATTCTATCTCCCTGAGCACTACCGGGCCAGCAACGTTCTTCGAAGCGGCCGGGGCTACTGTGTCTGCAAGGCCTCTCTCCTCTGCGCCCTTGGAAGGGCCTGCAACATCCCCTCCAGGCTCGGCTTTGCCGATGTCAAAAACCACCTGGCTACCCGCCAGCTCCTCGATTACCTGGGATCAGACCTCTTTGTCTATCACGGGTACGTGGAGTTCTATCTGGAGGGGAGATGGGTCAAGGCCACCCCGGCCTTCAATAAAGAATTGTGCGACAGGCACCGGGTGGCCCCCCTCGAGTTCAATGGCCGCGAGGATTCCATTTCCCACCCTTACAATCTTGAAAAGAGGCTTTTCATGGAATACGTGGCCGACCACGGAACCTATGCGGACATCCCGCTGGATCTCATTTTAGCCGCCTGGAAAGGGGCCTACGGAGAGGAGAGGGTCAATGCCTGGATCCAAGGATTTGAGGCATCGAAAAAAAGCCCGAACCGCGACTTCTACAGGGAAGAGGTGGTTTAGGAATATTAATTGAGGAATTGAGGGATTCAGGGATTGCGGATGATTAGGATGGTTGGATGATTGGATGATTCAATGCTGGGATGTTGGAATGCGGGGATGCTCGTTTTGAGCTGAAAACCTTGCGCCTGACGCCTTTCGCCTAACGCCTTGCGCCTTCTGTATGGGGAAATCAGAGAATGCCGGACAGAATGCCCGATGCATTGGGGCCTTCAAACGACAGTCTCTTGATTTGGCCGAGGCCCGCCTTTGCCATCATGTCTCGAATCTGGCCTTCTGTGTAGGAACGGCCCTTGTCGGTATTCACCAGCATGTTGAGGGAAAAAATGGCCGGGAACAGCGGTCCGTCGGATGTATCATTCAGGATAAAGTCGTGGATCATCACCACCCCGCCCGGGGCGAGGGCCGAAACCGCCCTATGGATGATCTCCTGACACTCATCAGGCCCATCGCCGTGTAGAATATGCGACAGCCATGCCGCGTCATAAGAGCCGGGAATGTCATCCTGGAGATAATTGCAGGGAATAAACGCTATACGGTCCGACAGACCGAAACGGGAGATGGTTTTTTCTGCAAACGGCCTGGAGGTAGGGAGATCCGCCACCGTCGCCCTAAGAGCGGGATTGGCCATACAGAAATGGATGGCATAGGTGCCGGGACCGCCTCCCAGATCAAGGAGATGACGTCTTCCTTGCAGATCGATGACCCCTGCCAGCCGGGGGGCAATCCCCATGGCCATGTTGAACATTCCCATGAGGAAGCTTTCCCGCTCTTCATCTTCTAAATGGCCCTTCTGACGGGTGGGCCTTCCGGATAGGACCGCCTGATCCAGGCGTCCCCATCCGTTCACCAGGTGATGGTGATGCATCACCATGTAGCCGATATATTGAGGAGATTCCTTAACCAGATAGGTCTTGCTGAAGGGGCTGTTGACATATCGGTCCCCGGTCTTGACCATAAGCTTCATGGCTGAAAGGGCGTTCAGGAGAACGGCCGCCCCTCTCACATCAGCCCCGAGACGTCCGGCTACTTCTTCCGCGGTCATATAGCCGGCTTCGATAGTTGAAAACACACCCAGTTTGACGCCTGCATGCAGGGTACAAGCCTGCCAGTAGCTTCCCGAGACCCCCAGAAGTCTTCCGACATCCCAGTCGTTTATCTGCGTCATCCCTGATCCACCTTGTCCCTGATGCAGGCCACCAGCGTCTCAATCTCTTTCTCTTCTAACTTCTTCAAAAAATCAAGCTCTGCATCTGTTTCCAGGACTTTTTGAAGAATCTTTATCAGCTCATCCTTTTTCATGACACGGCATCTCTTTTAATTCAGTAGGCTTCAGCACGGTTACATCCCTAAAAACAAACACCCCCCCGTCTAACAGCGGCGTCTCTTATAGCCCAGGAAAAACGCTCCGTCAATCAAAAGCGCTCCAAATACCGTACCTGAACCCTTTTCCATGAGGCTCAAATCGTGACCAGCTCGTATTCTCGCCTCCCAAGCCCTATCTGCTCGGCATGATCAAGCTGTACGGTCCAATCGATCTTGGGGTACACGCCCCTGAACTTGTCCTCACCCGGCCCGGTGCACCCTGTGAGACATGACCCTGCGCTCCCGATCTGCTGATTCACCAGATCCACCGAGGCCTGATCAATCGCGACGGGGTCTCTGGATGCGAGGATGCCGATATCAGGGACCAGGGGGGCGTCATTATGCCCGTAACAATCGCAGGCAGGAGAAATATTGGTCAAGAAATTCAAAAACATGGACTTTTTTTTCTTTCCCTTCAATACGGCCCATGTGTATTCCGCCATCTTTTTCTGAAACAGGGGGATATCAGCGTTCCACTGCACATCAATGGCGCCGTTCGGACAGATCAGGATGCACTCCCCGCAGCCCACGCATTGTTCAGGGTCAATGTGCGCCTTCTCTTCTCTCAGGGATATGGCCTGATGCGCGCAGTGGTCCACACACTCCCCGCAGCCCACGCATTTCTTCGGTTTGACCTTGGGGGAGAGGTCGGAGTGCTGCTCCAGCTTCCCTTTCCTGGCGGCGCATCCCATCCCCATATTCTTAATGGTTCCCCCGAAACCGGACAGCTCATGCCCTTTGAAATGGGCCACGCTGATCAAGACATCGGCCTCAACGATCTCCTTCCCGATGTAGGCGGTCTTGATAACCTCTTTCTCAATCCTGATCTTTGAAAAGGAGGCGCCCCGAAGGCCGTCAGCAATGATGAGGGGCGCGTTGACCACCGAATAGGCGAATCCGTTCTCCATGGCGGTGATCAGGTGGGAGATGCTGTTTCCCCGTGTGCCGGCATACAGTGTGTTTGCGTCTGTCAGAAAGGGGGCCCCCCCCAACTCCTTAACCGCATCCACAATCGGCCGGATCAAAATGGGACGGATGAATGCAGCATTCCCCTTTTCGCCGAAGTGGAGCTTGATCGCAACCAGGTTCCTGACCGAGACGATCTCCTTCAGCCCGGCGGTCTCTATAAGCCGCTTCAATTTGGTTGGAAGATTTTCCTTCATAGAGGTCCTGAGATTGCAAAAATAGACATTACTGAAAGCCATTCTGAATACTCCTCTCTCCTCAAATGGGAAGACGCCCCTGGCCGCCGCACTGGGGGGTGTTGGCCGGGTTAAATTGTCTGACCATCGCCGATTTTTCATTGACAAACCTACGGTACTGGATTATTTCTCTAAACTCAAGTGTTTCTTGAGTCTCCATCCGGTGTGCTCAACATCCGGCGGCCGTTTTCAGGTCCTGGCCGTTTCGCAGACAAAAACCGCAGAAAAGACGATGGCATGGACAGAAGAATTCTCTTAGTCTTGGCAGCTTGGTTATTCGGCATCGGCTTGCTGCTCTTGCCCCCCAATAAGGGGTTTGCAGAGGAACCCAAAAAGATTTTATGCATCGAAGCCTACGACATGCTCAATACGGTCCCCGACACCTACCTGATTGATGTCAGGACGCGGGAAGAGTATCAGCTTGTGGGTCACCCTATCAATGCATATCTGTTTCCCTTCATGTTCATGAGTTCAGAACCGAGGAAAAACGGCGACGCCTATGAATATCCCATTAACATCAAGAATAAGGATTTTATTAAGGAAATCAGTCAAGTCTTTAAGAAGACAGATAATCTCGTTCTGCTCTCCCGAAGCGGCCTGCGGAGCGAACTTGCGGCAAAGGAACTGCTGAGCGCCGGCTTCAAGAAGATCTATGATGTGGAAAACGGTTTCGAGGGACCAGAATTTCCCTTCTTTTCAGACAGCAACAAGCAGAAATTCTATCGGCAGCTTGCAAAACGGAATAAGATCTATGGGTTTAACCATAGACGGCATTATGGATGGCAATGGTGGGGGCTCCCGTGGACGTACGAGATAGACCCCAAGTTTGTCTACCCCCCTGACCTGAACCCACCCAAGAAAAAATAGGGAGGACGATCATGAGTTCTGAAGAGCTGATAAAGCTGATGAAACAGGTGGAAGAAAAAGGAATCGGCTGGGACACGGTGGAGCAGAAGATCAAGGTATCTCATCAGGTCCTGAATCTGTATTCCAACTCCGGACCGGTGCCGGTGACCATTATCAACAACCTGAATAAACTGATAGAATCCGCCGGGTAACCGTTTCAGAACACAAAAACCTCCCATCGGGGCGAAACCTCAGCTTCGGTTTTGTCTCTTTTGCGATGGATGGGTCTGTCGGAAGAGGATCCTTATGTCTGATGGGTGTCGCCCCTATCCGGCAAAAGGGTCGTTGTCATCATGGCCTAATCCGCCGAGTTGAAGGCTGGGAGCGTTGCGGGATCAGGGCGGGATGTCTGACCCCGCTAATATCTGAGCGGGTCATGTTATCAATTTTTGGGTCTCGGTTTATTCGGAACCGGTTGACCCTGCGGTGTTGAAAGGAGACAAAAAATGGCCGATCTCTTGCATGTATCGGATGCAAATTTTGAGAAGGAAATTGTTCAGGCAGACATTCCGGCTATGGTTGATTTCTGGGCGGAATGGTGCGGCCCGTGTAAAATGGTCGGACCCACTGTTGAGGCACTGGCAAAGGAATATGCAGGCAAGATAAAGATTGCCAAGATGGATGTGGATACAAACCGTGAGACCCCTGCAAAATTCGGTATCCGCAGTATCCCGACGCTTATCCTTTTTAAGGACGGCAAGGTCGCTCAAACCATTGTTGGGGCGCTTCCCAAGGGCGACATTGAAGAGGCCTTGAAAAAATTGCTGTAGGCGATTCAAATCCAGACCCCGATCCCGGCGGAGCAAGACCGGCGGGATTTTTGTTTGGCCTGTTTTTTAAAAATACGCTATGGAAGACTTAATCATCATCGGCGGGGGTCCGGCGGGTCTAACCGCTGGACTTTACGCTGCAAGGTCACGCCTGAAAACCCTGTTGCTGGAAAAGCTGAGCCCCGGGGGCCAGGTGCTTCTCACCGATTCAGTGGAAAATTATCCCGGCTTTCCCGAGGGGATTTCCGGTTTTGAGTTAATGGACCGGATGAGACGGCAGGCCGAAAATTTCGGGCTCGATATCCAGAGCCGGGAGGTTATTCAACTCCATCTCACTCCTGACAAAAAAGAGGTGGTCACGGCCA
>Ga0172369_10005905_pt1 | contig 14870 bp, 10 predicted proteins | sample LakKiv25m_FD_114539 | JGI IMG/M metagenome (GOLD analysis project Ga0172369, IMG submission 114539) | Freshwater microbial communities from Kabuno Bay, South-Kivu, Congo - kab_022012_11.25m | ecosystem: Environmental > Aquatic > Freshwater > Lake | place: Democratic Republic of the Congo...
GTAAAGGGTGTTACAATTGCTGGCAGGGCATCCGACATATTCAATGCCATCGATATGGCAGGGAACGACACCGATATGAACAGATCATTTGCGGCTCCTACAATACGTGTTGCCGAAATGATGATTGGTGGCAAATAATCTTTTTTCAATTCACTAAAAAGTTATACTTTAGGGGTCTTAAAATTTCAGAAAATGGTATCAAATAAAAAGCAGAAAAGCATGGCAAACATTAATACAAAAAAAGGAGTTGTCGCCATCCTGACCGGAGGAGGCGATGTTCCCGGCCTTAATCCGGCTATCAGAGCTGTGACCATCAGGGCGAACAGGGAAGGATTCCAGGTGATAGGTCTCCGCAGAGGATGGGCCGGAATTACAGAGGTCATCAGGGACAGCAAGGCAGACAACAGCAATAACTATCAGACGCTCACCGATGATATAGTGAACAGGGCAGGACGTACAGGCGGCACTTTTCTCCATACTTCAAGGACAAGGCCCAGCCATATGGCCAAAAAGGATGTTCCGGAACATCTGAGAGATACTTACAATGCCGATATGAATGACCTTACTCCCGAGGTTATCAAAAACCTCGAATGGCTCGGCGTTGATTACCTTATCCCAATTGGCGGTGATGATACACTTAGCTATGGTGTTCATCTTTACAGACAGGGTGTAAAAGTAATTGCCATCCCGAAAACAATGGACAATGATGTTCCGGGTACCGATTATTGTATAGGCTTCAGTACCTGCGTCTCAAGAACTATCCAGATGATCAACACGCTAAGAACATCGGCAGGTTCGCACGAGAGACTCATGGTACTCGAGGTCTTCGGAAGATATGCCGGTTTCACAGCAATGCTTCCCACTATGGCAGGCGCGGCAAACAGATGCGTGATTCCTGAATATGAATTTGAAATTGAAAGACTTGCAGAACTTCTTATTGATGACCGTAACCACAACCTAAGCAAATATTCAATAGTCCTTGTTTCAGAAGGCGCTATGTTCAAAGGTGGGGAGATGATCTTCTCCGGCAGTGAAAGAGATGCATACGGACATGCCAAACTTGGAGGTATAGGTGACCTTGTCAGTGAAAAACTTAAAGAACTATCTCCGACATATAACAACGGCAAAACTATCAATGTTATAAACCAGAAGCTCGGGTATATGGTTCGCGGAGGTGATCCTGATGCACTCGATTCAATTGTTCCGATGGCATACGGCAACCTCGCTCTTGACCTTATCCTCAAAGGAATGCATGGAAGAATAGTAGTCCTTAAGAACGGCAGATATGATAATGTTCCTATAGATGTAGTGACTTCATCCAAGAAAGTGGTGAAAGTATCTGAGCATTATAATACAGACAGGCTCAGGCCATATTATCACAGTTTCGAGATGAAACCATTCCTTCTGATGGCATCGGATAACTAATAGCTATCGATGTATTGTTAGAAAATTAACAATCTCCTATAAGAGGCTGTATCAAAATTTAAACCGCAAAGACAGCAAAGAAGGCGAAGAGAGCACTGAGTTAACTCATTAATATTAAATACTTTGCGATCTTTCTGAAATAGTTTGGTGAACTTTGCGGCTAAATGAACTTCAAATTTTGATACAGCCTTTTTTTATTGACATATGTAAGCTTTTATTTATTTTTGCCTGAAACCTCATCTCCTTGGAAAAGGGAACAATCATCAAATCAGTCGGAAGCCGTTACAGGGTGCTGATTACATCCGGCGATACAATAGATTGTGTTCTGAGAGGCAGACTTCGAGTACATGGTGTTCAGACAACCAACCCGGTTGCAGTCGGAGATAATGTAATCCTCGAAATAGGAGAAGATGGCAGATCTGGTTTGATAAATGAGGTCCTCGACAGAAAAAACTATATCCTACGCAAAGCCTCCAACCTTTCAAAACAATCACAGATCATAGCAGCTAACCTCGACCAGGTTCTGCTGATGGTCACTATCATCCTTCCACAGACACCCGTTGAGTTCATCGACAGATTCCTCGTTACAGCCGAGGCTTACAGGATACCCGCGGGGATAATCATAAACAAGACGGATCTGTACAGAGATGAGGAAACAGAAAAAATGGAAAGCCTGATCTCGATGTATTCGGAAATCGGTTATAATTGTTTCAGATTATCCCTTAATACAGGAAATGGCCTTGATGAAATTCAATCAATACTCAAAGATAAAATCAGTCTGATCTCGGGGAATTCGGGAGTCGGGAAAACGACTCTCCTTAATACACTTGATCCTTCGCTTAATCTTAAAACAGCAGAAATATCAGATTATCATAAGCAGGGCAAACATATTACTACATTCCCTGAAATGCACATTATGCCATTCGGTGGGAAGGTGGTCGACACTCCTGGTATCAGGGGCTTTGGTCTTGTTGGAATGGAAAGGAATGAGATTTACCATTTCTTCCCTGAAATATTCAGAATATCCGGAAAATGCAGATATTACAACTGCCTTCATCTTGATGAACCTGGTTGCGCAGTAAGGGATGCAGTAGTCCGGAACGAAATAAATCCTTTGAGATACAGAAGCTATTTAAGTATTTTAAATGATGAAAATACTAAATACAGGTGAAGTTGAGTTAAATAGCTATATGTTTGTATACTTTGCCTGGTAATAGCTTTTATAACAGTAATAAAATTCCTGTCTTTATAATTCTGGCTCTTGCGGTAATTATAACAGGCAGCTTTTTCTGCTTTAGGGGAATCCAGGAAAGTCAGATAGAGTACATTACACATATTCTTGATTATCAGGCTAAAAGCGCCGGAAGATCAGTTGACAGCACTGATGAAGGTTTTAAAACGGATCTGAATCAGATTCTCCTTTCCGAAAATATCCAACAGTTTATAAGCAATGCGGATCAGCGAACCCGGACCATCGACAGGATGAAATTATTCTTTTCAAAGTATCAAAACCTTATTACGGGAATAAGGATCTATGATGACAAAAAGAATGAATTCACGCTTAAGAAAGATGAAACCGGTAATAACTGGCTGGAACAACTGTTTGTTCTGCATGTCCAGGGTGAAATTATAACCTATGATACGCTTGTCATGCATAACAGGACATATGAATATTATATCCCCTTAAAAGACCGGGATGTGCTTGCCGGCAATATTGTGGTCACACTCGATTACCAGAAATATTTGGATCAGCTGTTTGCGTCTTTCATTATGGAGGGTTATCAATGGCAATGGGTATTGGATGATTCGGGAGAGATAATATTCAGCAACAACAAGGAGAGCCTTCACTATTCTCAGCTTCAAAGGATTAAGGGGAATCCGGAAAAAGGATCTGTGGGCAATCTGATTCACTCTGCCAGAGGAAGCGGCAAACCAAGGGAAATAATATCCTCATATTATTCAACAAGGTTGCTTCAGCGAAATTTCAAAATAGTCTTTTCTTCACCTGTAAATGTAATCCGGACCTATTTGTTACGGAATTCCATCACTTTGGTAATCGTTTCGGTTATTACATTATTACTGGTTGCAGGCTTACTTTACAAAATCATCACTGCCCTGAGATCTGAAAAAGACAGGTTACATTCATCAGAAGAAAAGCTTCTGAAGATTCATGATGAAATGCCTGTCGGGATAGTAATTTACAATAATAAAAGAGAGATCCTGAAAGCAAATAATAAAGTTGCTGAACAATATTCATTTCCGGATCAGAAAGCTATGGAAGGCACTATATTTCCTGATCCGGCTCTTACTGACGAGAATAATTATTTTGTGAGGCATCTCGGAGGCAATTTCACTCCCGATCAGTTTGCCATAATCAAAAAAGGAAATGTGGACATGATACTCTTGCGGACAAGGATGCCTGTAAACTTCAAGGGTCAGGATGCCACAATGGAGATACTTGTAGATGTCACAGGCCTTGAATCTGCAAGAAAGCAGGAGGCCTATGCCAGCTCTGCAAAATCGGAATTCCTCGCGCGCATGAGCTATGAACTCAGAACCCCTCTGAACGGGATCATAGGAATGGCTGATATTCTTGAAAAACACGATCTTGCAGATGAAAGTGCGGCAGTGCTCAGGCTCCTTCGCAGATCATCCGAAGTGCTGCTTGGACTGATTAACGACATCCTCGATTTCTCAAAGATAGAATCAGGTAAAATGATCCTTGATGAAATACCGTTCAACCTCAGGGAGGAGGTAGTATATTGCTATGATCTTGCAAGAACGAATACAGATGGCACTCAGATAGACCTCTCGGTAAATATTGATGAAAATGTACCTGACAAAGTAATTGGAGATCCATACAGGATAAGACAGATACTGACAAATTTCCTCAACAATTCAATTGCAAATACAAAACAGGGAATGATAAACCTGAAATGCAGCCTTAAAGAGAATGAAGAGGGAAAGATCAGGCTCTCATTCGTTATTGCCGATACGGGAAGGGCCTTCGATCAGGCTGCCCTGAGAAAAATGTTCGGAAGCCTGGTCAGCATGGATTCGAAAGCCGCAAGGGAAAATGATGAATCAGGCTTCGGTCTGATCCTCGCCAGACAGCTTATAGAGCTCATGAACGGGGATTTTGATGTCCATAGCCCGTCGGGACTCAATGGCGAAACCGGAACTAAACTTGAATTTACAATTAGTATCTGGTCGAACGAAAAACCGCAAAAAGCACTGAACAACGATTCTCTTACTTCATTTGGACAGATAAGAACACTTGTTGTGACAGGATCGCAGAACAGGGATGAAGAGATCCTCGGAACTATTCATAAGCTGGGACTTGCAATGACGGTGACCACATTCCAGAAATCAACAGTCAGCCAGATAAGGGCAAGCTTGTCCCTTCCCGATAAAAAGTACCATCTGATTGTTATACTTGATGATTGTGAATTCAACGGATTTGACGCCGCATCTCAGATCCATCAGCAAGGTCTGTCAGACCGGTTTATTATCATAATGATCAGCTCGAATGATACCAGGGGCAATCTCTTAAAATGCTCCTCATTCGGAGTTGATCATTATATTGTAAAGCCCTACGATATCAAAGAACTTTATGGAATTATAAAAAGCAGTTTTCCATATGTTGACCAGGCAGTCCATACGAATGAAAAAGAAAGGATCGCGAGAGATCTCAGGGTCCTGGTTGTTGAGGACAATAAGATGAACCAGAAAGTAATAGGTACAATGCTGAAAAGCCTTGGCTATTCCTTTGATTTTGCTGATGACGGGTTTGCAGGGCTCATTCAGGCTAAAACAAGGAGATATGATGTTATCTTTATGGACCTTATTATGCCTCAGATGGACGGTTTTGAAGCAGCCCGGAGAATACTGGAATATGACAGTTCTCTTCTTATTGTCGCCTTCACAGCCGATAACCTGCCGGATTCAAAACGTAAAGCTGAACTTTCAGGTATTAAAGAATTTATATCCAAACCAGTCAGGATCGAGGATCTTAAGAAATTCTTTTCAAAACATTTCTTCAGCAATTAACTTCGGTGATTTTCTTATTTTTGAAGCGCCGTATAAGCGAAATTTCCGGCGCATTATGACAGATAAAGCCAATATCCGGACCGACATAGTTACATTCCTCAAACTGGCTGAATCAACCCCGGTTGCAGATGTACGCTCCCCTTCAGAATTCAGTTACGGGCATATTCCCGGAGCCTTCAATATTCCGTTGTTTGATGACGCAGAAAGGGAGGAGGTAGGTTTGAGGTACAAAAAAAAGGGAAGAACTGAAGCGATAATTAAAGGTTTGGAACTGACAGGCCCGTCGATGCACCTTAAACTTGAGCAGGCGCTGAAGATTGCTGCCGGCGGCAGGCTGCTTGTCCATTGCTGGAGGGGAGGAATGAGATCAGAAGCCATGGCCTGGCTGTTTTCATTAGGAGGTATTGAAACTATACTGCTGGAGGGAGGATACAAATCATACAGACATCTTGTTCTTGAAAGTCTTTCCGAAAACAGGAAAATGTTTGTCCTGGGAGGCCTTACAGGCAGCGGAAAAACCCATATTCTGAATTACCTGAAGGAACAGGGACGACAGGTCATAGATCTTGAGAGAATGGCAAATCATAAGGGCTCTGCATTCGGATCTCTTGGACAGGAACCTCAGCCTTCATCTGAACATTTTGCAAATATCCTTTACAGCCGGTGGAAATACCTTAATACCTGCCAGCCTGTCTGGATCGAGGATGAAAGCCGCAATATAGGATCAGTATTTATGCCTGATGGCTTTTATAATAACATGCAGCTTAATCCCACCATTGTCCTCTTAATGGATATTAAGACCCGTCTGCCAAGACTGATTGAGGAATATTCCTGCTATGGCATCGATGAACTTGAAGCTTCAATAAGAAGGATAAGCAAAAGACTCGGCGGCGACAGGGCTCAGGAAGCAATTGAAGCGATAAGGCAAGGCGACTTTCCAAGAGCAATCGAGATAACGCTTCAGTATTATGACAAAGCTTATCTCTATGGCCTAAAACGAAAGGAGACAAAAGATATAATATATATTGAAACAGATACTGACGACATTGAAACAAATGCCCTCAAGGTCATGGAAGCTGCTGAAAAATTTAAATACTAATATTTCAGGTCGGCCTTTTTGCTTTCAGTTATTATCGCTGTTGAATTCTGATTCAATCCATTTATAGACCTTATCAGACCTTCTCAGGACAACCGGCACTTTAACCGAGCAAAATTCCCCTTTAAACGCCTTTTCAGCCACTTTAAGATCTACCCGGATCTCATCGGCAGTATATTCCAGAACTCCTGTTGTAGGTCCTGTAATAAGCAGTTTTTCGCCTTTTTCCAGATCTCCGTTTTCGAGCTTAATTTCTGCTACATTGAGTTTCGCAAAGAAATTGGTAATTTTTCCGAGATATACTTTCTTCCTTGTGGCCCTTGATCCATACCTGTCGTTCCATTCCCCGAGCCTCTGACCAAGATAATATCCATCCCAGAAGCCACGGTTAAAGACTGTTGCGAGCCTTTTCCGCCATTCTGTAATTTTGTCCTCATTATAAGTCCCGTTGAGAACTGCATTGACTGCTTCATTATAGCATGAAGAAACAGTAAGCACATATTCAGGTGATCTTGCACGTCCTTCAATCTTGAGTACCGTCACGCCGGCATCCAGAATTTTATCTATAAAGCCAATTGTGCAAAGATCCTTCGGCGACATAATATATTCATTGTCAACCTCAATCTCATAGCCCGATTCCTTTTCAGTGACGATATAGGATTTGCGGCAGGTCTGATAACATTTACCCCTGTTTGCCGACTTATTATTTTCGTGGAGGCTCAGATAGCATTTCCCGGAAGTTGCCATGCACAATGCTCCATGTACGAACATTTCGAGTCTTACAGGCAAACCGCCCGGACCCTTGATGTTTTCAGCGGCAATCCTTTCGGAAATATATTTTACCTGGCTAAGATTAAGTTCCCTGGCAAGGACAGCAACGTCGGCCCATTGAGAATAGAATTTAAGGGATTCGATATTTGTAATATTCAGCTGGGTCGACAGATGTACTTCAATTCCTGCTTTGAATGCATAGTTAATCACCGACAGGTCAGAGGCAATAACGGCTGAAATGCCACTTTCAACGGCAGCATCTATTATACGGTGCATCTGTTCTATCTCATTGTCAAAAACAACAACATTGACGGTAAGATAGCTTTTAACTTTGTTTTCCCTGCAGATTGCAGCAATCTGGCGAAAATCGGCAAGTGTAAAATTTATTGATGATGCTGCCCTCATATTGAGTTCCTCCGCGCCGAAATATACTGAATCGGCACCTCCCTGAATGGCTGCCATCAATGACTCATATGAGCCTGCAGGCGCCATTATCTCGATATCATTCCGGTTCATCCGGCCCAATGTTTTAAGAGGAACAAATATATGGCAGGATTGTTTCAGTCAATACTGTTCTTCATAATTATCCTGATACAGGTGCCCTTTCCTATTTCGGAAGATTTGACGAATATCCTGCCGTGGTGATATTCTTCAATGATTCGTTTTGCCAGCGACAGCCCGAGTCCCCATCCTCTTTTCTTAGTGGTATAACCGGGATTGAAAATTTTCTTCCATGCCGATTTAGGAAGGCCTTTGCCGGTATCATAAATGTCTATTATTGCATGTCGGCCGTCATTTTCAACCTTTATTGTCAGTGAACCGTCACCTTCCATTGCATCGATGGCGTTCTTACAAACATTTTCTATGACCCATTCAAAAAGTGCAGGGTTTACAGGGATGTTTATCACTTCATCCGGAGAAAAAGGAAGAACAAAAAGTACTTTCGAGGATGATCTTGTCTTCAGGTAATTAACGGAATTCTGTATTAGACTTATTACATTTTCCTGTGAAAGCGATGGTTTTGATCCGATACCGGAAAATCTTTCAGTGACTTTTTCAAGCCTTTTTACATCAAGGGCAAGCTCCTTTAGTACAGGAATATCCGGATAATTGTTCTGCAGGATCTCTATCCATCCGGTCATCGAAGTGGTAGGGGTACCCAGCTGATGTGCGGTCTCCTTTGACATTCCCACCCATACCCTGTTCTGCTCTGCCTTCCTTGAAGAGCTCAGGGCCAGGTATGAAGCCAGAATGAATAGTATTATAAATCCCAGCTGAATGTAAGGATAGTAAATAAGCTGGCTGAGGATAATGCTGTCCTTGTAATAGATCCTGTTTGTTGTTCCGTTTTCGAGCTCAATGATAATGGGTTCATTTGCCCCTTTAATTTTTTCAAGCCTTGAGCCTATGTACCCCGGGTTACCTGCAGAATCCTGCCCCAGATTCCTTGCCCCGATGATATTGTCGTGGCCGTCGGTAAGTATTACAGGGACGGTATTGTTATTTTCTATGATTGATGCCAGGAAATCGAGGTTCTGGGTCGAATCGGCTGAATTTATTAGTCTTGTAGCCTCAGCCCACATCTCAACTTTTTTACGTTCCTCTGCCTTAAGGCTGCGAACAAGAAATTGTGTATAGATCAGCGAACCAACACCTATAAGTATGGCAAAAAAGAACAAAAAAATCTGCCAGTTGCTTCTGTTACGAAATATATTCAACTCAGGTAAGTTTATGGTGAAAAAATACTAATTCTTTTTAAATAGCTTGTCGAAAAATGTTTCTTTTCTTTCATCTTCAGGATCTTTCTTTATGGATGTGGTATCCGACGATCCATCCCACTTTATTCTGAACCGCGGCTTAGCACCCGGCTTCTTCACATTTTCAGAACCCTTGTCATACAACCCGTATTCTTCATTAAATATTGTTTTGAGATTCTCTTTTTCCTTTTTAATATTTTCTTTAATCTGATTTCCCTGAGCCTTCATATCATAGCTGACATCAACATTATCTCCCTTCCCCTTCAGCAGCAGGTATATGGATGTTCTTCCAAGTCCGTCATCCTCAACTTCTCCAAACTCCTCATTGCGAACCCTGGTCTTTCGTGCTTTCTTACTGAGGATCTCAGAAAGCAGCATTTTGACATGATATTCATATTCATTGTCAAAACTATGTTTCCCGTTTACAGAAAGGTCGACTGCCGACGACCTTATATCCATCTGGGGTATATAAAAGACATTGTTCCTAATGAAAAAGTCGTTTTCGAGCTTTTCGAATTTAATGTTTTCAAGTTCGGAAAGCGAGATAAACTTTGACAGAGCCTTCACAGGATCAAAATTAATAAGCGATCCGTCGGTTATACTGTATTTCCCTTCTGCAGTTATTGATCTGACATCGGGGTTAAGGAGTGAATCGGCAGGTAGCAATAATGTTATTGATCCTGAAAGTGATCCGGCAAGGTTTTCTGCCCTGAGGAAGTTCTGACCGAAATTATGGAATGTAGCAAATGCCTCATTTACGTCAACACCTGAAACAGAGAAACTGCCCCTGCCGATAAATGATTTATTACGGTTCTGAACAACGATGCCGTTCCCTGATATTTTTCCCTTCTGTGAGCTGAATGCCACATTCCGCAAGTTGATAATTCCAGGGCTGATGCTTAGTGATCCGGCAATATTCCTTGCATTGAAAGTCTTATATTCGATAGTATCAATCCGGTAATTCACATTAATCATAACATCACCGGGAAATTTAACTGCGGACTTTTTTTCGGATCCCGGCTGTTTTTCATCTTTCTTTACCTTATCATTCATAAAACTCTCAGGTCTGAAACATGTGGTAACGACATTTGCAGTACCGGTGAGGTTTACCGGACTTCCGGTGAGCCAGCCGGGAAAATTGTTTATTGTTCCCGAAAGGATTGTCTTATGACCGTTCAGGAAAAAGCTGAAATTATCGGATGTTGTAGCATCACCATAAAGCGATACTTTTCCGTTTGCATCACTGATGTCAATATTCCTGTTATCGATCTTAACCGTAACTGAATTGAAAACAACTTCCGAGCTGGAGTTGAGTGTAAACAGATCCCTGAGGGCAAAAGTCTTTTTTATTGAAGGGGATCCTGAGAACTTCAGGTTAAGGTCGACTGACCCTCCTGCCCTGCTGACGTTTTTCAGATTGAAGAATTCCTTTAGCTCTGAAGGAAGAAGCCTGCCACTGAATATCAGCTCGGCTGAAGGGTTTTTGAAATTCTTAACAGAAAGTGAACCCGAGTAGTCGGATGACCCCAGTCGTGAGGTGAAATTTCTGACAGCCAGGGTGCTTGTCAATGGCGAATTGCCCGGACCATTCGTATATGCCCCTTCAAATGAAAGTTTATCAAGCTTAAGGTTTGATCTTCTGTTTTTTATCTGAGCATTTTTAAGCGACCAGTTTATATCATAATGAGGATCTTCGCTCCTTGTCGGTCTGCCCTTGATTCCCCAGCTGAATTTCAGCGTGCCTGATGCATCAAATGCCGAGAGTGCTTTTTTCTGCTTCTCGGGAAGGAGGTTCACGGCCCTTGATATATCAATATTGTCGGCGGTAATACCTATATCAATGAAATTATCGTCAGCAATAAAACCTGTAAGGATAAAGTCCCAGTTTTGAACTTTCATACTGCTTTTCCTGAAGAAAATGCCTTTTGCATTTCTGTTAAGTCCAACCTGAATAGTGGCTGGAATACTATGACGGATAGCAAAGTCCTTGAGAATGAACACGTCGAAGCGTGTATGGGAGCTGCCTTCAAAATCTATTACCTCGTTCCTGATGCGGCTTTTGAAACGGCCGTCACGAAACTCTCCCCTTATTAACAGGTCGGGACGGCGGTCGTTATATGAAAATTTCAGATCCGACACATCGATCCGGTTAAAATTAAGTATCAGGTTTTTACCATCAGTTTCACTGCTCTTGGAAAAGCTGTAATTATAATTTCCTGAAGCATCTGTAAATATATTCAGTTCTCCGTTCCTGATGCCGATCCTTGTAAAAGTATAAGCGCCTCGTATAAGGTCGAGCATCCTGAAATCGACAGATGCTGACCTTGCTTTTAAAAGTGTGTCAGTATTGATACCCCTGAAGGCAGATTTGTCAAAACCAGGAGAAGAGTGAACCCTTATGTTTTTAAGCTCAACGGTAGCTTTGGGGAACTTTTTGATAAGTGAGAGCCTGTACGATTCCGTTTCGATCTTTGTCTGCAGGGTACTGTTGAGGGAGTGAAGGACTATCCCGCCTACCCTGTTCTGGAGAATAAGCGAAAGAAAAAAGAGGACTGTAATCAATGAAATAAGAACTATTGTTGCTGTTCTTAGAATCCTTACCACCACTTTCATTTACATGTTCAGTAAATACCCTTCAACCATGTTAATTAACGGGTAGCAAAGTTATATTATTTGATCCAATATGTTTTTATTTCAGAAGGAAGCTTAAATCATCACCTTCTCCGAGCTCAATGGGAAGCATGTTTTTCTTAAAGATTCTTGCTTTGCGCGGGCCTGAAAGCTCAATTCTGCCGTCTTTTACTATGAACATTGTACCTTCCCGTAAACCGGCCACCCATAGATCCTGATTAGCTTCGATGAACTCTTCTATCCTCTGCTCCCTCGTTTCTCCTGCATGTCCCTCAGGGTTCGCATCAAGATAATGAGGGTTTATCTGAAAGGGGATAAGGTTAAATGCCCTGAATGATGATGGTCTTACAACAGGCATGTCATTTGTGGTTCTTATTGTCGGACATGCAACATTCGACCCTGCACTCCAGCCTATATAGGGAGTACCAGATATTACTTTTTTACGAACCGGTTCAATAAGCCTGTTGTCTCTGAGAAGCTTCAGAAGCATCCAGGTGTTGCCTCCGCCAACCACAATGGCATCAGCTTTACCTACTGCGGCGACAGGATCGGAATAATGATGAATAGAAATAATATCATGACCGATCTCCCGGAACCTTTCCCTTACTTTGAGTTCATAGTCATCATATGAGAATGTGACGGCTGCATAAGGTATGAAAAGGGCTTTTGTATGTTTGTTTCCAAGGAATTCCCTGATTTTATGCTTGGGGTAATCGAGATAAGGTTCGCCCGCGTTTGTTGAGTTGCTGATGAGTAAAAGTTTCATGTAATTTCGGATTTGTGAATTCGGATTGGGGTAATTTCGGAATTGGATGATTTCTGAATTCGGAATTGTGATTTCGGATTTAGTGTTTATTTAAGCGTTCATCTGTTAACGGACTTTCTTCGTTCTCCGGTCTTCGGTCTCCCGCCCTTTTGTTTTCTATCAGTAGTGATCATAAAGCTTTGTTATTCTCTGGTTTTCGGGAATGACAGGGATTTCAATGATGTTGAATGAATAATCAAGGATGTTGAAAAGCAGCATTCTTCCTGAAAGTATGCTTCCAAGTCCTGTAATGATCTTGATGACTTCGTTTGCCATGATTGTGCCTGTGATCCCGGGAAGCACTCCAAACAGTCCCACTTTCGAAGGCTCCGGATTAGTATATTCACCTTCAGCCACGGCTGGATTGAAGCAACGGTATGTAGGACCTCCCCTGTAATTGAATACCGACACCTGTCCTTCATACTTATAGATTGCCCCGTGGATCATGGGCTTGCCGAGGATAACGCAGGTATCGCTGATTATATACCTGGTATTCAGATTATCCGTTGTATCAACGATCATATCATATTCACCGAATATTTTAAGTGAATTGGAAGCGTCGATCCTTATATTTATTCTCTCAGTCCTGACCAGTGTATTGAGATGTTCAATCCTTTTTGTTGCGATTATTGATTTCAGCTTGCCAATGTCTTCAGAGCCGTAGAGGACCTGTCTTTGAAGGTTTGCCTCGCTTACAGTGTCGAATTCAGCTATTGCCAGGTGTCCGATACCGGCGGCTGCCAGGTACTGCAGGACCGGGCAGCCGAGACCTCCTGCACCTACAACAAGCACTGAAGCCTTTTTCAGTTTCTCCTGCCCTCCAATACCGATTTCCGGCAGCATAATCTGCCTGCTGTACTGTCTTACTTCACGGTCGGAAAGTATGGTGTCAGCCACAAAATTTACTTTAGGTTATCACAAATATACAACATAACCCTCAATCCTCAATTCCTGCCCTGTTCCCTGTACCCCCTGCCCTCCACCCCCTGCCCCCAACCAATCACAAAAAAAAGCAGAGACGCTCATATGGGGCGTCCCTGCCGGTATGCATGAAATAGAACGGAATGAAAGCGGTTTAGTCGTTGAAGGTAAAGGCAAGGCCGATCTCGAATGGCTCAAGATTCATACCTTCAGGACCTTTAAGATCCTGAAACCATGGGGTCAGATAATAAGTGCCGAAAATGGTAAGGTTCTCAAATCCCACCCTGGCAGTAACGCCACCACGGAGAAGGTTGAGATTATAATCGCCTCTTGTTCTTACTTTTTCTCCATCTTCATAAAGAAGCTTTGTCCTTGCATGTATCTTCAGTCCTCCTATGACGCCTGCAGCAACATTCAGCCTGTTGCTGTAGCCAGCAGGGATCTGGACTTCAAGTAACAGCGGGACATTGAGATAAAGTACGGCAAATTTAGATTTTTTAATTCTGTCAATATCTGCAGGAATAAGCTCTCCGATGGTTCCGTCTTCGGCAACGCCGATTGTGCTTGAACCATCAAACCTGTATGTATTCCAGTTAAGCCCAAGCCCTGTTACCAGTCCCGAATGGCGGCCGAATCCTATATTGGCCTGGGTGAAATTTAAGTTAAAGCAGTTTGAATTGCTTGCATCGAGTGTCATATATGACATTTCAGGAGGCAGGGTGTTGGAATTCACGTGATTATAGTTGTTGAACCCGATTTCAAAACCTGCCCAGTGGCCTCTGAAAAATCTGACTCCCCTGTCGCGGTCATAATTTTCCTGATCCCAATACCTGTCTTTTTCATAGTTTACCTCAGGCTCATATTTTTCAACATCAAATTTCCTGCCTTCCGGCGTTTCCCTTACATTAAGGGCCCTGTTTCCCATTTTTACAATTACTATTGAATCATTCCCGACAAAGCGGATGAGGTCATGTCCGACGACTACAGTGAGGTCATTATTTTCGTTTTTAATTGCCGTGTCCTGTTTTTCAACCGCGATTGTATCGTTCGACTGCAATGCAAATGACTGGCAGATCATCGCAGTTGCTGTTAAAAAAATAATCATCTTCTTCATGGCTTGCTGTCTTTTCTTTTGTTTTTCAATGCTGTGACGGATTGCTTCGCCAAAAAGTTACAACGATCCTGATGTTCTTTTTACTGGTGCGTTGAATTTAAGCAGAGAGGATGTGAAAACATACGATTTTACCTCACCATTATCATCCGTGTTCTTATGCAGGGCCATTTCCCATCCCAGGAGTTTGTTTATTCCTGTGATCCCCGCCGAGGCAAGCTCGAATCTTTCGACAGGTCTTTCGGGCATAATAGTATCTCTCATGATTTGCTTATGGAAAAACCTGGCAACGAACCTGTCGAC
>Ga0172369_10005906_pt1 | contig 14868 bp, 13 predicted proteins | sample LakKiv25m_FD_114539 | JGI IMG/M metagenome (GOLD analysis project Ga0172369, IMG submission 114539) | Freshwater microbial communities from Kabuno Bay, South-Kivu, Congo - kab_022012_11.25m | ecosystem: Environmental > Aquatic > Freshwater > Lake | place: Democratic Republic of the Congo...
TCCATGGGTATCCCCAAAGAAGACTGTCTGACAAATTGTAATATTGAAATTGATGACTGAAGGATTATTGAGGAGAGTATTACCGGGATTATCAATCCAAAGTATTTCTTTTTGTTATGAAAGATATAAAGAATAGCAAATGCAATCAAATACATTTGCATATATTGGAAAAGCCATGTGACTGATAGTGCTTGGTATGGTGAGTAGTTTATCGATGAATAAAGAGAAGCTAAGAAAAAAACAAAACCAGATATTGCAATCAAAAACGTAGGTTTATTGAATACTTTTTTGATGTTCCATTTTTTAACAATTATATTTCTCAAAATTAATAAAACGGTAATAATTAAAAATATATTTTCCAGATTAACCCCGTAGCTTAAAAAATAACTTCCCCAACCAGGAATTAAATCCGAAGGTTTAAAAACTTCCAAAACATAATATTTATTGGGTACATAAAACTGAAAACTAAAAATTGTCATCAACAAAAAACTTGTTACAAGGTCCGATGTCTTTAACCAGATAATTAAAGCAACAAGAATGAAGTAAAAGACAGTTATCCAAGCATTTCCTCCCAAAAGACCTAATAATATTAATAAATCAGTTATGATAAAAACCAGCAAAATGAAATTTTCATTATCAGAAGCAAAACGTTTTTTAAGTTTAGAAAGTAGCCCCTTTAGCATTAAAGTTGATCCATTATATTCCAAATCTTATGCATGCTTATATTCTTTGTTTTCCCAATGCCGAATATGTTTCCATGAGTTTTAAATAATATTTTTTAGCGCTAAATATTTGTTTTGAGTATTCCAAGGCATTTTCTCCAAGTTTCTTTACCGCCTTTTGATTGTTCCATAGCTTGGTAACCTTTTTCTCCAAGTCCTCAAATTTATGAACATCATAAAGATAACCCGTTACACCATCCTTAACAATTTCAGGAACCCCCCCAATATTACCGACAATAACAGGCTTTCCGAAAGCGTATGATTCGATTATTGAGTAGGGTTGATTTTCGTACCACTCTGATGGAACAATAACAAACCGACATTCACTAATTAATCTACTAATTTGTGAATCATTTTTAAAACCCAAAAACTCAATATTTTTAAGTTTCTTTTTGCCGACAATATCTTTTACCATATTTTCATCAACGGGTTCATCAAAGTTGCCGGCAACCTTAATATTTATGTGTGGCAATTTTTCAGCCAGTTTCAATATCTGGTATATTCCTTTAGCAGCAGTTAACCTTCCGAAGTAAAGGATGTATTTTGAATTTTCAGTAAAAGAAATTGGTTTTATCCTCTTTGAAGAAAAATTGTTTATATGAATAATTTTATTTTTATTTACGCCGTATTTGATAAGCACTCTGCGCATAAATTTAGACGGTGTAATAAAAAGATCAATCCTTCTAAAATAATTATTGTTAAAATTTTGCAAATAAAGTCCTAAAACTGCCAGAAAGCTTCCAATATATGAACCCCCTACACATTTATGAAATATCGACTTGTAATAAGATCTTCTTTTAAAAATCTCACAAATTTTCCCGTCATGGTACATAATGACGTTTGGTGAAATTAATTGATAATCATGTACGGTTTGTATAATAGGAATTCCCCTGTTTTTAATTTTTGAAATTATTGATGGAGATATGTGATAGTAGATATTGTTTAAATGAACAATATCGGGCTTAAAGTCATCGAGAAGTTTTCCAATTTTATTCTTTGCTTCAAATGAATAAAATATTCTGGGTATTTTATTAAAAATTTCCATGAAACCGTTTTTATTAGGATCCACATTACTTACAAAATATTTACTCCACTTTGTTTTTAAATTGTTTTTGTCCCTCATGCTAAAGTAGGCAACAGTATTTCCATTTGATTCAAGGAGTTTTCCAAGATCGATGTAATAACGTTCAGCACCGCCCAAAATTTTGTGATGACTATTAACAAGAAGTATTCTCATAGGGATCGGTAACGGTTTACGATGCTATAATCAGTCAATTGTAACAAATTATGATAATTGGCATAGATGCAAACTCAATAACAAAAAAGTTTCAGAACGGTACGAAGCGCTATGCCAATGAACTTATATATGCATTAGCAAAAATAGATAAAAAAAATACATATATTCTTTTTGCATCAAGTAAAATTAGAATCCCCAAACAAAAAAACTTTAAGCTAGTAGTTTTTCCCGGCTTTCCAATTCTTAAAAAACAGTTATTTCTCCCCATTATGGTTAGGAAATATAAAGTTGATGTTTTTCATACAATCGATCCATACGGCTCAATATTTATGAGAGGTCCTAAAATTGTTACCACTGTTCACGATTTAGATTTGGGAGTGGTTTACCCAACATTCAAAAGCCTCACATTATTTCTTAAACGTGTCTACTCTGAAATCACAAGGTGTTTTGTATTTAGAAATACCGATAAGTTTGTCGCTGTCTCAAAAACTACCCTAAGAGATCTTGCAGGTTATTTAACTCCAGAAAAAATTAAGAAGGATACTATTACAATTTATGAAGCTGCCTCAAATATATTTAAAAATAGATCATTCAAAAAGTCAGGTCAAAAATATTTTCTTTGTATGGGAGACTTTTCTCCAAGAAAAAATTTAAAAATAGTATTTAAAGCCTTCACCCTATTTTCAAGAAATCTTAATAATTCATATAAACTATATGTCATTGTTTCCACAGGTCATGAAGCTCGTCGATACAAGAAAATTATTGGAATGTATAAGTTGGGTAGCAAGGTTAAGATATTTGTTTCGCCAACAGACCTTAAAGTGGCTGATCTCTACCATTCTGCTTCAGCATTTTTGTATCCATCTTTCTATGAAGGCTTTGGTCTACCCATACTGGAGGCAATGTCTTTAGGTTGTCCTGTAATAACCAGTAATTACGGAGCTATGAAGGAAATTAGTGGAGGAAGCTCAATCCTTATTGATCCCAAGTCAGAAACGGAGCTTGAAAAAGCTATGGTTAAGATTGTTTCCGACCCCAGCATTAAGAATAGGTTAATAAAATCCGGTTACTCAAGATCCAAATTGTTTAGTTGGCAGTTAACTGCCAAAAATGTATTAGAGGTATATAAAAGTGCTTACGCAAAAAAACTGACGAGACAGGAATTGAACCGAAGCTGAGTAATTAAAAACAATCTTATTAATTTATTTAAGACAATTGTGATATAAATGGGTGTAGATTTGAGTAACTCTGTTCAAGAAGTCATAAAAATATTGCCAATGGCGTATTAATCAAATGAAGAAACAAAATGCCGCAAAAATAAAAAAGAAATTAATCTTATTTAGTTTTGCCCTACTGACTTTTTTAATAATTATCCAATTTAAGATTACCCCTTCTTGGTCAACACTTGTACTAAACGGTCAAGCCTCCAGCCAGATTATTAAAAAAGGCAATACTCTAATATTCGGCACCAATGATTCAAAACTTTACTTTTTAAATACTAACAATAGTAATGATATTCAATCAATTGATCTTAATTCCGGTTTGGGACAGCCTGTAGACACAAAGGGAAGTAGGTTACTTGCCATATCCGACGATACGCTTAGGCTTATAGACATCCAAAAAAAAGTAGTAATCTGGCAAGTATCTTCGGGTAACCAATATTTTTTTCAAACGGCACAAATTTACAAAAGCTTTGTTATTGCGGGAAGTGCAGATGGATCATTAAGCGCCTATAGATTAAGAGACGGAAAGGCTATCTGGAAATTTACCCCTAAAACTCTTGATAAACTATCCGAATCACTTGTTGAAGGATCAGTTGAATACTTTGGTGATTTTTTCATAAACAATAATCAAGTATATTTCAGCAGTCGCGATAAAACAGTTTACAAATTAAGTTTGAAAAAGGGTTCAGTTATTTGGAAGTATGACTTGAATGACCAGGTGGTAAGTAAACCAAGTTTTTTTGGTAAATACATATATTTGTCGACAGTTTCAGGTAAAACAATTTCATTAAATAAAAGAAACGGTAATGTTCTATGGGAATCAACAGGAGAATCGATTACCTGCACAACGACTTTATCCCGCCTTAGGATAAAAGACAATCCCCTTTCGCAGTATTTAGCCGACATTAGTCAGTATTTCAGTAAATGGTTTTCTTTAGGAGGAATTTCATATTTTGAATTTACCTCCGATGGAACTTTAATCAATAGAAATGGGAAAACGGGTGCAATTGTTTGGAAGTCCGAAAGTTTTGGAGATAATACCAATTGCCCAATTATTCGTAAATCAAAGGCGATTGTAACAAAAAGTGACGGTTCATTGATAATACTTTCCTTAACGGGGAACAACTATTCTATAAAAAATGAAAGCTTGGGTAAAATTGTTAGCTACCGAATAATTAGTTCTAAATATTCCTATATTATCCCCGACTGGATTAATCCTTTTGCCTTTAAAATACTTGTAAACAATAGTGATGGTGACCTCCTAATGATTAGTCCCCGCTCAGGTAAAATATACTGGAAATTTTCTCCGGGATTACCCATATATAACAATTACTTAGTAGACAAAAAAGACATTTATATAACCACACTTGACGGAATGCTTGTTAAGCTTGACAAGAAAAGTGGTCAGCCGGATATCTCTCCTAGCGAAAAAAAGTTTTTTATTACTCAATCATCGTACCAAGTAGGTGACGCAAATATTTTTGAATTATCTTTAAAATCAAAAGCCACATTTGATAATCCCTGGCGGGAAGCGGATTTATATGCTGTTTTTTCAAATGAAAAGGGAAAAACGATAACCATCCCCGGCTTTTATTACGATCAGGATATATGGAAAATCCGTTTTAATCCCCCATCCAAAGGGATTTGGAAATGGGAAGCATATTGGAAACCTCATGGCTACACCTTAACAAAGACCGGACAAATTGATGCAACTACCGATACTGAAAATTATTACTTAAAAATAAGTAATGAAAATCGTCAGAGATTAACTCTCGACGAAAAGAGCATCTTTAATGGTCTCGGTATAGGGGGAACCGTAGCGGACTTCAATTTCAACGGTACACCGCTTGATGATTGGGCAGTCGGTGACAGTAGCCGTCTAATTGCCACGGATTCGGCAGGACACAAAAATACGTATTTGAGCGATAAGGTAATTTCTTTGAATGATTACATTTCTACATATGGGCCCATGGGTGCCGGATTTAACATGTTCAGATGGAGCTTGTCCAATGGCGCTCAACCAATATATTTAAATTTAGGCTATCCTACAAAATATTCAGTTCTCCAAGGAAAAATAGGTGACGAATTTACCACTTCTCTAAGGAATAATGATATTCATATATGGCTAACACTCTTCGGCTTTGACATACCATATAAGAATTCAAATAACCCGGCAGATCAATACATACTTAAATCATACATCCGCTACATGTTTGCAAGGTACGGTGCTTTTGTAGATGTTTGGGAACTGGCTAATGAACTTTCGGTACCCAAAAATACAGCCACTCTTCTAATGAACGAAATAAAGTCACTCGATTACGAGGACAGGCCCATTAGCATTAGTTCCTCCAATTTTAATTATTCCGAGACGGAAATTATTTCCCCCCACTGGTATGAATCCGAAAGCATTAATTTATCTGACGTTGCAACGGTTAAACAAATTAATGAGTTTGACGCCTTTAATAGACCCGTTGTCTTTTCGGAACAGGGCAATAGCGGATTTAATTACGATAAAACATCCGCAATTCGCATGAGAATCCGGGCGTGGACGGCATTTTTCAATCAAGGAATACTTATGTTTTGGAATCAATCCGATTCCAAAGATTTTTCCTTAGGAATTTTTCCCGCAAATATATATTTGGGTAGCGAAGAAAGGGGTTTCACTAAAATTCTTCAAGATTTAACAAAAGGCTTTCCTCTAAATTCAAAAAAGGTTAATTATAATTTATCCGGTTACGGTATCAGGGGGTACGGCTTAAGTTCGGAAACCATAAATGCAGCATATTTTTATCACTATTCCTCTCCGTTTACTTCAACAAAGTTTTCTTTTTCTATATCTACAAAGTACGGCGGTTCTGTGGAATGGATTGATCCTGCAACCGGAAAAATATTGCAAAAAGGGTACTGTAACCCCGGAATTTGTAATTTGAGCTCTCCTCAATTTAATACAGACATATCTCTATTTATAAAAAAATAATTTTATAAAAATAAATATTATAAAAAAATTAACATTATAAGAAAATAATTTTATAAACATAAATATTATAAAAAAATAATGGGTATTAAAAAAATATTAGGAAAATTATTGATTATCATCCCCTTTAACCTTCCTTGGAATTGGTCAACCGATTATACAAATCAAACAGCATTTGAGTTGGCTAAAAGAGGTAATGTTGTAGTTTGCTATATGTGGGCCGAAAAATATTCTTTTAAGGAATATTTAAAGAAAAGAAAGTTCCCAATATTTATTAAAAGGTATTCAAAAAATATTTATTTATTTTACCCAACACTAATAATCCCCTTCCGTAGGTTTAAGCATGTTGAAGGTTTGAATGAAAAAATATCCATGTTATTGCTAAAAATATTTGTGGAAATCCTAACAATTTCAACAAAGGCATATAAAAGAATATTATGGATTTTTGACCCAAAGCTCTATCCCCTAACACAACACTTTAACAATAAATATTATTTAATTTACGACTGTGTTGATTATTATTTGTCAACATATAGGTCCGAATCTCAAAGAAAAATGTTAATCAAGAATGAGAAAAGGTTGGTTAAAAAAGCCGACCAGGTTTGTGCCAACTCGTCAGTATTACAAAAACATTTAAGAAAAATAGTAGCCAATGTTTCACTTGTGCCCCAAGGCTTTCGTATTGAAAACTTTAAAAACGCCAATAAGGCGAAAACAGATAATATTAAAAAGAAGGATAGGCCCCTCATAGGATATCTTGGTGCAGTAAACCACAGAATTGATTACCGACTTTTATATAATTTGGCTAGCAAAAATCCTGATTGGGATTTTGTTGTATGGGGTCCTATTTTGGAAGAAGATCTGGTTTCAGTTGATAAGAAAAAATATCGTAGTAAGCTATTTAAGCTACCCAATATAATAACGGGACAATCCACTAAAGATAAGGTTCCCGGAATTATCAAACAGTTTAATATCGGCATGATTCCTTACGACTCCAAGATGGATTTTAATAAATATTGCTATCCCATGAAACTATTTGAATATTTTTACTTGGGTAAGCCTGTTATTTCAACCGAAATTGAAGAACTACATCGTTTCAAAAACTTAGTAAAGATTAGTGACGATTATCGGGAGTGGCAGGACATAATTAAAAAATTGCTAATCCAAAAGTGGCCCAATAAGTATAAATTGGAGCAGATGCGTCTATGCAGGGAAAATAGTTGGGAGAGCAAAATTTCAATTATTTTGGAATCTGTCTCCGAGGATATGCAAATAAGTCATTAATTTAGTATGTTATAATTTTTCGCAAACAAATGTATAAAATTAGAAAAAGTATAGGCTCCTTAAAACTTAAAGATAAATTTTCCACTGCCTTAATCTTTGCCAAAAGAGATATAAAAACAAGATATGCGGGCTCTTTTTTGGGTACCGCATGGATAGTTCTTTATCCCATGGCAATGGCAACTATCACCTCTTTAGTTTTTTCAATTGCATTCCAGAAAACAATACAGGAAATTCCATTCTTCATATACACACTTGCAGGTTTTGCTTGTTGGATATTTTTTACACAGTCCATTTCCTCATCAGCCCGCAGTTTGGTTCAGAACAGGGAAATAATTATCAATAATAAGATTGATACTGAACTAATTATCATTGGAGTTTTGATTTCGAGAAGTCTAGACCTTCTTGTTACAACATTGTTTGTGGTAATTGCCTCACTTACCTTGCATGTATTTATCTTTTCACTACCCACCTTCATTCTGAGTATTTTGGCTTTAATCTTAATTGTCTTAATTCTTTCGCTTCTTGTTGCTGCAGGAAATGCATATTTTAGAGATGTTCAGGCACTCACGGATATATTTTTGAATATAGTATTTTACGCAACACCAATTGTTTATCCGCTTGTGGCCATTCCTGAAAAATATAGAGGTTTATTAACATTAAACCCTTTAACGTCCATTATTTCAGGTTTTCGCTCGGCCCTACTTCCCCTCCCAACCAATGTTAATTATTTGATGATTGCCGTAATTGTAGAAATATTATTACTTGTTTTTGTATACCGGTTGTACAAAAAGCTGGAGAGAAAATTTGCCGAACTATTGTAAAGACATGACTCAACAAAAAGAGACTTTAATTGAATTTAAAAATGTAACAAAGAGATTTGTTATTAAACCCAATAGACAGTTGCGTTCATATATTCTGGGAAAGCAAAAAAAAGATGTCTCCGTATACGGTGCCAGAAATCTAAATTTTAGTGTAAAAAGAGGTGAGATTGTTGGACTTTATGGCCCAAACGGTAGCGGAAAAAGTACAATCTTGCGCCTTGCCGCGGGAATACTAAATCCGGATATGGGAAATATTATGGTCGGGGGTTCCATAGCTTCAGTAATTGAGTTGGGAGCGGGCTTACATTATGAATTAACAGGAGAAGAAAACATATACCTTTATGGAACAATTTTGGGTATTTCCCAAAGGGACATTTATAGTAATAAAGAGAAAATAATTTCATTTTCAGGTATCCGTAAGTTTATAAAAATACCCATAAAACATTATTCCACAGGCATGCGTGCGCGGCTTGCTACAGCCATAGCCATATTTGCAAATACAGATATATTGTTACTGGACGAAGCTATAAGTGTTGGAGACGGGGATTTCAGGGAGAAATTTATCCGTACCATTAAAAGTATAAAAAACAAAAAGGCAATTCTTTTCAGTACCCATGATATAGGTTTACTTCAGCACCTGAGCGATACTGTTTTGGTCTTGGACCACGGATCTGCACAGAGTACCGACAACGAAATTGCAATTTGGCGAATTCAAACACTGCCCTTTGGCACTACCTTTAAAGGAAAAGTGGCCTCAAACAGCATGTATCCGACGCTAAAACGAGGAGATGTGGTTAAAGTTAATAAAAGTAAATTCTCAGCAGTTAAAAAAGGAGACATTATTGCCTTTAAACTTGGTAATATTCCCGAAATAGTTATGCATAGGGTTGTAGATTTCTATAAGGATAAAGAAAAGTCATATTGTATTACTAAAGGTGATTCATCAATTGGATTTGATGTGTGGAAGGTTACGGAAGACGATTATCTGGGAAAAGTTACATAAAACTAGACCTTTTGGGTTATAAGACCATCCTTTATTCCATCCTCGATAAATTCTTCAACATCTTCTTTAGCTGTCTTTAAATCAATTCCAAATTGTTTTACAAGTAAATCACTCATGTTTTGATTTGACATTGGTTTTTTTAAAGACTCCCAAAGTAGACCCGCGGTGTCGTTGAAAGAATAGTAATGACCACCGTTCTTTTTAAGAACCACCCATTTGCCGTCAATTTTTTTGGAATAAACCGAATTGCTTTGACTAAACTTTACAGTACTCATTATTTACGATTATAGCATCAAGATTAATTGTGTTTTAAGTTTTTATACGTAGTTTATGGACTCAACACACATGTGTATTAATCGTCTACTCAACAAAAGCACTAAGAAGCCTGGCCTTTGGAACCCTGGCTTTCTTAATCTGGGGCTTGGTATAGCCCTTTTTGACTAGATTTAATTTTGACATCAACGTATATACATTAAGGCTATATAAACGCACCCACCTTGTCAAGTATTAGTCTACCGATCTTTTTAATATGCCTTATTTTTTTAAACCAAAAGTCATCAGATTCATAATGTGTATTATCCTTAATTCCCGCCCTTTGGAAGGCAAGCCTACGAAATCCACATGTTGTGCACCTATTCCCACACTGATATATTCCTTGCCTGTAGCAACTCCATGTACGTTTGAGAGGGATATCAAGTTTTACAGCAAGCTTTAATAGGTCGGGTTTTTCTAGCCAGTATCCCAGCTCTTTTTCAAAAGCAACAGAAGAAATCTGCCACTCAAAATCATTTGTCGTTAAACAGGTTGCAAGCAAAATTGATCTAAGGGCAGTAAATGTTTGAGATTTAACAAAAATACCATCACCGGGAGAAATTCCATTAAAAATAGTATTGATTTTTACGTCATTACAGTCGAAAAGATAACTTGCATAAAGAACTCCATAAAGAGACATTATAAATGAAGACACATTTGTGGATAATTTTAAACGATTGGACTTAGTTAATAAATTATATTGCTCCAAAAGCCGCTTTGGATGTAAATATTTTGTTGGATATTTTGATAATAACTCAACATCTCTTGGCGGATACAGGGTGCGATATGTATGAACTGGATGAAATAGCTTAGGATATTTTTTTTGAAAATAGTTACTAAAATAATTAACAGCTTTTTTTTCTCTTCTATTGGCATTTAGGCCGTTACCGTATACCAAAAATATCGGATAAACGTTTAATTTAAATTTTTCTAGTAAGAGTCCCCAGGTGATAATGGACTCAACACCTCCCGAGACAAATAAAATCACTGGTGTACGGGCAGAAGGCATCCGGAAAACATATCCACGTTTTTTGGATAACAACTTTTCTATTTTATTTATTGCTTCAATATCCTCATATTCGTGTGTTTTCAATCGTTTATTAAATTCAACACTTGAAATAGTTGGGATTCGAATATTTTTCATAATTTATTATTTACCAGATCAATGTTTTTGTATGACTCCCAAACCTGAACGTGAATAGTTAAAAGAAAAGGCATTTCTTTTTGATATCTCTTTCCAAAGCTTTGCTACCCCATACTCACCTTCACTCTTTTTCCCTGTTACAGAAATATCATGGAACGCCATGAAACCCCCCGCCTTAAGCATTGGCCAAAACATTTTGTAATCGGAAGATACACCTTTATATGAATGGTCCCCATCGATATAAATGTAATCATAAAGGCGTTTGTATTTATTTGAAAAGTTTTGGGTTGTCATAACATAAAGCGTAATCCACTTTCCCAAATTAAATTCTTTAAAAACACTTTTTCCTTTTCCCGTCTTCCAAAATCCAACGCCTGTCCAGTGATTAGGACTGCTGCTATCATACCCCGCATCGACAAAATCAACATGTCCCCTGCCGTTATCTTTACAGGCTTGAGCAAGGACTGCAGGGATAAAACCATATCTTGATCCGATACAGAGAACTCGAGCCGGCTTTATCATTCTAACAAGGGAATAGTGAATCCATCCATAGCCCAGATCCGATTTTGAAGTATCGGCCCTATGACTGTAATCGAGTGACGAAAATCTGGTCATTAATAAATTAACAGTGGATTTATTGATTAAACTTTCCCCATTTAATTTATGAACTATGCTTTTACCGATATTTTTAGATAAAGTTAGAATGCCAAACATTTAAGATAATTAGCTTTGACTTAAGTCAAATTTGAATTTGACCTATGATATACTATTTTTCGCTATTATCATATATACATGAGCACAAAAAATTTGAAGATTTTTGTAGTAATACCAACGATAAGAAATCTAGACTTCCTAAAATTTTGGGGAAACCAATTTGCCGATTGCCACCTGATAGTTGTTGAGGATAACTCCCAGAAAACACTTAAGATTGGTAAGTTAAAATTTAAATCTATTACACATCTGGCACATGATGATATTAAAAAAGATTTTGGAGAAGGTTCCTGGATATTTTCTAGAAAAAATGCAGGTATTCGATCATTCGGTTTCTGGAAGGCCTATAAAATGGGTGCAGACATAATAATTACCATAGATGATGATTGCTACCCTACCGATACCAAGTTTATTGAAAAGCATTTTGATAATCTTAATTTCCCCTTTCCCGACAAATGGATTACTACCTATCCAGATCCAAAATGGATATACACTCGCGGAATTCCTTACAGTATCCGAGGCAAAGGAAAAGTCTTTTTAAGTCACGGACTTTGGTCTGGGGCTCTTGATCTTGACGCCAAAACAGAAATAAAGCTTCCAAAACTTCTGGCAGAAAAGCAGTATCCTCCCCTTAGACAAATAATTCCTTTCGGTTACTTTTATCCCATGTGCAGCATGAACCTTTCTTTCCGTAGGGAAATAGCGGTATTAATGTTTTTTCCAATGATGGGATTGCAAGAAAACAGTAAGCCCTGGCCATATGACAGATTTGATGATATTTGGGCAGGAATTTTTTCCAAAAAAATTATGGACCACCTTAATATGGGAGTAATTAACGGTTCACCATTTATAAACCACAAAAAAGCTTCCAAGCCCTTAAAAAATCTAAAAAAAGAAGAAAATGGAATGAAGATTAACGAGAAATTATGGAAGTTGGTTGATAATGTTAAATTAACTTCCAAGACACCGAAGGATTGCTACATAGAACTTGCCCGAAAGATAGACTTTCCCAAAAATGCGTATTTTACCAAACTCAGGCAGGCAATGATTATATGGGCCAATAAATATTAAATGGCAAAAACAGAAATCAGGGTAAGTATCTATCATTCATCTTTCATAAAAAGGTTTTTTGATTTAACAGTTTCACTATTCGGCATATTATTTTTAAGCCCATTTTTTTTATTGGTATCAATGGCAATTTTAGTAACCACTGGGACACCAATTTACTTTAGGCAAAAACGCGTCGGCAAAAACGGAAAGGTTTTTAATATCCTTAAATTCAGAACCATGATCAAAAATGCCAGTCGCGAAAGAAGTAAGTACCTGAAAATGAATAATGCAGACGGACCGGTATTTAAAATATTTAACGATCCAAGGTTTACTCCTGTTGGGAAAAAACTTTCACTTTTCGGGCTTGATGAGCTTCCCCAGCTTGTAAATGTCTTAAAAGGAGACATGAGTCTTGTTGGCCCAAGACCCCTTCCGACATATGAGGCAGGTAGGCTAACTAAGTCCCAGCAAATTAGAGTTCTTGTTAAACCTGGGATAACAAGTACCTGGGTAGTGGAAGGATCCCATAAACTTAAATTCAGTAAATGGATGGCGCTTGATCGTGATTACATCCAAAACGCATCCTTTTCTGGCGATATTTTTATCATATTAAAAACCCTTTCAATGATATTTATATAAAGATCAAAATTGGGATTCTTAGCTCCTTGACGTTTACCCCCCTTATATAGTTAAATGAAATGTATACTGCCATGCTTGGAATAGATATAGGAAGCAAAACCATCAAGATTGTTGAGTTGGATAAAAACGGAACTTCATACTCACTCGTTGCATCAGGTGTTGTAGGTTACTCCGGAAGTACCGTAGACAAGATGACTGATGAAAAAGAGATGGCTTCCCTCGCACAGGTTATTAAAAAACTTTGCTCGGAGGCCAGGGTTAGTTCGAAAGAGGCGGTTATTTCCATTCCAGAGCCACTGGCATTTACAAGAACCATTAAGTTTCCCCCACTTACAGACAGCGAGATCTCCTCTGCCATTAAGTGGGAAGCAGAGCAGTATATCCCCATTCCCATTAATGAGGCAATAATCCAGCACACAATTCTGAAAAGGAATGAGAATGCGGCAACTGGAGCCGGAGTTATTGTTCTTTTGGTAGCAGCCCCACGTCTGATTGTTGAAAAATACGTTAAAGTTGTTCAGATGGCAGGTCTTACCCCAATGGCTGTTGAAACCGAGTTGATTGCGTTGACAAGATCTCTTGCGCCTATTGATAAAACGGTTCTTCTTGCCGATTTGGGAGGATCCTCGACAAACCTTGCCATTGCCAGTCACGGACTTCTTTCTTTTTCAAGATCCCTTCCTATTGCCGGGGATGCATTTACAAGAGCTGTATCCCAAACCCTTTCCATTACCCCCCAGCAAGCGGAGGAATATAAAAAGGCATATGGCCTTTCCTCGAGCCAGTTGGAAGGTAAAATTAAAGGTGCGCTTGATTCCATTGTCCGCTTGGTTGCAGATGAGATTAAAAAAGCCGTCAATTACTACCTAACCGAAGAGAAGGGTGAGATGCCCACTTCGCTTGTAATGTCGGGAGGCAGTAGTGGTATGCCTGAAATGATTTCAGCCCTATCGGATATTGTAGGGATGGAGGTGCTTGTTGCTAACCCTTTCACACGTGTTCGTATTGATCCTGCCTTCGCACAGAAGCTTGCGTCATTTGCACCGCTATATGGTGTGGCTGTTGGCCTTGCTATGCGCGATTAATATATGCCCACAAAATTAAATCTTTTGCCGTCAAACCTTCAGGTGAGTAAGGGCCTTGGAAGCTTCCTTAAGGCTTCAAGGTCACTTGGTGTCATGTTAATTGTAATTTTTGCCATATTCAGTTTGGGAATTGGAGGTTTTTTTGTACTAAGTAAAATCACTCTTGGTAATCTTCAAACAAAGGTTAATCAACTGACAAGTCAGGTGAAAGCTCAGGAAACAAGTGAGCAGCAGCTAATACTTCTTAAGGACAGACTTGCAAAGATAGCGTCAGCCAGGAATGACCCTAATGCATATAAGAATATTACAAATGTTGACTCGCTTTTTACCAACATCTCTCCTGTTTCCTCCATGAACCAGGCTAATATTAGCTCTTCCAAGATCGACATATCTTTAGTTGCCAGATCCAATGAAGATTTGGCTACTTTTATTAACAACCTTAAAGGTACAACACTTTTCAATACAGTTAACCTATCATCTTTAAGCTTTAGTCCGAAAACGGGCTATGCTCTGACCGTAAGTCTTGGAAACAAATAATATGAATAAATTTTTTGATAGTGTCCCTGAAAACCAGAAACAAATAATTAAGTCCGTTGCCCCACTTGTAATCGTATTAATATTATTTCTGATTGTCGGAAAGTTCGGATTTGCCCAGATTTCTAA
>Ga0172369_10005910_pt1 | contig 14861 bp, 11 predicted proteins | sample LakKiv25m_FD_114539 | JGI IMG/M metagenome (GOLD analysis project Ga0172369, IMG submission 114539) | Freshwater microbial communities from Kabuno Bay, South-Kivu, Congo - kab_022012_11.25m | ecosystem: Environmental > Aquatic > Freshwater > Lake | place: Democratic Republic of the Congo...
GGGGGAGCCGCCGCCCGTGCCCGCGCTGGCCCCCGCCCTGCGCGAGGCTGCAGCGAAGTCCCACGCGCCCCATCTGCTTGTGCGGCTCGTCGAGCGCGCGGCGGGCCGCGGGCTCGTGCTCACCGAGCGGGAAACGCTGCGCAGGGAGGACCTTTTCGCGCTGAACGCGGCGAGCCCGTTCCCCGTGCGCGAGGGCGCGCGGGTCTTCGAGCAGGACGTGCCCGCCGTGCGGTGGACCACGACGCTCGCCCGCGCGCTGGACGCGGTGCAGGTGCGACGGCCGCGGATGACCGCCACGGCCGCGGGCGCAGCGCTCGCGTCGGCCGATCCGGTCGCGCGGTGGTGGCAGGTGCTCGACGCGGCGTGGAACCGCGTGCGCTGGACCGACCTGGACGACCGGGCGGACGACGGGGCCGACGACACGCAGGCCGGCCGGCGCGCGTTCGCGACCCTCCTGGCGCGGGGCGGCGCGTGGGCGCGAAGTCGCGTCTGCCACGGCGACACGCTGACGGACAACCACGTCCTCCCGTTCCTGCGCGACGCGGGGCTGCTGGATCTGCAGGTCGCCGACACCCGCGGCGTGCCCATGCGAAGGATGGGCCTCGCGAGCCGCGTCGCGGCGACGCCGCTCGGCCGCGCCGCCTTCGCCGCGCTCGCCGACGCCTCGCCGGAGGTCGACGGCCTCGAGCTGCTGCTGGAGGACCCCGGCGACGACCTCGACGACCTCCTGTCCCGCGCCCGCATGGCCGGCTCGAACTTCGACCTCTACGAGCTCCTCGGCCGGGCCAGGCCGGCCGCGCGGCGCGCGCAGAAGCGGCGGCGGTGAGACGGCGGAGAGCGTGCAGCACGCGACTGCGGCAGCGGCCGCTCCGCTGGCTCACCTGCCCGCCCTCTCCGCCACGACCGTGGCCACGCGCCGAGCGAAGGCGCCGGGATCCCGGTGTTCCCACATCCGCAGCACGATCCAGCCCTGGCGCCGCAGGGCGGTGGTGGTCGCCCTGTCCCGTGCGCGGTTCGCAGCGATCTTGGCCTTCCACCATCCGGCATTGCACCGCGCGCCGCGGAAGTGCCTCGGGCATCCGTGCCAGAAGCAGCCGTCCACGAACACGGCGACGCGCGCCCTCCGGAACACCACGTCTGCATGCCGGCGCAGCGCCGGCTCGGGCCGCACGCCGACGCGATACCGAAGTCCCAGCGCAGCCAGCGCACGCCGCAGGCACAGCTCCGGCGTCGTGTCGCTGCGCGGCTGGCGCACCATGCGCCGCCGTACGCCGGCCGACGAGGCCTCGGGAACGCTAGCCGCGCTCGCGAACCTCCTCCACGAAGGTCGCGATCGGCTCGAGGTCGTGCGCCCACACGATGGCGACACCGTGGTTCTCCTGCGCCGCCAGCACGTTCTCCGGGCGGAACACGCCCGCGAGGACGGCCACCGCGATGCACTGGTTGCCGAACTCCTTGCGCCACTTTTCCGCCTTCGCCACGGTGTCGTTGTTGAGCCTCTTGTAGCTGTTGACCGACGAGTTGGAGACCTTGCACTCGACGGCGAGCAGCCGCGTGTCGTGCAGGCGCGCGAGCCGGTCGCAGCGCGTGCCCGCGAGCTCGACGCCGAACGCGACGAAGTGGCCGGGGAGCAGGCCGGCCGGCCCCGACCAGGCCGCATCACGGACCAGGCCTGAGGCGAGCACGTCCGTGACGGCGTGCTCCTGTCTCGTGCTGACGCTGCCGCGCCGCTCGGTCCTGAACCGCTCGGTCGCCCACACCGCGGCAGTCGCGGCAACCGCGGCGCGCCGCTCGTCGTCGCGTGCGCGGCGCCCGCCGTCCAGCCAGGGCAGCCGCAGGCCGTCGAGCGCAGGACGCAGCACGTCGACGACGCGGCGAAACTCCTCGGTCCCTCGGGCACGGGGGCCTCGCAGCCGGGCCAGCGTCCGGAGGTCGTCCTCGCTGACGAACGGCCCGGTCATGAAGCGCAGCGCTTCCAAGTGTGCTTCGGCGGCGAGCGAACGCACGGACAGGTCGGACAGGTCCGTCGTGGCCTGCATGAGTTCGTCCACTTTCGCCGCGCATTCGTGCTGCAGCCGTGCGAAGGCCACCCGGCGTGCCGGCGCGTCGCCGATCCACTCGTCGACGAAATGCTCGAGGGACCGCTCGCAGTCAGCCCGGACCTCGGCATCCGACCAGCGCGGCAGCGCGACAACCTCGGTCGACTTCCCTTTGGCCATCGGCTTCCCCCGGGTCAGGCGGATCTGCGCGAGGCACGCGCCGCGATCGGGTCGTGGCTCCCGGTCCCCTTGAGGAGATGCGCTTCTTCGGTCCGGGCCTTGAGCGCCTCCCTGACCTTCCGGCGGGCCGTGCCGTTGCGGCGCTCCTCCCGCTCCGTGTAGGCGATCGACTGCAGGATTCCGGAGGGCAGAGGCACGGAAGAGGGCCGTGCGCGCTTCGAGCCCCTCGTCAGGGCGTCGACGATCGCTCGACCGAGGGCGAAACCGAAGTGGGACGGGACCGCGTTGCCTATCTGCCGGAACTGCGACACACGGTCGCCGGCGAATCGCCATCGGGACGGGAAGCCCTGCAACGCGGCGCACTCCGACACGGTCAGGCGCCGCAGGCTTCCGTCGGCCTCGCGTACCCAGTCCTGCGTGGCGGCGGCAGTGACGGTCCTCGCCGGTCTTTCCCTCGACGCGATGAACGTCCCCTGCTTGTAGCCCCAGTGGCCGCCCGGCCGCGTCGTCTCGCGGGCGCCGGCGCTGCGCAGGCCGCAGCCCTCATCGACTCCGGCGAGCAGCTTCGCGAGGCCGGGCGAAGGCCTGACCACGTCTTCGGGCGGCACGACGATGGCCTCCCGGTCGAGGAACTCGCCCAGCGTGACCCAGGGTCGAACACCCGCGAGCAGGGAAGGTGCGCGGTCGGCCTCGGAATGCGTCGGCGGGGGAAAAGCGGGCATCGGGCCCACGCGCGCGCCGAACATGAAGAGCCGCACTCGGCGCTGGGCGGCTCCGAAGTCGGCGGAGTTGAGGATGGCGAACGAGGTGGCGTAGCCCGCCGCCTCGAAGGCGTCCCGGACCGACAGGAGCACCTCGCCCGGCTTGCCCGCGGGGCCGCGCTGCGTCGCAAGGCCTCTGACGTTCTCGAAGAGAATGTACTTGGGCCGCAGTTCGCGGGCGATTCGAACGAACTCGAGGAACAGTTTCCCGCGGGGATCGGCCACGCCGAGCTGCTTTCCGGCACTGCTGAACGGCTGGCACGGCGGGCCGCCGGCGAGCAGATCCGGATGCCAGCTCGGGGGAGCATCGGGCGGTCGCAGATCCCGCGCGCGGAGCTCGACCACGGAGCCGCACAGGATCGCCGCTTCGTCGAGAAAGAAGCGTCTTTCGTCGATCGCGACTCTGCTGTCGCGGTTGAGCTTCAGCGTCGCGACGCAGTCGGCGTCGATGTCGACGGCCGAAACCGTGGAGAACCCGGCGCGCTCGAGGCCGGCGTCGAGTCCTCCGGCGCCGGTGAAGAGCGAAACGAGGGTCGGAAGGGACCTTCTCCGTGTCGCGCCGTCCATTTCCGACCTCTCCCGCGCGTCGATCACCGGACAACCATAGCACGGGGGTCCGACATTGGCCGCCAAGGCGCGAAATGACCGCTGCGGCAATACGCAACAGTCCCGTGCGGTGCTGCCTTCAGTCCGTCGGCACCGGCTCCATGCCGCCGCACGCCAGGTCCCGCAGCCTGCGCACGGTCCGCCAGTTGCGGCTCGTGCCGACGACGCCGAGCCGGGCGTCGAAGTAGTCGTTCGTGAGGCGGCTGCGCGCGACGCCGCCCGGCAGCAGCAGGAAGATCTCGCGACCCTGCACGCGGAAAGCATCCGGAGGCGACCGCGCCGGATCCAGCGAGTCGACCGCGCGCCGCGCCGGCGATTCCGCGAGGAACACCACGTGCAGCCTGTCGGGATCCGCCCCCTCGGCGAGAAACGGGTTGCCGGCCGCGACGGCGTCCAGTTCGCCTGCCGTCCGCACGATCACGGGCACCTTCAGGCCGTGCCGCTCCGCGATGAGGCGCGCCGCGAGGTCGGGCAGCCGCCGCGCGACCTGCGCCGTCGCCCGGAGCAGGACGTTGCCGCTCTGCAGGTACGTGCGCACTTCACGGCCGCCGGCCTCCTCGAAAACCGCCGCGACCTCGCGCATGGAAAGGCGGTTGCGCCCGCCGACGTTGACGCCCCGCAGCAGCGCGACGAGCGTGTCGTCCTTCCGGGAAGGCATTGCGGCTACTCGAACTCGTCCACCTTCGCCGTCGTCACCGCGCCCAGCGTCTCGATCTGCGGCCGGATCCGCTCCGCGGCGCCCACGACGACGACCTTCGCCCGCGACGACGTGGGCCACAGGCCGGCCGTCTTCGCGGCCGCCTCGGGCGTGGTCCCCACGACCTGCGCGCGGTACTCCGCCACCGACTCGAACGGCAACCCGTTCACCCACGCGCGCGCCAGCGCCTCGCACAGCGACTCCACCGACTCGACGCGCGACGGGTACAGCCCCGCCATGTAGCGGCGCGCCTTGTCCACCTCGTCCGCCGTCGGGCCGTTCGCCGCGAACCCGTCCAGCACGTGCAGCGTCACGTCCAGCAGCTCGCGCACCGTCTCCGTCTTCGTGAACGAGCTGAACGTGATCGCCCCCACGTCGCGCAGCGCCGCCAGACGCGTGCCCGCCGAGTACGAAAGCCCGCGGTTCACGCGCACCTCGTCCACCAGCCGCGACGTGAACCCTCCGCCCACCACCGTGTTGGCCACGGTCGCCGCCGCGTAGCGCGGGTCGCGCCGCGCCAGGCCCGGCACCGAGGCGCGCACCTGCGCCTGCGTCGCGTCGGACTTGTCCACGAGCAGAATCTGAAGTCCCTGCGGCTCCGGCGCGGGCGGCACGACGCCGGTCGTCGGGGGCGGGCCGTTCCACTCGCCCAGGTACTGGCGCGCGATGCCCAGCGCCGCCTCGGCGTCGACGTCGCCCGCGAACAGCAGCAGCGCGCCCTGCGGCGTGTACGTCGCGTCGCGGAACGAGCGCGCGTCGTCGCGCACGAACGTGCTCACCGAGGCCGTCGTGCCCTCCGACGGGTGCCCGTAGGGATGACTCTTTCCGTAGATGAAGCGGAGCAGCGCCTTGTCGGCGACGTTGGACGGGTCGTCCAGGTCCTGGCGGAGCTGGGCCAGCTCGCGCCGCCGGGCGAGGTCCACCTCGCGCTCGGGAAATACCGCATTTCGCACCAGATCGGCGATCACGTCCACCGCGCGCTGGGCCTGTTCGGAGGGCACGGTGACGCCGAGCATGGTGGCCTCGGGACCGACCTCGACGCCCAGAAGGCCGCCGATCGACTCGATGGCGTCGTCCACCTGCTCGGCGGTGCGTGCGACGGTGCCGCGGCGCAGGAGCTGTCCGGTGAACTGCGCCAGTCCCTCCTTGCCCGCGGGATCGCGCGCGGAGCCCGTGCCCACCACGAGACGCACAGCGACGAGCGGCAGGTCGCGGCGCGTCACGGTGACGACGGTGAGTCCGTTGGGCAGCGGCGTGCGCGCGATGGCCGGCAGCTTCAGCGGATCCGCGCGCAGCGGAGGGAGGGGGATCTCGGGACGGCCGGACGGGCGATTCGTGGCGCAGGACAGGGACATGGCGATCACCATGAGTGGAAGGAAGAGCAGGAACGGGCACCGGGCAGGGACGGTCGTGCCGGTCCGGCGGGAAGTCTTCTTTGCTTGGCCGGCGCCAAATCCGGCTAGCGGGACGGTCGCGAGGCCCTCACCCCCGACCCCTCTCCACACGGGCCAGGGACGCCCAGCTTGTTCCTGCGCACAGCGGCCCGGTGGAGAGGGGAGGGCTGCCGCGCCTGGATTCGGCGTCAGCGGTCCGAATATGCGTGCTCTTCTCCCCCTCTCCACCGGGCCGCAACAACGGTGAAACGAGCGCGTTCCGCCGTGGCCCGTGTGGAGAGGGGGCCGGGGGGTGAGGGCGGCCAGCGTGTCTGCACGACGAGCCTGGCTTGGCATCGACTGCATCCGAGTCATCTACGGCCCGGCCCCGTCTCCGGTTTCGTCCTTCGCGGCGCCGGGGTCGGGGACCAACTCAACCACGGTGCGGCGCGACGGGACGAGGTACCGGCGCGCGGCCGCCTGCGCCTGCTCGGGGGTGACCTTCTCGTAGCGGTCCAGGACGTCGAACATGGCCTTCCACGAGCCGAAGAGGATCTCGAACTCGCCCATGGCGTGCGCCCGGCCGTTGTGCGTGGCGAGTCCGCGCAGGAACTGGCCGCGCAGGATGTTCTTCGCGCGCGACAGCTCCGCCTCGGGCGGCGGCGCGGACTGGAACCGCGCCAGCTCCGCGTCCAGCGCCGCGACGGCCTTGCGCGGATCGGCGCCGGGCGCCAGCTCCATCGACACCTTGAAGAGCCCGGGATCGACGCGCCATTCGAACGACGCGCCCACGCTCGTCGCGACCTCCTGCTCGCGCACCAGCGACCGGTGCAGACGCCCGCCCTCGCCCACGGAGAGCGCGGCCTGCACGACGTCCAGCGCCGCCGCGTCCGCGTGCGTGCCCGCGACCGCCTTGTAGCCCAGCTCCAGCATCGGGGCCTGTGCGGGATGGTGCACGCGTCCGGTGCGCTCGCCGCGCTGCTCGGGCTCGTAGGCGGCGACCGCCGGCGGCGGCGGGCCGCGCGGAATGTCGGCGTACGCCTTCGAAACGAGCGCCAGCGCCTCGTCGGGCTCGAAGTCGCCCACGATGATCAGCACTGCGTTGTTCGGCGCGTAGTACGTGCGGAAATACGCGACGCAGTCCTCGCGCGCGATGCGGTCCAGGTCCCCCATCCAGCCGATGACCGGCCAGTGGTACGGGTGGGCTACGAACGCCAGCGCGTCCAGTTCCTCGTCCACGAGCCCGCCGATGTCGTTGTCCACGCGGTAGCGCCGCTCCTCCTTCACCACCTCGCGCTCGCTCGCCAGCGTCTCCGCCGTCAGCGACAGCGAACGCATGCGGTCGGACTCCAGGTCCACGACCAGCGCCAGCGCGTCGCGGTCGAAGTCCTCGTAGTACGCAGTGACGTCGTTGGACGTGTACGCGTTCGAATACCCGCCGCGCGCCTCGAGTTGGCGGTCGAATTCCTTCGGGCCGTATTTCGCGGCGCCGTTGAACATCATGTGCTCGAACAGGTGGCTGATGCCCGTGATGCCGGTGCGCTCGTTGCGGCTTCCGACGCGGAAGAACGTGTAGTAGGTGACGGTCGGAACGCTGTGCTCGGGCAGCAGCAGCACTTTCATTCCGTTGGGCAGCAGATGCTCGCGCACGGGGAAGGCGGACGGTTCCAGACGGCGCGGGGCGGCCGGACCGGCGGCCTGGGACGGCCCCGCGGCGCCCATGGCGGCGGATGCGGCGAGAAGGCGGATCATCGTGTAGAACCTCGGGGACGTTCGCGGCCTGCGGGCGGCGGGGCGCATGAGCCGCGCACCATAAGGACCGCGAAGCCGCCGCGTCAACCGCGGCGGGGCCCGCGCGAGCCCGGGTCGGGAAGGCGACGATGGACAGGCTGGAGACTCCCGAGCTGGACGCGCTTCTGGACGAGGCCGGCGAGGCGCTGGACGACGGACGCGCCGAGGACGGGCTGCGGCTCGCGCATCGTGCGCTGGAAATGGACGCGGGCAGCGCGACCGCGCTGTCGCTGGAGGCCGAGGCGCTGGCGCTGCTGGACCGCGCGGACGAGGCCGAAGAGCGGCTGGAGGAGGCCGTACGCCGCCGCGCCGGCGATCCCGAAGTGCTGCTCGCGGCCGCGTCGTTCGCCGTCGACTGGCTCGACGACGACCATGATGCGGTGCGTCAGGCTTTGGATCGCATCGGGGACGCGATCAAGGTGGCGAAGCGGCGCGACGATTCGTCGCTGATGGGCGATCTGCACCTCGCCGAGAGCCGTGCGCTGTGCGTGCTGGGTGATCTGCAGGGCTCGGCCGCGGCGTGCGAGCGGGCGCGCGACGTGCTGGGAGACGAGCCGGAAGTGCTGCTGGAACTCGCGATGGCGTGGTTCGAGATTCTGCGCCTGGACGACGCGGACGACGCGCTGCGCCGCGTGCTGGCGGACATTCCGGACGAGGCGCGCGCGCATCACTACCGGGGACTCGTCGCGGAGCGGCGAGGCGATCGCAAGGAGGCGGCGGCGCATTTCGCGCAGGCACGGCGGCTCGACCCGGAGAGCTATCCGAAGGGCGTCGAGCTTTCCAACGAGGCATTCGAGAAGGCGGTCGAGGTGGCGCTGGAGAAAGTGCCGGAGCGCGTGCGCGAGAAGATGAAGGACGTGCCGGTGATGGTGGAAGACCTGCCGCGCGACGAGGACCTCACGGGCGATCCGCCGCTGTCGCCGCTGAGCCTCGGCATGTTCCGCGGCCACAGCATCCGCGAGCGCAGCCTCATGGACCCGTGGACCGAGTTGCCGGGGTCGATCATTCTCTACAAGCGCAACCTGGAGCGCGACGCGGCCACGCGCGCCGACCTGGTCGAGCAGATCGAGCAGACCGTCGTACACGAGGTCGGCCACTTCGTCGGGTGGGACGAGGAGGACCTGCACGAGCGCGGACTGGACTGACGGCAAGCGTCCGGCGCCCTTGCGCGCGCGCTGTCAGCGTGGCATGGCGCACCGGGCAGGCGTTGGCGACGACGCGGTGTCCCGGGTCGCGCGAGGATGATCGCATGGGGAAGCTGACGTTCTAGGAGGTGGCGGAACGCGCGCTCGAGGTGGCCGCGGCACCGATGACCGGGATGGAAATCTGGCGTGCCGTGGAGCGTCTCGGACTTGCCTCGCTTCTCGAGACGAAGGGCAAGACGCCCGACAAGACGCTCCAGGCGTTGCTCTACGACTCCACCAAGAATGACCCCGAGTCGCAGTTCGTTCGTGTCGACGGCGAGGGTCGTGTGCTGTTCTGGCTTCGCAGTCGGCCGCTGACCAACGACGCGATCGAGGACCCGCTCGAAGGGAGCGAGATAGACGCGGGCGCTCCGGCAACCTTCGACATGCCGGTTCGGATGGAGCGCGCCGAGCGCTCGATCTTCGAGCTCTCGCGCCGCGAGGAGAGGGGACAGCTCGACCTGCAGCCGGACTTCCAGCGGGGCGAAGTCTGGAAGCAAGCGCAGCGAGTTGCCCTTGTCGAGTCGGTGCTGCTGCGAATCCCGCTGCCCGTCATCTACCTGTCCAACGAGGCGGAAGATCGTTCCCTCGTCATCGACGGCAAGCAGCGCCTCACCACGCTATTCAGCTTCCTCCGCAACGAGTTCGCTCTTCGGTGTCTGCGAATCATGGCGGAACTTGAGGGCAGGCGCTTTCGGGACCTTGACACCAGAATGCAGCGGCGCTTCGAGGACACGACCCTGACGATGTTCGTGCTGCTGCCCGGCGCGCACCCTTCGCTGAAATTCGAAATATTCCAGCGTCTGAACCAGGGCGGCGTGACCCTGAACGAGATGGAGATCCGCAACTGCGTCTTCATGGGCCAAGGCCTTGCGACAGTAAAGGCAATTGCCGAGCCAGCGTCCCCGGTTGGCTTCATCGGCGCGCTCGGTCGCAAGCTCGAGCGGATGCGGGATGCCGAGCTGGTGCTTCGCGCCCTGACGTTCCTCGACGTGGGACCGGAGGGCTACCCCGGCGACATGAAGACCTTCCTCAACGACGGCCTGCGCCGACTGAACCAAATGGGTCAGGTGGACCGCGAGGCATTGGTCGAGCGTTTGCGTCAGGCGGTGGCGGCGACAACCTGCGTCTTCGGCCAAGGCGCATTCCGGCGCTGGGACCCGGAGTGGGGCAGATTCGCCGCGCTCAACGCTGCTCTTCTTGACGTCCTCGTCGTCGGGTTCGACCGCGTGCGTCGCGATCTGCAGTTCTGGAGCGCGCGACGCGATGGCGTTCTGGCTCTGTTCAAGACGCTTCACGGCGACGAGTCCTTCGTCCGGGCGATAAGCCTGGCGACCGGGACGAGGAAGACGGTGCAGGATCGCATCGACCGGTGGGTGAAAGGACTGGAGAACGTTGCGCGCTCTTACCCTTGACGGCCTCCGCTCGTTCTCCGAGCCCGAGCACATGGAGTTGGGACCGCTGACGGTGCTCGCGGGGGCCAATAGCGTTGGGAAAAGCACTGCGATCGACGCGCTGATGTCCCTCGTCCAGTCGGACCAGCAGGCGAGCGGGAACGTGCTGCGTCTTTCCGGAGAGTGGGTCGATCTCGGCGACTTCAAGCAGGCCCTCAACTACTCCAGATCGGGCGACGAGAGGCGTTTCCATATCGGCCTGTCCTCCGTGGACGGGGAGGGTAGGCGGGTCGATGCATTGTGGGCCTTCGTTGAGGATTCCGCGGATGCGGGAGCCACCGCGCTTGTCGAGTCGATCGACTTGCGCGAGACGGCCGCCGACAGCAGCGCCGCGTGGCGTGCGGAGAGACCCGACGGAGCGTCCGCGTACCACTGGAGCGCGCTGGACCCGGAGTCGGGCGCGATGCTCGAAGATCGTTTCGCCTGCCGCTTGCGCTCTCCGCTCGAAATCCAAGGCACCGATCGCGACGAGCCACATCGGCTGTTCCCGTTCCGGGTCGACGAGGTCCACTACCTGGGCGCCTACCGCGACCGCCCCCGCCGGCTTTTCGAGCCTCGGCGCTCGTCCCTGGGGCCGTCGCTCGGGCCGCTGGGCGAGAACACCGCGGAGCTGCTTGCGCGTGCGCGGCTTGTCCCTACCGACATCGCTCCCGGCGACGCGACCGCCCCGTTTCTGAGCACGGTCAATCGTCGGTGGACGCACATATTCGGGGTCGAGTTGACGCTCACGGCGCAGATGCAGGGGCGGCTCGGCTACACGCTTACCGTCGACACGCCCGCGGCAGAGGATGTCGAGCTCGGGCAGGTCGGCCTGGGGCTGTCGCAGTTGCTGCCGGTGGTGACTCTGTGCTGCCTGGCACAACCCCGTGCCCTCGTCGTCGTGGAATCGCCCGAAATCCACCTGCACCCGGCTGCGCAGCATCGCCTGGCGGATCTCTTCGTCGCCCTTGTGCGGAAGGGTCGCCAGGTGATCGTTGAGACACACAGCGACCATCTGGTGAATGCCCTGCGCCTTGCCGTGAAGCGTGGCAGGGGCGCGGGCGGCTTGGATCCGCAGGACCTTGCCATCCAGTTCTTCTCGGCGCCGGACGGCGCCACAGCCGTGCGTCGTGTTGCCGTCGACAAGGACGGGCGGCTTCCCGAATGGCCGGCCGGCTTCTTCGACCAGTCCACAACCGATCTTCTTGAGCTGCTGCGATGAGTGTCGTCGCGGCGTTCAACCATGCCTGCTTGGAGGACGTCGGACGCCTTCCCCACGACTTGGTCGTCCAGCGGTTCCGTCTGATCGCTGCATGCTCGGAGGTGATCCGACGAGGGCGCGCAGGGCTGCCGATCCGCGTGTCTCGCGATCTCGGTGCAACTTCGGTCGGTGGCAGCGAGCGCTTCGACGCCTGGGCGAACCGCAACCGGCACCATGCCGCCTTGACCGACCCGCTGACCCTCCTCCTGAGCGCTCTTTCCGGCCCGTTTGTTTCCGACCTGGACCTCTCGGGACCCGAGCCCGAGGCGACGGAGCCGGCAATCGACGACCTTCGGAGCGACCTCTTCGAATTGCTGTTGCTCCTTCTCCAGCACGGCTTGGCCGTCGAGGTAGGGTTGTGGCTGTTGAGCGTGCCGCCGGATGGCGGCGTGTCGGCGCCCCAATATCTCGGGCGCCGTGAGTCGAGAGAGGCCCGGCTCGTCAACCTGCGCTGCCTTGCCGAAGTGGAGGCGGCCGACAAAGCGCTTGTCGATGCCGAAGGCCTTTCACACGCGGCGGTGCTCGACGGCGTCGAGTCGCGCTTTCCCCGCATCGTGGTGACGGAAAAGGCGCGCCGCGGGTTGCGGCAGTACACGCCCGATTGTCCGCCGACGCTCTTTCGCGCGACGATCGAGACACTCGACCGGCTCGGCGCGTGGCTCGACGAGGGGCGTCCGGAGGACGAGGCGCTGCGCCAGTACAAGCTCGCCTGCACGGTCGAGGTGTCCCATGAGTCGAAGAAGACGATGGCAACTCCGTCACTTCGCGCGCTGCGCGAGGTGAGAATCGCGGGCAAGACCGAAGAGTTCTCCCTTCATGCGAAGCCGGGCTGCTCGGCGCGTGTCTACATCCTGTGTCGGAAGGAGCCCCATCCGACCTCGGCACGTGCAACGTGGACCCGCGTCTATGTCGGGCACTGCGGCAAGCACCTACCCACAGAGTAGGGCACGTGCCGATCCGGTCGAGGACCTGCCGCGCGACGAGGATCTCACGGGCGATCCGCCGCTGTCGCCGCTGAGCCTGGGCATGTTCCGCGGCCACGGCATCCGCGACCGCAGCCTCATGGACCCGTGGACCGAGCTGCCGGGGTCGATTCTTCTCTACAAGCGCGACCTGGAGCGCGACGCGGCCACGCGCGCCGAGCTGGTCGAGCAGATCGAGCAGACCATCGTGCACGAGGTCGGCCACTTCGTCGGCTGGGACGACGAGGACCTGCACGAGCGCGGGCTGGACTGACGGCGGCTACTGGCGCACGTACACGAGCGTGTGCGGAATGGCGTGCTGCTCGCTGCTGTAGACCCAGCCCGTGGTGTTGCTGGACCCCGTGGAGAAGCCGCGCACGTTGTTGTGGCCGCTCCAGGCCCACGTGAACACGCGGGTGACGTCGTTCGGGCCGCAGATGTAGATGTCGGAACTGTTGCCCGTGGTCGAGCAGTTGCCGCCCGTGCCGGTCGTCCACGCGGTGATGGCCCAGGCGTTCTCGAACGCCCAACTGAACGAGGTCTGGCTGGAGAACTTCCAGATGATCTCCTGCGAGACCTCGGTGCGCGCGAGGCGCAGGCCGTCGGTCGACGCGTTGAGCGCCTTGCCGAGAATCGAGTTGACCTGCGCCGCAGTCAGGTAGGCCACGGAGTACGCCGTGGGCGAGCCCGTGAGGTCCGCGTTCGTACCCTGCCCGCTGTCGCTGAAACTCCAGCCTTGGCGTCCCTTGCCCACGAGCGTCCAGCCGCCGCCGGAGTAGCTCATGTCGCAGTAGGCCTGGAACGCGGTCCCGCCCGCGTTGATCCAGTAGACGCCCGTGCCCGTGGAGCCGCCGTGGTTCAGAATCGCGAGGCAGTTCGTGTCGGCCGCGGCGGAGCTTGAGCCCGCGAGCAGGTGCGTGAAGCCTCCCGACTTCGTGGCGGACTGGCCGTCGGGGCTGTTGGTCACGATGACGTCGCGCGCGGCCGCCGACATGGCCGGCACCGTCGCATTGACGGTGGTCGCGCTCACCCAGGTTGCGCTCAGCGTTGTCGTGCCGAGTTTCACCGTCATTCCGGATCGGAAGTTCGTGCCGCTGATGACGACCGAAGTCGGGGCGCTCGTCCACGCATTCGAGGGCGACACCGTGGAGATGGTCGGTGGGTCGTAGTACGTGAAGGCGCTCGAGAGGGTCACTGCGGGCGTTCCCGGATTGGTCACGGCCAGATTCTTCGTGCCTCCGCTGCCGCCCGGCGTCGCCGCCGTGATGGTGGTCGTGTTCGCCACCGAGACGTTCGTGCAGGCGTTGCCGTCGATCGTCATCGTCGCGCCCGAAAGGAACGCGGTTCCGGTCACGGTGACGGGGGTGCCGCCCGCCGAGGGCCCGTACGTCGGGGCCAGCGCGGTCACGGTCGGGAGGTACAGGAAGGACGCGCCGAGCGTCGTGGACTGGAAGTCCGGGTTCGTGACCTTCACGTCCTTGGCACCGCCGATCGGGTTGGCCGGCGTGACCGCGGTGATCGTGTTGCTGCCGGCCACGTTCACGCTCGTGCACGCGACGCCGTCGATCGCGACGAGCGTGATTCCGGCGAGCGGCTGGAAGTTGGAGCCCGTGATGGTGATCGTCGTTCCGCCCGACGCCGGCCCCTGCCCGGGCGCCACCTGCGTCAGGCTGGGAGGCGGCACGTTGTCGAGGTTCAGCCAGTGCGATCCGTCGTAGCCCTGGAAATGGCCTCCGGAGTACCGCACGGCCCCCGGCTCCGCGGTGGTCTGATCGCTCAGCACGAGCGTCCCGCGCAGCCCGCCCGTGACGCTGCCTGCCACGCTGCCCACGACGCTGCCCACCACGCTCCCCGTCAGCGTGCCGGAATACGTGTTCGCGCCGTTGCCGAAGGCAACGGCCTGCGTGTAGGTCGAGGCAAGGCGTCCGTCCGGCACCGCACCCGACGCGAGGCTCCCCGCGTCGAGCGAGGTGAGCCCGGCTCCGCTGCCGTACAGCGTTCCGCTCGCGTGCAGGTCGCCGACGACGTCCAGCGCCGACGAGGGCAGGGTCGTCCCGATGCCGACCCTGCCGCCGCCGTAGGCGATGCCGCCCGTGGCGGAGGCCCACTGGCTGCTCGTCCACGTCTGCCACGACGGAACGCCCGATCCGCCCGAGACGAGGACCTGGCCGGCAGTGCCCGCGCCGAGCGCCGAAATCGATACGGTCCCGTTTCCGAGCAGAATCCGATTCGCTTCGAGCGAGCTCGACCCCGTGCCGCCCCGCGCCACGCCCAGCGTCCCCGACGCGACGAGCGAGGCGTCGTGCGCGGGCAGATCCGCGGCGTCGAGTGCGCGGAAGCCGGGCAGTGCCGCAGCGCTGCCGATGGACGGTCCCGCGAGGAAGGAATGGGGCGCCGCCGTCGACGCACCCGTGCCGCCGCTGGCCGCCCCGAGCGGCGCGCCGAAGACCGGTGCCGCGGTGAAAGTCTTGGTGCCGGCAATCGTCTGGTCGCCGCTCAGGTCCAGATACCCCGACGAGAGTCCGCCCACGTCGGCAATGCCCAGCGAGGCCGGCGCCCAGCCCGAGCCGTCGA
>Ga0172369_10005912_pt1 | contig 14855 bp, 16 predicted proteins | sample LakKiv25m_FD_114539 | JGI IMG/M metagenome (GOLD analysis project Ga0172369, IMG submission 114539) | Freshwater microbial communities from Kabuno Bay, South-Kivu, Congo - kab_022012_11.25m | ecosystem: Environmental > Aquatic > Freshwater > Lake | place: Democratic Republic of the Congo...
ATGAAACCGGCGCTGGCATAAAGGCCCGCCCCCTCCCGACCTCCCCCTCGCAGGGGAGGCGACTAATTGGCTCGCTTCGCTCATTTGTTTGACTTGCTATTTCAATCCGCTGTTTCACGCTAAAGCCCACCGCAGACGTCAGATGACTTCCAGTTCCGCCCGCAGCGCCCCCGAAGATTTCATCGCCTGCAGGATGGCGATCAGGTCCTGTGGATTGGCGCCTATGGCGTTGAGTGCCTTGACGACATCGGCGAGATTGGCTGCACTGCGCAAATTTACCAGGCCGCCGCTTTCCTGTTTGATGTCGATCTGGGCGTTGGTCGTTCCGACGGTTTGTCCACCCGATAAAGGATTAGGTTGGCTGACCGAATTTTCGGCATTGACGGTGACCGACAGATTGCCATGGGCAATGGCGCAATTCTCCAGCATGACCGCCTGATTCATCACCACCGAACCGGTGCGGCCATTGACGATGACTCTTGCCGCCATCTGCATCGGCGTGAGTTCGAGATTCTCGACGCGTCCGACGAAAGCAACCCGCTCGTTGGCATTCACGGGCGCCTTGACGCGCACCTGCCGGCCATCGGCTGCGGTAGCCGATCCGGGTGCCATGCGATTGATGGCCTCGACCAGCTTCTGCATGGTGCCAAAGTCTGTGGTATTCAAATCGAAATACACATACTCACCCTGCCCCAGAAGCATCGGCACTTCGCGCTCGACGGTGGCGCCGCCGGCAATCCGGCCGACCGACAAATGATTGACGACCGCCCGGCTACCGCCGGCCGAAGCTCCGGCGCCGCTCACCAGAACATTGCCCTGCGCCATGGCATAAATGCCGCCATCCGCGCCCTTCAGCGGCGTCAGCACCAGCGTGCCGCCCCGCAGGGACTTGGCGTTGCCCATCGAGGACACCGTGATGTCGATCTGCTGTCCGGTGCGCGCGAAAGGCGGCAGGGTGGCCGTCACCATCACCGCCGCGACATTCTTGAGCTGCAGATTGGTTCCCGGCGGCAAGGTCACACCCAGGTTGGACAACATGCTGATGATGCTCTGAATCGTAAAGGGCGTCTGCGTCGTCTGGTCGCCGCTGCCATCGAGTCCGACCACGATGCCGTAGCCGATCAACTGGTTGTTGCGCACGCCGGCAATCGTCGCAATATCCTTGACGCGTTCGGCCTGGGCCGGCTGGCTCAGCATGAACAGGCTAAGCAGGCAAAGGATGCCCAGAATCACATCGAATTTCTTGAGATTAGTCATGCTGACAGTCCGATCAGAAAGGAAGCACACTCAGGAAAAAGCGTCCCAGCCAGCCCATGGTCTGAGCCGAATCGATAAAGCCGTTGGCCTTGTACTCGATGCGTGCATCGGCCACCTGGGTGGACTGAACGGTGTTCGTCGCGGTGATGGTGGTGGGGTTGACCACGCCCGAGAAGCGGATGAACTCCTCGCCTTCCTTGAGGCCGATCTGCTTTTCTCCCGAGACCAGCAGGTTGCCGTTGCCGAGCACCTCGATGACGGTGACGGTGATGGAGCTGGTGAAATCGTTGGCGGAGGTATTCTGGCCTTTGCCGTCAAACTCGTTGGTGTTCGAAGCCGACAAGGCCGTGCCCTGCACGCCCTTGAAGGGCAGACCGGCCACCGTGGGTATGGCGGCGTCGATGCTCTGCGAACGCGAGGTCTTGTTTTCCGAGTTTTTCGAAGCCGAAGTCTTTTCCGCGATGTTGATGGTGATTGTGTCACCGATGAAACGGGCGCGGCGATCCTCGAACAGGGGACGCATCGAGGCAATGTTATAGATGGAACCGTTTTGCGGTGCCGAAGCCGAGCGCGGCTCCGGGCGTGCGGTCATCGGCTGGGCCACACTGGTCGGTGGCACGGTATGGGTGGCGCAACCTGCCAGCAACACCGAGGTTAGCAACAGAAGTAGCAGGCTATTTTTCATGATCGTGCTCCTCACATCTGGCTCAGCTTGGCCAGCATCTGATCGGAAGTCGTGACTGCTTTTGAATTGATCTCGTACGCACGCTGGGTCTGGATCATGTTGACCAGTTCCTCGGCGACATTCACATTGGAAGTCTCGACATAGCCCTGGTTGAGCAAGCCGGTGCCATTGGTGCCCGGAGTATTGGGCGTTGGCGTGCCGCTCGACGCCGTTTCGACAAACAGGTTTTCGCCGGTGCTCTGCAAACCGCCCGGATTGACAAAACTTGCCAGTTGAATGGTGCCGATCTGGGTCGGCGTGGTGGTGCCGGCCTGCACGACGCTGACCACACCGTCGCGACCAACTGTCACGGAAATTGCATTGGAAGGTATCGTCAACGCCGGCGACACCGGATAACCGCTGGAGGTAACAACCTGTCCGGTGCTGTCCTTCTGAAAGGAACCGTCGCGGGTATAGGAAAGCGTGCCATCGGGCATCTGCACCTGGAAAAATCCCTGGCCGTTGATGGCGAGATCAAGCGGATTGCTGGTCTGGGTCAGGCTGCCCTGGGTAAAGATTTTTTCCGTGGCGATCGGCCGCACGCCGGTTCCGAGCTGCAGCCCCGATGGAATCGTGGTTTGCTGCGATGACTGGGCGCCCGGCTGGCGCATGGTCTGATAGAGCAGATCCTCGAACACGGCGCGAGCCCGCTTGAAGCCGTTGGTGCTAACGTTGGAAAGGTTATTGGAAATGACATCGAGCTGCGTTTGCTGCGCATCGAGACCGGTCTTGGCAATCCAGAGCGAACGGATCATGCCTTACTCCTAATAATTGGTCAGAACCTGCGTTGCCGCACGGTCATTGGTATCGGCGCTGTTCAGCGCCTTCATTTGCATCTCGAACTGACGCGCTAGCGAGATCATGGTCACCATCTGCTCGACCGGGTTGACGTTGCTGCCCTCCAAATGGCCCCCGGCGATGACCACTTTGACATCGACCTCGGCAGCTGCGCCACCCTTCAGTCGAAACAGGCCATCCGCACCGCGTACCAGATCGGCTTCGGGGGGATTCACCAGCTTGATCCGGCCAATCGCATTGACGGTGTTCTGCGCACCGGTCTCCGGCACGACGGACACCGTACCGTCGTTGGCGATCGAAACCTTGTTGTCGGGCGGCACGCTGATCGCACCGCCATCGCCCTGCACCGGTATGCCGTTACGCGTCTGCAATACACCATTGACATTAAGCTCGAAACTGCCGTTGCGTGTGTAGGCTTCGGTGCCGTCCGGCATCGACAGAGCGATCCAGCCCTGCCCCTGTACCGCCACATCCAGAGAACGCGCCGTCATCTGCACGGGACCGGGCGTGAAATTGGTGTGGCTGCTGCTATCGACCACAAAAGCACGTGTCGGCAGTGCCGGCGGCACGGCGGGATCGCTGGCACCGGGAATCACCTGTACCGCGCGCAACCGATGCTCCTCGGCACGATAGCCGGTGGTCGTCGCGTTCGCCAGGTTATGGGCCACCGCCGCCTGGCGTCCCAGAGTCTGGGACGCGCCGGTCATCGCCGTGTAAATCAGACGATCCATGGCTTATTCGCTATCTCGCTTAACGCAGATTGACCAGCGTCTGCAAGACCTGGTCAATCGTCTTGATGGTCTGCGCGTTGGCCTGGTATGCGCGCTGCTGGGTAATCATCTGCACCAGCTCGGCGGTCAGGTCGACATTGGATTCTTCGATGGCACCGGACTGCACCGTACCCAGACTGCCCGAACCCGGCGTACCCGGAATCGGCTGCCCCGAGTCTGCGGTTTCCGCCCACTGGTTGCCGCCCATCGATTGCAAGCCGTTCGGGTTGGTAAAGGTCGCCAGAACGATCTGTCCGAGGTTGCGCGACTTGCCGTTGGAATAATTGCCCTGCACGATACCGTCGGAGGAGACGCTCAGGCCGGAGATCTTGCCCGAGGTATAGCCGTCCTGCAGCAACTGGTTGACGCCGAATGAAATGCCGTACTGCGATGAACCTTTCAGGTCGACAGTGAATTGCAGGGGCGATGTCGCGCCGGTGGTCAGCGTAAAACTTTCGGTCACGGGATTGGTGGTCACCAGCGAGCCGTCGGGTTTGAAGAGCAAGGTGTCCACCTTGGCAGGACCACCCGCCACGGTGGCAGGCTGCGCCCCGAACAAGGCAGTCACGGTAGTGGTGTTGGTGCCCGTGTAAGTGGCATCGGTGCTGGCAGGCTCGGTAATCACGCAACTGGAACCGACATTGACGGTGTTGGAGGAAATCACCAGATGGTCAAAAGCATCCACTCGCGCCGTGGCCCCGACGGCGAGCGCCACGCCATCCGCATCCGCATATGCCTCGCCGTCACTGGCGTACACGACCGAGGTTCCCCCGGTGTTTTGCAGGGCAGTATTGATCGCATTCACCAGTGCAGTCGTGGTTGGGTAGGGGCCGTCGGGAAGGGTGACCGTGAGATTCGCGCCACCGTCGACTGCGATGTTGAACAGGTTGTTGTTGTTGGCTGCGGCAATATCCAGGGAACTAGGCGGCGATCCGAGTACGCTGCTGCCCGTGACGCTGCCCGGCGCCGGTGCGGCAATGTTGTCGATGGTCGAGTACATCTGCCAGCTGCCCGGCTGCCCGGTCTTGACGAAGTACAAGGACAGGGTGTGGGGATTGCCCAGCGAGTCGTAGATGGTTTGCGCCGTGGAGGCCGTAAAGCTGTTGGTGTCCGTCGAGCTGAAGTTATCGACACCGTCCGTTGCCACCGGCGGATAGGGCAGGGTTCCGTCGGCTTCCAGTACGCTGGTGTTATCGGTACCCGTGGCCGAATCGATCGCGGGTAACCCGCCAAACAGGATCTCATAGCCGGTGTTATAGGTGCCCGTATCACTATCGATGTAAGACGACAGGGCAATCGTCGAACCCTTGCCCTGCGAACCGAACGTACCGACGCTGGCGGAAGCCACCACCAGTTGTCCCGCAGTATTGGCAGTGACGTTGACCGACGCCGTGGTGGCGGAAAAGGCATTGTTGATGGCCAGTTCCAGGGCTGTGGCGATATCGCCCACGGTTTGATATGAGGCCGACGGCAGCGTGACGGTTTTTACGCCGACGCCATCGATGTTGATGTCGAACATGTCATTGACACCGGTCAACACCACCAGGGGAATGGTCGGCGCCGTGCCGCCGGCAGTCTGACCGGCCGTCATGGCCGATGGCGAAGCCGCACGTGAATCGAGGTTGGCCTGCACCTGGCTCGTTGTCGTCGCCTGAGGCGGAATCGGCGCATTGTTCATCTGCAGCGGCACATAGTTGCCAGGCACGATCACGCCGGTGATCGGATCCGCGGAAAAACCGGTGAGCTGCTTGCCGCCGCTATTCACGATATAGCCATTCTTGTCGAGCAAGAATTGGCCGGTACGCGTGTAGGTGATGGTGCCGTTGGTATTCAGGCGGAACATGCCGCCGCCGTTGATGGCGATGTCCAGCGGATTGCCGCTGGTGGTGATATTGCCCTGGGTGAACTGCTGCTGCACCTTCGACACTGCCACACCGATACCGACCTGACTGGCGCCACCGCCGGTCAGCGAGGTCGCATAGACATCGGCAAATTGGGCCTGGGACGACTTGAAGCCGACCGTGCCCGAATTGGAAATATTGTTGCCGATAGCCTCAAGCGCCTTGGAGGCCCCATTCAGTCCGCTTAAAGCTTGTGCGAAACCCATATCCTTGCTCCTCTGCGATCCAAACCGTTAGCTGTTTTTCGATTAAAGAATTTCTTTGACATCGCTCAACTTGAACGTGCCCAAATTGCCGACGTTCAGGCTGACGCCCTGACTGCTGTTCATGATTCCAGTCACCAGCCCAAGCTGCAACGCCGTGCTATCCACCGCCGTGCCGCCGCGTTGGGCGGCAACCTTGAAGGTATAGCTGCCATCGGCGACCGCCGCGCCACTATCGGACTTGCCGTCCCACCGGAAGGGATGGGTACCGGCTGCCATGCCGCCCAGCTTGATGGTTCGGACGGCGATTCCATTCGCATCGTTAATGGTGATCGTCGTGCTGTCGGCCGGTCCAGCCAGATCGAATCCCGCATACGCGGCACCGTCTGCCGCCTTCTGGTCGAGACCCGCCCCGGGCACCAGCACACCTTTGCCGACCATTGCGGCCGCCTGCATTTTCTGTGCATCGTTGGAATTGCTGATCAAGGACTGCAGGGTCGTGTTGAGTTTCTCGATGCCATTGACCGTGCTGATTTGCGCCATCTGCGACGTCATCTGGGCATTGTCCAGAGGATTGAGCGGATCCTGGTTTCTGAGTTGGGTGACCAGAAGCTTCAGGAAGCGGTCTTCGGTTTCCGTCATGGCGTTGGCGCCGGTGGTCTTTCCGGATTTCCCATTCAGCGCGGCATACACGGACGCGGCCGAGTTTGTATCGTTGACGGTGGTGGCGGTCATGTCGGTTTCCTTTTAGCGACGACCTACTGGCCAATCGCCAGGGTTTTGAGCAAGAGGGTCTTGGCGGTATTCATCACTTCCGCATTGGTCTGATAAGAACGCGAGGCGGAAATCATGTTGACCATTTCCTCCACGGGATTCACGTTCGGCATTGCCACATATCCCTGCTCGTTGGCAAACGGACTGCCCGGCTCGTAGTGCATGCGCAAGGGCGCGGCGCTTTCAACGACCTGGGTAACCCGCACCCCCTGTCCGCCCTCGGCACCGACCGGGTTGGCGGCAAAAACCACTTGCTTGGCGCGATAGGGCTGGCCATTTGACCCGGCAACGCTGTCGGCGTTGGCCAGATTGCTGGCGACCGCATTGAGCCGGGCCGACTGCGCGGTCAGCGCCGATCCTGCGATATTGAAGACATTGAAGACGCTCATGGCTCACTTGCCTTAGGGTTGAATGGCACTATTGAGGGTTTTGAAACGGCCGTTGATGAATGTCAGCATGGCTTCCATCTGTATCGCATTCTCCGCAAAGGCTGCGCGCTCCACGTCCATGCTGACGGTATTGCCGTCGACGTTGGACTGCTCTTCGCTGCGGTATTGAACCGCCGCGCCGAAGCGATTGCTTCCCGCCGCGGGCAAATGCCGCTCCGAGGTCTGCACCAAGGCCAGTGCCCCACTTTGCCCCTTGCCCAAAGCCCCTTCCAAGGCGGCTTTGAAATCAATGTCGCGCGCCTTGTAATTCGGGGTGTCGGCATTGGCGATGTTCGATGCCAGCAGCTCTTGACGATAGGCGCGCAGATTCAGTGCCGTTTGACTGAAACTCAACTCCTGGTCAATGCGGTTAATCATTGGGGTGTCTCTCAAGTTTTCATTGCGCCAGTCGTTATGCAGCTTTCGTGCCAGCATTTTTCTTATCGCGCTTCTCTCCGAATCCCGCGTCAGTCATGCCCGATTGGCTCGCCGGCCAGAAATTGAACCCGGCGTTCGGCAATAATTGCCGCCCCGGTCGGAGACTGACGTGAGAGGCTTGCCAGCAGGCAACGGGCGTGTTTGAATCGCGCCATGAACTCATTGACGTCTCTTCGTTGCGGTTTGATTCTGCTGGGCACGCTGCTGACTGCTTGGACAGTTTTCGCGCGACAACCGCCAGAACCCGTAAAGCAAGCGATTGAGGAATTTTTGCGGATTCAGACCAAGGGCCTGCCGGGACAGGTCAGTTTCAGCGTCGGTCAGATAGATCCGCAGAATGGTCTGACTCCCTGCACCGCCTTTGAGGTTTCCCTGCCAGCCGGTGCGCGCGCCTGGGGGAGCACCAACGTCAAGGTGCATTGTCAGAGCGAAAACAGCTGGGACATCTTCGTCCCGGTCAAAATACGCGTTATCGGCGACTATCTGGTCACGGCCCGATCCTTGAACCAGGGGCAAGTGATTGCCGAATCCGATCTGGCCAGGAACCGCGGCGATTTGGCAAACCTGCCCACCGGTACCCTGACTGAACCGTCCCAGGCATTGGGCAAAAGCCTCGCGCAATCCGTCGCGTCCGGGCAGCCCCTGCGCAGCGATATTCTCCGGCAACCCTTGGTAGTGCAACAAGGGCAAGGGGTCAAGGTATTATCCCAAGGTCCGGGATTTCAGGTCACCGGCGGCGAAGGAAGAGCCCTGAACAATGCCATGGACGGTCAGGTGGTTCAGGTCAGGATGGCCAGCGGCCACGTCGTCAGCGGCATTGCTCGTCCGGGCGGCGTGGTTGAAGTCACTTATTGAGCCGGACGTCCGGCACAAGGTACAATTGGGGCCGCAGCGAGACAAAATCATATAGAATTCGCTCTCAAGTTTGGTGTCGATTCGCCGTTACTCTCATCAGAGAACCTGAAAGCAAAGGACTTGATCGTGAAAATTGAAAACTCCGCAAAACCGGTTGGAGGTCAAACCAGCGGGGTTCGCACGACGACTTCAGCCCGGATCGGCGGCAATGCGCAGCCTGCCGCACCTGCGACCGAAGTGGCATTATCGCCGCTGTCTTCCCGCTTGCAGCAGATCGAGAGCACGCTGGCCAGCACGCCGACGATGAACGCCGACCGCGTGGCCGAGATCCGTCAAGCCATCGCCGATGGCACTTTCAAGATCGACACCGGGAAAATTGCCGACGGCCTGATCGAAAGCGTGCGCCAGATGCTGGCTGCGCAAAAGTAAGACTACCCGGCCTTTCCGCGCACTTGCCTGGTTGCAATTGGCATGAGCAGACCCACCGCGTCCTCCCCGAGCCAGCTTTTCAACAACGAACTCGCTACGCTGCGCGATTTTGTAAAAATCCTGGAACAGGAACAAAAGGCGCTTGTCGCCGGAGAAATTGACCGGCTCATGCCGTTCGTCGAGGAAAAGACTCGTCTTGCCGCGAAATTGGGGGAGTTTGCCAACCAACGCAGCCGCTTGCTCGCTGCCGCCGCCTTGCCCGCCAACAAGCAAGGCATGGAAAAATGGCTGTCGCGGCTACCCCCGGCCGATCCCACGCACAAAATCTGGGCAGGCCTCGTCAGCATATCCGCCGAGGCGCAGGCACTCAATGAGTCGAACGGCAAGGTGATCGCCATGTTGCTGCAACACAATCAGCAGTCGCTGAATGTCTTGCTGGCGGCGGCCAACCAGGCCTCCCTGTACGGCCCGGATGGACAAACCAGGCCGACGGGCGGCGGCCGCCTGTTCGGCGCCGCCTGAAGCCGGCTTATTGCTCTGGCAGTACCGGCACATCCGAAAGCGTATCCGGCTGTCTTGACTCGATGGTTATGGCGACGCGCCGATTGCGGCCGCGCCCTTCAGGCGTCGCATTGTCTTCCACGGGCCGCTGATCGGCATAGCCGGTCGCGGTCAAGCGCCGCGCCGCCACGCCGCTGTCGATGAACAAGCGCACCACGCTGGCGGCGCGGGCGCTGGACAATTCCCAGTTTGAAGGAAACATCGGCGTACTGATCGGTATATTGTCCGAATGACCTTCCACCAGAATCGGGAAGTCGGTGGGCACCAGCACTTGGGCCACGGTACTTAGGGCCCGTGCAGCGCCCGGATCGAGCCTGGCTTCTCCCGGGGAAAACAAGAGACTGGCGTTGATCTCAATGGTGACGCCGAGCAGGCCTTCGGTCACGCGAACCTGACCTTCTTTCGCCAGCGGTCCCAGCGCATCCATGACTTCTTTCGCGATATTGCGCATCTTGCTCTTGGCCTGCCGCTTCTCTTCCTCATACTTGGGATTAATGGCGACCGACGGTTTGTTGAGCAGGATCTGCGGAACGCCCTGGGAGGCGATCGGCGTTACTTCGATCTGCACCGGATTCTTATTGAAGGCCGCAACGATGGAGTTGGATAGCAGGCGGTATTTGCCCTCGTTGATCACCGAAAGGGAATACATCACCACAAAGAAAGCAAACAGCAGGGTAATGAAGTCAGCGTAGGACACCAGCCAGCGCTCGAGGTTCTCGTGGTCTTCTTCCTTCTTGCGCCTTGCCATGACTAGGTCTCCTGCGATAGCGCCGGGGTAGCGGCAGACATCATGCGACGTAGCCCTCCATCCGGCTCTCGATGACACGCGGGTTGTCGCCATTGGCGATGCCGATCATGCCGTCGATGAACATCAGACGCAGTACGACCAGATGATTGATGTTGGCCAGCAGCTTCTTGGCGATCGGCAAGAACACCAGATTGGCCAGGCCGACACCATAAATTGTCGCGACGAAAGCCACGGCGATGCCGGCACCCAGTTTGCTTGGGTCGGAAAGATTCTCCATGACCTGGATCAGACCCATCACCGCGCCGAGAATCCCGATAGTCGGAGAATAACCGCCGGCCGACTCCCAGACCCTCGCGGAAAGCTTGAGCTGCGCTTCGTAAGCATCGGTCTCGATTTCCAGCAAGTCACGCAAGCGATCCGGCTCGATGCCATCGACCAGCATTTGCAGACCGCGCCGCTCGAAGGCGTCAGACAGGGCATTGACCTGCCCTTCAAGCGAAAGCAAGCCTTCCTTGCGGGCGATATTGCTCCATTTCACCACACGGGCGATCAGCAGGTTGTGCCGGGTTTCCGGCGGATTGACCACCCATTTGACCATGCGCATGCCGGCGACAAAGACTGGCAACGAGCTTTGCAACAGCACCGCACCGAAAGTTCCGCCCACCACGATGATGAAAGCGGCCGGCTGAATCAATGAGGAAATGTGGCCACCTTCAATGATCTGCCCGCCGACGATGGCGCCAATCCCGAGCAGCATGCCGAAGATGCTGAGCTTATCCATGGTCCGCTATTTTCTCGCCCGTTGTTTGTTGCCCGAAACACGTTTGGCCGGCCTGGACTCGCTGCCCGGCCCCAGTATTCTGCTGCGCAAGCGTGCAATAGCCTGGGTATGCAACTGGCAGACACGCGACTCGGTCACCCCGAGCACCTCGCCAATCTCGCGCAGGTTCAGTTCTTCGTCATAGTACAGCGCCATCATCATTTTTTCACGTTCCGGCAGATCCTCAATGGCACGTACCAGAGTCTCGCGCATGTCCTGATCCAGCAAAGCGCCCAATGGATCCGGTTGGCTCGAGACAAGGTGCCGTTCCAGGTAGGCATCGTCTTCGCCATCGCTGAGATCTTCCAGATACACCAGCTGATGACCGCGCGCCTCCTGCAGCATTCTCTGGTAGTCGGCCAAGGCCATGCCCAGCGCATCCGCCAGCTCGGACTCGCTGGGTGGACGGCCATGCTTTTGTTCCAATGCGTGAATCGCCGCCTCGACGCGGCGCATGTCGCGCCGCAAGCCACGTGGCAGCCAATCGTTTTCGCGCAGGCCATCGAGCATGGCCCCACGCACCCGCTGGACTGCATAGGTTTCGAATTGCGCACCGAGCCCTTCCTCATAGCGGCCGATCGCATCGAGCAGACCGAGCATGCCATTCTGGATTAGATCGTCCACCAGAACGCTCGGCGGCAATTTGGCCATCAGATGATAGGCAATGAGCTTGACCAGATGGGCATACTGAATAACGAGCTGATCCCTGTCTGGAGCGCCCTGAGCGGTATACATCATTGATCTTGGGGAGGCCGTTGATGGTCAAACTATACCACTGAATCGAACTCCACCACTCCGGCTGAAGCCGCTCGCAGCGTTTGTCCGCGGCGCGGTCTGCTCCCGCGCGCCAGCTCGGCTGTCGGCAGCATGAACCCATTGCAAATGTCGCCTCCTGCAGCAAGGGTCGGCGGCAAACACTGGACCAAAGCATCGGCGAGATGTTCGCTCACGGGCACCAGCGAGCAGCCCAGATAGTCGAGCCGAACGTCCAGATGTTCATGTGCAACCCGGCGCATGTTGTCGAAAATGGCGCGCGCTTCCTCGCGGCTGCGGGAGCGTGTGATGACGATCTGGAAGTCGTCACGGCCGCGTTCCTGGGCAATCCGCTTGATGAGGGCATACGCGTGGGTGATCGACGGTCCCTGCGCGGCCACCACGATGGCCATATGACGTGCCGCCAGGGCCAGCGGCGAGAGATGTCCGCCGCGTCGCATGGCCGTGTCCACCAGGACGAATTCGACATCCTGCTGCATTTCGATCAGACATGCCGCCAAGTTCTGGCGCGCCGCCGCCGCAATGCGACTGGCATGATCAAGCTCGCGCGCGGCGCGCGCGGCTGGGAGTACCTGCAGCATCGGTGCAGCCTGCAGAAAAGCCTGATGCAAGCTGCGCTCTCCCTGCAGCACCTGAAACAGATCGTACCGGGCCGTCAGCCCGAATGCCGAGATGGCGTTATTCGGTGCCGGGTTCTCGTCAATGATGAGGACACCTTGTCCGGTTGCCGCCAGCGCTGCCGCAGTCTGCACCAGCAGGGTGGTTCGCCCGCATGCCTCGCGCCCCGAGGCAAAGGCCACCACCTGCGGCGCGCGTCCTCCGAACAAACGCCGCAATCCGGCCGCCTGGTCTCCGGGCCAGGCTTCCGCGCTTCGTCCGGCCGTATAGCTGTCAGACAAGTGCGGCTCCCGCGCCACTCACTGCCGCAGCCGGCGTTGACCGGGGTGCCATGACCAGTCCCGCTTCTTCGCCCAGCAAACGATGCGCCGAACCTTCACCGGCCAACTTGAAGGCGCGATGCAACAGATAATTCCGGTTGGGCAGATGCATGTCTTCCGGAACCCGCTGGCCATTCGCGACATAGCACAACAGCAAGCCGTGGCGGACGACAGCGTCGAGCGCCGGAGCGATCGATGCGCTCTCATCCACCTTGCTCAGGATCACGCCGGCCAGATCCTCTCCGGCATAGGCGCGCACCACGTCATCCAGCGTGTCGCCGCGGCAGGTTGCATTCAGCAGCAGCAGGCGATTGACTTCGCCGGCGCGCGTCAGCATGGCCGCCTGTTCCGCGACCATGCGATCGCGCTGGCTCATGCCGACGGTGTCGATCAGCACCATGTGCTTGTCGCGCAAGTCGGACAGGGTGTGGCGCAAGTCGTCGCCATCGCGCACCACATGCACCGGCACCCCGAGAATGCGCCCGTAGATGCGCAACTGCTCATGCGCACCAATGCGATAGCCGTCCGTGGTCAGCAGCGCGATCTTGTCGGCGCCGTAGCGCACCACGCAGCGTGCCGCAAGCTTGGCCGTGGTAGTGGTCTTGCCTACGCCGGTGGGGCCGACCAGGGCATACACGCCGCCACGCTCAATGATGTCACCGTCATTACCGAGAGTGCGCAAGCGCCGATTGATGGCGCTCTTGAGCCATTTGCGAGCGTCCTCGATAGCTAAGGCCGGAGGCAGCTCCTGGCAGAGCTTGCGTGCCAGAAGGCCGGAAAATCCGGCATCGAGCATTTCCGCCAGCGCCAGCGCCCGGCTCGGCGCCTCGCGCGACATCTCGCCCCAGGCGAACCCTGCCAACTGACGTTCCAGCAGCGCCTTGATGGTATGCATCTCGCTCATCAACTGGGCGACCTGTGCCGGCGTCTGTGCTTCCATCCCGCCATCCGCCCCCTGCGCAGCGCTGCCGAGCTTGATCGGATTTGCTTCGGCTTCCTGCAAAATGCTTTTCAGGGATGCGCTCACTTGCGCCTCGGACAAGACGCCCGCGCTGTCTGCCGCCTTGGCAGGCAACGGCCGCGGCCGCAGGCGTGCAGGTTCGGCAGCGGGAGCCGGCTGGCTTCCCGCTACCTGCCAGGAAGGATGGAAGGCCGGCGGTTTGCGGGCCTGGCGGGACAGGCTCACGGTATAGTCGGCATCGTCGCCGGCGGGTTCCGCGGGAGGATGGATCTTGGCGGTTGGCGGGCGCGGTGCCGCAGCGGCCGAGGCCAGCAGCGATTCCGCCGCTTTGGCGATCGGTCGCGCCGCCGACGCATTGCCCGTCGCCTGTGGCGCCGCCTGACGCGACAAGGCTTCAAATCCGTCTGCCGTCATTGCCATGATTTCCACGCCGCCAGCGACCGGCTTGTTGGAAACCACGATGGCGTCCGGACCCAATTCCTCCTTCACCTTGCGCAAGCATTCGCGCGCGGTGGGGGCGATATAGCGTTTCACATTCATGACTTCGCTCCGATGATGGCGGTGACTCTAATCGTGCGCGAATCCGGCACTTCCGCATTCGAAATAACACTCAACTGGGGTACGGCACGCCGCAGGAAACGCGACAGCAGCCAACGCAGATGACCCGGCACCAGCAGTACCGCCGGCAGGCCGGATTCTTCCTGACGCTGTGCGGCGATGGCAGTATCCCGCAGCAAGGTGTCGGCGAGTCCGGGTTCGATGCCGCTGGCATTGCCACCGCCTTGCACCGTCTGGCCGAGCGCTCGCTCCAGGCCGGAATCCAGCGCCATGACGGAAAGGTCGACGCCGCCCGGATAAAGCTGTTGGATGATCGAACGACCGAGGGCAATCCGCACCTGCGTCGTCAGTTCGAGCGGATCCTGGGTGCGCGTGGCATGCTCGGCGAGGGTTTCGATGATGCTGCGCATGTCGCGGATATTTACGCCCTCTTCGAGCAGGTTCTGCAGTACACGCTGGACGACCGACAGCGAGATCAACTTCGGCACCAGATCTTCAATGAGCTTCGGGGCATCCTTGGCACTATGGTCGAGCAGGGATTGCGTCTCTTGTCGTCCGAGGAGTTCCGCGGCATGCGAGAGGATCACGTGATTCAGGTGTGTCGCAACCACCGTGCCGGCATCCACGACCGTGTACCCCAGGACATGCGCCTGTTCGCGCAAGGCCGCTTCGATCCAGATTGCCGGCAAACCGAAAGCCGGATCCTTGGTAGTATTGCCGGCCAAAGGCCCGGCCACGCGGCCCGGATTGATTGCCAGCAGCATACCGGGATAGGATTCGCCAGCGCCGATTTCGACACCCTTGAGCGTGATGCGATATCCGTTCGGTTTGAGTTCGAGGTTGTCGCGGATGTGCACAGGCGCTGCAAGAAAACCGATTTCCTGGGCAAATTTTTTGCGCAGGCCGCGGATGCGTTTG
>Ga0172369_10005914_pt1 | contig 14849 bp, 11 predicted proteins | sample LakKiv25m_FD_114539 | JGI IMG/M metagenome (GOLD analysis project Ga0172369, IMG submission 114539) | Freshwater microbial communities from Kabuno Bay, South-Kivu, Congo - kab_022012_11.25m | ecosystem: Environmental > Aquatic > Freshwater > Lake | place: Democratic Republic of the Congo...
TCGATTGGATAGTAAAAATGAGTTGTCTTATGTTGTTGCGCCGATCAAATCAATAAATATGAACCCTTATATCGGAACAAGGCAGACTTGGTATTCAAAGGATAAATTCGGCAATGAGGACAGGACAAGAGGGGTTTTTTACGCTGGCATAGATACAAGCACAAAATTTTACAGGACTTATGATGTGCAAAGCAAGATTGCCACAACCGAGATAAATGGCTTAAGGCATATAGTTACACCGGTAGTAAGGTATGCTTATATACATAAGCCAACAATATCTAAAGATGAATTGTCAGATTTTGATGATATAGATACCATTCAACATAAAAATGCAATAACATTTGCCATAGAGAATGATTTTCAGACTAGGATGTTCAGCAAGGATAATGAGAAAAAATTAGATGGGCCCTACGACACTATTGACTTGGCAAGATTTATATTGAGCACAGACTATAATTTTGACAGGACGCCAGGCGGAGAATTTACTAATATAACCGGTGATTTAGAACTTAGGCCTTCGGATAAATTCTTAATAGAATCAGACGCCAGTCTGAATCCCCATTCCAGGAAATTTGATATTGTAAATTTGGATTTTGTTACAAAGGCTGATAATGGCGCTAGGTTTGGGCTTGGCCATCGTTATCAAAGAGGCGAAAGCAATGAAATGACTTTTGATACACAATATCCTCTTACTAAAAAATTGGACGTTCATTGTTATGAGCGTTATCAATTTAAGACTAAGGATTTAGAGGAGCAGGAATATGGTTTTGGTTATGACCTTCATTGCTGGATAATGGATTTAAATTTTAACAGAGGAGATAGCAGCGCCGTATGGGTTATATTCCGATTAAAGGCTTTTCCCGATTTTCCCATACAGCTTGGTAGCACATATGAAAGCCCCAAGCCGGAATCTCCGATATCTAAATGATTGTATCTGAACAATATTTTATAAAGACAAAGAGGAAGAAATTATGAAACTTTGTATAATAGGCGCGGGATATGTGGGTTTGGTGACAGGTGCATGCTTTGCTGATTTGGGTAATGAGGTGATATGCATAGATAATGATAAAAATAAAATAAATGATTTAAAAAAAGGGATAATGCCTATTTTTGAAGTTGGTTTAGAGGATATGGTAGAGCGTAATGTAAAGGCGGGCCGTCTTAGTTTTTCAACCGATATAAAAAATGGGGTTAAAAAATCTGCCATTATTTTTATTGCCGTAGGTACTCCATCTAAACCCGATGGAGAGGCAGATCTTTGCTATATAGAAAACGTAACGAAGAATATAGCCTTAGGCTTGGATTCATCGTATAAGATTATTGTAGAGAAGTCAACTGTTCCTGTCCAGACCGGTGAATGGGTTGCACGCACACTTAAAATAAATACTAAAGGCAAGGTTGATTTTGACGTGGCTTCAAATCCAGAATTTTTAAAAGAAGGTTCTGCTATTAATGATTTCATGCATCCCGATAGGATAGTTTTGGGGGTTGATTCTAAAAAAGCAGGAGACATACTTTTTCAATTATATAAACCTCTGAAGGCGCCCATTATCGTTACGGATATTAAAAGCGCCGAACTTATTAAGCATGCGTCAAATTCTTTTTTGGCCGCTAAAATATCTTTTATAAATGCTATAGCGAATATTTGCGATTTGACAGGAGCCGATATCGTCAAAGTCGCCGAAGGCATGGGTCTTGATAAAAGAATAGGCAAGGCCTTTTTGAATGCAGGCGCTGGTTGGGGTGGTTCATGTTTTCCAAAAGATGTAGCCGCATTTATACATATAGCAGAAAAACTCGGCTATAATTTTAATCTTTTAAAAGAGGTGGCCAATATAAATGAATCCCAGAAAAAGGTTATATTGGAAAAAATCAGAAGAGGTTTATGGATATTGAAAGGTAAAACAATAGGCATATTAGGCCTTGCTTTTAAGCCAAATACAGATGATATAAGATCATCTATAGCTGTAGATTTAATAAATATGCTGCAGATGGAAGGTGCCAAAATAAAGGCATATGATCCTAAGGCAATGGATAAAGCAAAACTTGTTTTAAAAAATGTAATGTTTTGTAAAAATGCATATGATACAGCTAAAGGCAGCGATTGTCTTGTTATCTTGACGGAATGGGCTGAGTTTATGGAATTGGATTTTGCAAAGGTAAAAAAATTGTTACAGCAGCCTTTTATAGTCGATGGCCGTAATATGTATGATTTAAATATGTTAAAAAAACTAGGGTTTAATTGTGTTGGTATAGGGCGGTAAAAATATGGAAAAGAAAATATTAATCACAGGCGGTGCAGGATTTATAGGTTCTAATTTTATAAGATATTTTTTAGCAAAACATCCTGATATGAAAATAATTAATCTTGATAAATTGACTTATGCAGGTAATCTTGAAAATCTTAGGGATATAGAACGCAACAGCAATTATTCTTTTGTAAAAGGCGATATCTGCGATGTATCTTTAGTCGAGAAGTTAACGGCACAGGCCCAAATAGTGATTAATTTTGCCGCATGTTCCCATGTAGACAGGTCTATAGCTTCAGGCGAAGAATTTGTTAAGACAAATATCTATGGGGCATATGTATTGTTAGAGGCAGCCAAAAAAAATAATATCAAATTATTTATACAAATAGGCACGGATGAAGTTTATGGTTCTATCCCAACAGGATACTCAAAAGAAAAAGATTCTCTTATGCCCAACAGCCCTTATTCAGCCAGTAAGGCGGCGGCTGATCTTTTAGCAAGGTCATACTATGTTACTCATCATTTGCCGGTAATTATAACAAGAAGCAGCAATAATTTTGGCCCTTATCAATATCCAGAAAAGGTTATCCCACTTTTTATTACTAATATTATGGAATCAAGAAAAGTTCCTTTATATGGCGACGGTTTAAATGTAAGGGATTGGCTTTATGTATTGGATAATTGCAGCGCGATTGATCTTGTTTTGCATAAAGGCGCTGCAGGCGAAGTATATAATATTGGCGGCGGTACGTTACTGAATAATAAAGAGCTTACTTTTAAGATGTTGGATATGCTTGGAAAAACAAAAGATTTAATAGAGCCTGTAAAAGACAGGCCTGGCCATGATAGGAGATATGCGCTTGATTGCACAAAATTAAAAGATTTGGGTTGGCTGCCGGAACATACCTTCGAGAGGGCATTGAAAGAAACCGTGGATTGGTATAAGAAGAATATAAATTGGTGGTTTAAACTTAAAGATGAGGAATACCAGAAATATTACAAGGCGCAATACGGGCAGAATCGCGTTTAACGGGTAATAAAAATATTTTTCAGAGGTTAAAATATGCAAATATTAATCACGGGCGGCGCGGGATTTATAGGTTCTCATTTATGCGAACGTTTTTTATCGGAAGGCCACAGTGTCATTTGTATAGATAATTTTGTTACAGGAAATAATGGAAATATCAGGCCTTTTTTATCAAACAGTAAATTTGAATTTGTAAAACACGATATCAGCAAGTATATAAATATAAAAGACAAAGTAGATTATGTATTGCATTTTGCATCTCCAGCCAGTCCTATAGATTATTATAAATATCCGATAGAGACTTTAGAGGTAGGTTCTTTTGGGACTCATAATGCTTTGGATTTAGCTAAAGCCAAATCTGCCAAATTTTTGCTGGCTTCGACAAGCGAGGTTTACGGCGATCCCTTGGTGCACCCTCAACCTGAAAGCTACTTGGGCAATGTTAATTGCATAGGCCCGAGGAGTGTTTATGACGAGGCCAAACGTTTTTCAGAAGCAATAACAATGGCATATCATAGGAAATACAAAATTGATACCAAGATAATCAGGATTTTTAATACCTATGGCCAAAGGATGCGGGAAAATGACGGCAGGGCAATACCGGCTTTTATAAGCCAGGCCCTGGCCAATAAGCCAATAACGGTTTTCGGCGACGGCAGCCAGACGCGTAGCTTCTGTTTTATATCAGATATGGTTGAAGGTATTTTAAAACTTATGGATTCCAAGATTAATGATCCGGTGAATATAGGTAATCCTAAAGAATATACAATGCTGGAATTGGCAAATCAAATAATAAAGTTGACGGGTGCAAAGAGCAAAATAGTTTTTCAGCCTCTACCGGTTGATGATCCAAAAAGGCGAAAGCCGGACATAGGTAAAGCTACAGAATTTCTTAAATGGGCGCCGAAAGTAAAACTGGAAGAAGGGCTAACAAAGACTATAGAATGGTTTAAGGACCAAAAATAAAATTAAATGACAAAATCCAAAATCCAAATGGTAAATCAATATCTAATGGCAAATAAAAAAATAAACTTTCGTTGTTTGTCATTTGTAATTTGTTATTTGTTTGTCATTTGTAATTTGTCATTTAGCATTTTAGTTAATAGTTGTTTTGCCGAATCATCGGTTAATGTCCCTGTCCACCATTGGTCATATGATTCCCTAGAGACGTTGGTAAGATCCGGATTAACCGATGGGTCAGGTTTGTCTACAAAACCTATTACCAGAATGGATGCAGCCAGATTAATAGAAAAGGCGATATACCGCATACAGGATAAAAAGGTAGAATTTTCTGCTTTTGACGAAGCCAGGGTTAATCGCGCCGAGAATGAATTAGACAGATTAATAGAAGAGTTTCGCCCGGAATTATTAAAACTTGGGGTTGGTGTGGTTGCCAAAGATGATAATCCAGTAAGTAACATGCATTTTAGGCTGGGTGATCCTATAGATACGCAGACCATTTATGCAGACTTGAGAGACGCAAAAAGTCTGCATTATGAAAATCAGCGCGGGCTAGAACTTAAAGATGGTTTTAATTATAGGACAAGATTTGGTTCGTGGATTGAATTAAATGATTTTTTGTCTTTAGAGCTTGAGCCTGCGGTGACATTTGCAGACGGGGTCAGAGATTTTGATATAGAAACTGGATATGTTAAACTGAATTTTTCCAATGTAGAATTTGAATTTGGCCGCGATACTATGTGGTGGGGGCCTGGTTATCATGGGTCAATGTTATTGTCTGATAATGCGTATCCTTTAGACCTTATCAAAATCAAAAGTGCACATCCTTTTATGCTGCCCTGGGAAAAACTGGGAAAGTGGAACATAGATTTCTTTGTTGCGCAGCTTGATGAAAAAAGAGATTATCCTCATGCAAAATTAGGCGGCTTAAGAATAGAGTGTACACCTTATGATAACCTTACACTTGGTTTTTCACGGACCGCTATTTTTGGCGGCAGAAACAGGCCTAGTATGAGTTTCGGAGATTATTGGGATATTTTTGCGGCAACAGCAAGCGAGTTAAATCAGGACCCAAACAAAAATAATTCCGATCAATTGGCATCGCTTGATTTTAAATTTAATATTTTAAATTACCAGATTTATGGCGAGTGGGCAGGGGAGGATAAATTTGCGCCATGGGAAAATGAATCGCCCGGTTATATTGCAGGGCTTTTGGTTTCAGATGTATTTGATGTGGAAAGTTTGGATTTAAGAATGGAATACAGCCATGCTGACGCAGCATGGTATGTGCATGGTATTTATACCACAGGTTATAGATATAAAAGTGACATAATAGGCCATCATATGGGCGGTGATGCAGAAGATTTCTTTGTGCGCCTTTCGAAGAATTTTGATGAAAACCAGGAATATTTTGAAAGCTTTACTTTAGGCGGGCAATTTGATTACGAAACTCACGGCAGGTCTTTATCTTATCCGGAAAATAAATATGAAGCTGCAATCGACGGCACTTTTTATATTGCAGATTCAAAAGCGATAAAATTACTTTACGAATATGAACTTTATAATAATTTTGAAAATATTTCCGGTAAAAAAACACATAATAATATATTTGAAGTCGAAGCTAATTTAAGATTCTAGCGTAGTCCCTCGCGACTACTCGTGATAGCTGGTCGCTCGGGACAAAATTTTTTAAAAGATAAAAATTTTGGAGGTTTTTATGTTGCGTAAAATTATGGCAAGCGTGTTGTTGATATGTTTTAGTTTCACAGCATCACCGCCTTTTGTTTTTGCTGTAGATGACGAATTAAAATTATTTTTAATGCAGGGCATGGAAACAACAAAGGCAAAAAAGGCCGACGAGACAAGATATGAAGATCAGCAAGTAGCAGCTATGCAATGGAAAACTTTTACTTGTCCGATCTGCGAGAAAGAGTTTCAGATACCTATTTCCAGCCTGGATGAAGAAACCTCTAAGGGGCTTAAAGAGATTATTTGCCCTTATGACGGGACAAAGTTTATTCCGCGCGATATTGCAATGAGGCAGGCACTTAAAGAAGAGCCGTCCTATACGAGTTTAGTGTCGCCTTTTGAAAGAAAAGAATTTAAGACTAAGATGAGCACAGAAAGTATTACCGCAGGCATGGTTATTACGGATCCTTATAGCGGGAAAAAGTTTCGTTATGTGCCCCAGCTTATTAAGCCCGGAGAAGAATGGAGAGAAGTGGTAAATCCTGGTGATGGCAAAAAGTTCAGGGTTAGGTTTTTCCCTCAGGAATATGGTAAAGAATTATCATCTCCGTACGACGGCAGCAGAATATCCCCGGAAGAACAGATCGTATCCGAAAAAGATAAGCTTTCCGATATAGAAAAAATGTTTTCTCGCGAAATACCCATATCCGTATCTAAATCTATAAAACAATTTGGCTATGAAATATTTCCTAAAGAACCTCAGATAAAAAAGCTTGGTGAAAAAAGTAAGAAAGAATTAGGCGAGATAGACACTTCAGAAAATTTAACGGATAAGCAACAAGGAAATATGAGTTTGCTTGAAAAGACTTTATTTGAAAAAAATGGTCTTTCTCAGTTTGAAGAAGGTTTATATGGCACCTCAAGCGCTATACCTGTTTCAGATGATTATATTTTGGGCCCTGGCGATAAATTGATAATAGACATTTGGGGCAATATCCAGCAGAAGTTGGATTTAGATGTTGATGGAGAAGGCAAGATTATTTTACCTCAGGCCGGGCCTTTAAATGTTTGGGGCCTTAAGTTCGGTGAAGCTAAAAAAATAATAGAAGAAAACCTGAGAAAATATTATACAAATTTTCAGATAAGTATAAGCATTGGCAAATTGCGTTCAATCAAAGTTTTTGTGTTAGGCGAGGCAAAACAACCGGGCGCTTACACTGTCAGTTCCATTTCTACTCTTTTCAGTGTTCTTTATCAGGTTGCAGGCCCGACTAAAATTGGTTCTCTTAGAAAAATAAAATTGACGCGTGCGAATAAAACCGAAGAAATAGTGGATTTGTACCCTTATTTATTGGAGGGTAGCAGGGCTGGAGATTTCAAGCTGGAAGGCGACGATGTTATTTTTATACCTCCTATAGGCGGTGTGGTCGGGATAGCGGGGAATGTTAAGCGGCCTGCAGTGTATGAAATAAAAAATGGCATTCCATTAAGCGAACTTTTAGTGATGTCAGGCGGAATATCAGCCGTTGGCTACCTGCAGAGAATACAGGTAGAGCGCATTCAAGATCATCAGCGTAAGGTCGTATTTGATTTAGAATTTGAAAATATGCAGGCATTACAAAACTCTTCCTCAAATATTATATTACAGGATGGAGATCTTGTTCTGATATCGGCAGTAACTCCGATAAAGCACAATTATGTCAGCGTAGAGGGATGTGTTCAGAGAGCCGGAGATTATGAATTAAAACCCGCAATGAAATTAAAAGATTTAATAGATGAAGCAGAAGGTATTATGCCGGGCACATATCTTGAACGGGCAGAATTATCGCGTTTTAGAGATGATAAAACAAGAGAGATTTTACCTGTTAATCTAGGTAGGTTATTAAGCGGTTCTCCGGAAGAGAATATAGAACTTAAGGAATGGGACAGGCTTTATATTTTTACAAAATCAGAAGTTGTGCCAACTTTTTTTATCAGCATAGATGGCGCTGTTTATAAGCCGGGAGAATATGAATTAACAGATAACATGCGCATAAGTGATTTAATATTCAGGGCCGGCGGCTTAAAGAAAACAGCCTCTCTTAAAAATGCAGAGCTTTATAGAAGGGTTATAGGCGAGGAGCCTCAAGTTATGCCTATTGATCTGTCAGCTGTTTTTGACCCGCGCAATAAAGAAAATGATTTATATATGCAGGAGGGCGATCAACTTTTTATACGTGAAGAAACGAAATGGTTGGGTTCTAGAGAAATATTGCTTTCAGGCGAAGTGGTTTATCCCGGCAAATATATAGCAGCCCCGGGAGAAAAGTTAAGCTCTATAATAAAGCGCGCCGGCGGTTTTACTGATAAGGCATTTTTGCCGGGTGCGGTGTTTACGCGTGTCTCTGTAAGAAAATATCAGTATGAAATGATAAAGAAATTTATAAGCGCGGAACAGGAAGCTATGTTAAAAGAAGAATCTTCTTTGGCTACCGGTTTATCCATAGCTCAAGATGAAGCCAGAAGAGAGATGATAAAATACCGTGAAAAACAGCTGGATGCCTTAGAGACAACAGAACTTATAGGCAGAATAATATTAAAATTAGATTCTTTGGATAAACTTGAAGGTACTGAAAATGATTTATCGCTAGAAGACGGGGATACTTTAAAAATACCTGTTATTCCATCTTCTGTGCAAGTTGTAGGGAACGTTTATGCGCCTAATGCTATCACGTATATCGAAGGTAAAGGCGTAGATTATTATATAAATCGCGCCGGCGGTTTTACTAAAAACGCAGATAAAAGGGGTATTTTTATAATTAAGCCAAGCGGCGAGGCCATAGGTAAATTCAGCAGCGTAATGAAGGTTACTGTAGGCGATACCATAGTTATTCCGGAGCTGTTTAGGTATAAAACTCCTGCAGGGCTTATATTGAAAGACGCATTCTCGTTTACCTCGCAGTTAGTTGTTACGGTATTGGCTTTATCGGCGGTCAATTAAAGCATAATAATGTAGTCCCTCGTCCCGAGCCGCCAAACGCAAAGATGGAGCGGCGAGGGACTCGGGACGAATTTTTTAAAAAGCAAAAAATTTGGAGGCAGAAAATGGACGAATTGAAGATTTTTCTGGGGTATCTGCGTGTTTTAAATAAATATAAATTCATAATATTGATATTGATAATAGCCTCTTCATTGGTAACGGCTAATAAAGCTATAAATTCTCCCAGGGTATATGTTGCGAATGCGGTTGTATTGCTTCCTTCATCAGGCGGAGAGGGTTCAGCAATAAGCGGCGCCGCACAGATGTTAGGCCTTCAGAATTTAGCAATGACATCTTCTTCTGAAAAGATAATAAGGGCTATCATTAACAGCAGAAGAATGGCCGAACACATTGTAGAAAAATTTGATATACAAAATAGATATAAAACCAGTTCCAGAGAAGCTGCTATTCAATCTGCAAAAGGTATGGTATTTGTTGATTTTACTGTTCAGGGAACAACCCTCGATATCATAGCAAGGGCTAGTGACCCTAATTTAGCTGCTGATGTAGCTAATTTTTGTGTTACAGAGCTAGATGCTATAAATCAGGAGCTTAGGATTTCTTCTCAAGTCCCGATGGTTAAAATGCTGGATCCTGCAGTCCCGCCTGCTATGCCTGAACCTCGAGATCTCAAGAGAAAAGTTTTGATAAGTGCAATCTTCAGCGCAATTATCGGAATTTTTTTAGCTTTTCTTTTTGAGTATCTGGGAAAATTTAAAAAGATGGGATCGTAATTACATGAGCAAAGTAACTTTACTTATACCTACGCTTAATGAAATAAGCGGCATGAAACATATTATGCCGCAAATAAAAAGAGAATGGTATGATCAGCTTATCGTAGTAGACGGCGGTTCTGTTGACGGCACCATAGAATATGCAAGACAGGCCGGGTATTTTGTTCTGTCTCAGAAAAAAAGAGGCATAAGATATGCATATATAGAGGCTATGGAACATGTGGAAGGTGATATCGTAATCACCTTTAGCCCTGATGGAAATTCGGTTCCTGATTATATTCCTCAGCTGATAAAGAAGATTGAGGAAGGTTTTGATATGGTAATTGTGTCTCGCTATCTTGAAGACGCAAAGAGTTATGATGATGATTTTATTACAGCCTTGGGCAATAAAACATTCACTTTTATAATAAACTTGTTTTTTAGGTCGAGATATACGGATTCGATGGTAATGTTTAGGGCCTGGAAAAAGAATGTATTTTTTGATCTCGATTTAGATAAAGAAAAAAGTTATTCTTTGGAAGAAAAAATTTTTCATACGCGCATAGGTATAGAACCTTTATTATCCATAAGGGCTGCTAAAAGAAAACTTAAATGCGCAGATATACCAGGCGATGAGCCTAAGAGGATTGGCGGGGAGCGTAAATTAAGGATTGTGCAATGGGGTTGCGCCTATCTTATGGAAGTTTTTAGAGAATTGTTTTTTTGGCATTAATCCTAATTTTATCTGGAGGGCGAAGTTAAATGAAGATTTTAGTTACCGGAGGCGCAGGCTATATCGGTTCTGTATTGGTTCCGGAATTATTAAGGTCCGGCCATAATGTTATAGTTATAGATAATTTTATGTACAAACAGCCATCTTTGCTGGACTCTAGTCATTATAAGACATTAAGTATTATAAGAGGCGATGCACGCGATAAATCATTGGTCAGCAATTGCCTTAAAAGCGTTGATGCAGTTTTTCCTTTGGCCTGTCTTACGGGCGCGCCGCTTTGCTTGCAGGATCAAGTAGGCGCAAGAACAATTAACTTTGAAGCAGTAAAAATGATTTTGGATCTGCGCAGCAAAAACCAGATAATAGTATTTCCTACTACAAACAGCGGTTATGGCGTAGGCCAGAAGGATATATTTTGTACAGAAGATACGCCGTTAAATCCTATTTCGCTTTATGGCCGTCTTAAAGTAGACATAGAAAAGATATTGCTTGATTCCGGCAACTGTATTACTTTGAGGCTTGCTACTGTTTTCGGCGTAAGCCCGCGCATGCGTCTGGACCTACTGGTGAATGATTTTGTTTATCGCGCGGTTACGGATAGGTTTATAGTGCTTTTTGAAGCGCATTTTAAGAGAAATTATATTCACATAAGGGATGTTTCCAGGGTTTTTATGCATTGCCTGGATAAATTTAAGGATATGAAAAATAAACCATATAATGTTGGTTTAAGCGATGCAAACTTGAGCAAACAGGAGTTGTGTGAAGAGATTAAAAAGCAAGTGCCTAGTTTCTATTTTGTGGAAGCTAAAGTTGGAGAAGACCCAGATAAGAGGGACTATGTAGTAAGTAATGCTAGGATAGAAAAAACAGGTTTTAAGCCCAGTGTTTCGCTTAGAGATGGAATAGAAGAATTGATAAAAGGTTATCAGGTTATAAGAAAGAATCAATTTTCGAATATTTAACCTTGGCTATATAGGTATTTTACCTTTGAAAGAATTTTATAAAGAAAATAAAGATATTTTTATAATTTTCGGCATCGCGCTGTTTTACTATGTTCAACATCTTTTTGGTTTTCGTTTTGGTATAAATTTTGAAGAAAGCCGCGATGCAAATGCGTATATATTGTCGCTTGATGGGTTGATTCCGTACAGAGATTTTGAATGGCTTTACGGGCCTTTTTCTTTTTTTGTGTATCCCTTTATAATGAAGTTGTTTGGTATAAGCCTTATTGTATTAAGGCTTAGCTATATTGTTTTTGCCTCTTTGACGATACCGCTTGTTTATTTTTTATCGAAGAGGATAATGCCTTGTGCCTGGGCAGGCGTGGCCAGCTTTTTATCCATAATTTTTTTTAACACGCCATATTATACGTTTAATCACGTTTTTATCGTTCCGGCAGCGCTCGCGAGTCTTTTATTTATATGCAGGTTCATAGAGACAAAAAAATCAGTAAATCTTTTTTTGTCCGGGATTTTTGTTTCTATAGCGTTATTGACAAAGCCTTTATTGACAGGCATCAGTCTGACGGCCGCAATTTCTTTATATTTGCTGTTTTTAAAAGAGCTGGGTACGCAGCGATCCAGGATTAAAAATTTCTTAATTTTTATATTTGGTTTAGCCTGTTTAGTATTTATATATCTGGTATATTTTTACCTTGAGACAGCTTTAAAGAATATATCTGTAGCCTATCCGTTTCTGGCTAGAAATTCGCTTATTGTAATTGAGCAGATAACCAATATTCATTTTAAGGAATACGGTTTTAAGGCCTTGCTCTTTGAAAGATTCCATGATGTATTATCTATAGCCAAGATAATAGTAAATGTGCCTAATGTAGAAAATATGAAGCAGATAATAGTTAATTTTTTTGATGGTTTCATATTTTTTCTTCCCTTTATTCTTTCGGTTTTGTTTGCATTTATCTACGCGTTTAGAAACCGGAATATTCTTAGTCCGCAGGCAAAGGCAAAGATTCGATTGGATGGAAAATTTTTACTGCTGTTTGTCATTTTTGCGGTATTTATTTCATTAGAAAGCCTTAGGGTGTTTCATAGATACAACAGGGCATATACCATACAGGTATCTTTTATACTTTTGGTTTATGTGCTTTATTTTTTAAAAAGTTTTTATTTCCGCAAGCATATTGTTTTGATAATATCCATAACGTTAATTTTATTCTGCGGAAGTTTCTTGCATTTTCTACGTTATCCGTATTCAATGTTTAAAAAGTATAGCCAGCCCCTGGTGCTTGAACGCGCCAAAGGTGTGCTTCTTACTCTTGAGGAAAAAAGATTATATGAATCATTATCGGCCTATCTTTCAGGCAGTTTCAAAGAAGATGACAAAATGGCTGTCGTAGGTTATACAGGTTGTTATTCGCAGTTTAGTTTCCTGGCTAAAAAAAGAAATGTTTTTCAAGATGATGAATTTATATTTGTAAAACTGAATGATTTAGTTGAGCTAAATGGCAGGGATAAGAATTCTGCCGTGCTTTTGCCTTCGCTGGAAAACAAAATTATATCAAGGCTTGTTAAAGAAAAAACGAAGATTATTTTAATAGTGGTTGATGATCCCATTCTGGGCCTTAAAGATTATAAATTTTTATCAGGTAAAGTAAAAACTTTTTTTGAAAATAACTATTATTTATGTAAAACCTTCGGCCCAGCAGATATACAGGGTTTGGGCGGGCGCATAGGTTATGTAAAATTATACAAGCTAAAAGGAGAAGCTATATGATCATGAGCAGAACGCCATTTCGTATATCTTTTTTTGGGGGAGGGACAGATTACCCTGTTTGGTATAAACAGAATCGGGGCGCTGTTTTGGCCGCTACAATAAATAAATATTGTTATATAAGCTGCCGTTATCTTCCGCCGTTTTTTGAACACAAATTCAGGATAATTTATTCCAAGATAGAGCTTGTAAGAGATATAGAAGAAATACGTCATTTTTCTGTTCGTGAATGCCTGCGGTTTATGAAAATAAATAAGGGCGTAGAGATACACCATGATGGTGATTTGCCTGCTAGGACAGGCATGGGGTCAAGTTCTGCTTTTACAGTAGGCTTGTTACATGCTCTTTATGCTTTAAAGGGAGTAATGCCTACAAAGAGGCAGCTGGCGCTTGATGCCATACATCTGGAACAGGATGTAATGAAGGAAAATGTAGGCTCCCAGGACCAGGCATTGGCAGCATTCGGAGGCTTTAATCTTATAGAATTTGGCGGCAAGGATCATATTCAAATCAGGCCTATAACAATAGATGCCAGGAGGCTGGAAAATTTTCAGGATCATTTGATGCTTTTTTTTACCGGGTTTAGCCGGACAGCATCCGAGATCGCCGCGGAACAAATTAGAAAAACCCCTCAGAAGAAAAATGAATTGCAGAAAATATATAAGATGGTAAACAATGCCTTAGAAATTCTTAACGGAAGCCAGGATGTTTCCAATATAGGCAAACTTTTGCATGAGAGTTGGCAGATTAAACGCAGCCTGTCTAGCAAGATAAGCACTTTAGCCATTGATGATATCTATTCAGCGGCTATTTCAGCAGGCGCTTTAGGTGGAAAGCTTTTGGGCGCTGGCGGCGGCGGTTTTATTTTATTTTTTGCCAAGCCCCATGTTCAGCCTAAGATAAGAGAAAAATTAAAAAAACTTTTATATGTGCCTTTTAAGTTTGAAAACCTGGGCAGCCAGATAATATTTTATAGTCCACAAAATGCTACTTAAACATAAAAAGAGCAGTAGTTTTAATATAGAAGATACGGATGTAGTTATACTTTGCGGAGGCCGCGGTGAGCGCCTTAGATCTTTGATAAATGATCGCCCTAAACCTTTGGCTGAAATCAATGGTAAACCGTTTTTGGATATATTAATTGATTATGCGGCAGGTTTTGGGTTTAAGCGTTTTATACTTTGCGCGGGTTATATGGGCGATATGATAGAAGATTATTATAAGAAAAAATCCGCTATTTTTAGGATTTTGATTTCTAACGAAAAAGGACCATTAGGCACGGCCGGCGCAATAAAAAATGCCGAGCCGTTTATAAAGAGCAGTCCGTTTTTGGTTTTAAACGGCGACTCCATATGCCGTTTGAATCTCCATAAATTTTTAAAGTTCCATGCAGCAAAAAAGGCAATGTTTTCCATAGCCTTGTCTAAAATGAAGAACAGCGGTGATTATGGAAATATCATTTTAGATACAAGAACAGGCAGAATCAAGGCCTTTAAGGAAAAAAGTGAATTAAAAAACAAGGTTGGTTTTGTAAATGCCGGTATATATATATTAGACAAGTCAATATTTTCACATATCCAAGAGGGCAAAAAGAGTTCTTTAGAGTATGATATTTTTCCCAAATTAACTGCCATGGGGCTTTACGGTTTTATTTCCGATAAGGCATTTATAGATATAGGAACGCCGGAAAGATTTAAAAAAGCAAAAAAATTGAGGTAGTTATGAAAGA
>Ga0172369_10005916_pt1 | contig 14844 bp, 5 predicted proteins | sample LakKiv25m_FD_114539 | JGI IMG/M metagenome (GOLD analysis project Ga0172369, IMG submission 114539) | Freshwater microbial communities from Kabuno Bay, South-Kivu, Congo - kab_022012_11.25m | ecosystem: Environmental > Aquatic > Freshwater > Lake | place: Democratic Republic of the Congo...
CGAGCAGCCGCTGTTCGCCGGCGAAGCGCTGTGCCGTCTCCCAGGTGCCCAGCGAGAAGCTCTTTTCCGCGCCGTGCTGCCGGCGCTGCCAGTCACGCGACACGGTGGTCAACGCCGGAATCCATCCCCGGACATCCATGGTCAGATCGTACCAGACCGCCGAGTACCCTTCGCGGGGCAGCCGGTTGAGCGCAGTGCGGATGTCCTGCCACGCCTTCCCGGTGAAGGCCAGGTCGGCCAGCGGCACGCAGGCGTCTTCGCCCACCTTCATTCCCGACCACCCCCGTGCGTGAAAGGCCGGAAGCCAGCGCTCCGTCACCTGGTACCAGGCGGGCAGCCAGTCGCTGACGCGGCAGTGCTCCGCGAATTGCCGGATCGTCTCGGGAATAGCTTCTGCGTGGCCGAGTGGATCGCCGAGGACAATCGCGACGCCCTGCACCACCCGGTAGGCGATGACGGCCCGCCGTTGCGCGTGGAAAAAATAGTGCATCCCGGGCAGCAAGGTCCAGTAGGCCAGAGGCGGACCGCCCGTTTCGGCCAGCAGTCGATTCACCTCAGCGCGCTCGTGATCGAGCAGGTGCATCACCGCCGCCACCGGGCGGAGCAGGATGCCGGCGATGGCGAGCGCGCTGATGAGGCCAATCGCTGTTAATGAGTCCAGGAACCAGAACGCGTCGCGGTGCCCCGCCAGCGGGTGCAGATTCGTCACCCCTGTCTGCGCGAGCAGGAAGAATGTGGACCGCGCGGCTGCGGTGATGGAATAGCCCGGCGTGAAATGATGGTGCAGCAGCGCGAAGCCTGCCACGCCGTAGAGCATCCCCGCGCCCAGCACCATCAGCGTGGCCCGCACAGCATCGCCCACCGAGCGCCGGTCGCTGCGGACGACGAATTCGCGCCGGGTGAGCCATAATCCCCCGAGCACGACCAGGGCACCGATCGCTTCCTCGTAGTCCAGACCTTTCAAGAGGTGCAGCACCACCGAAACCGCCAGCACCAGCGTCGCCGCGATCCATCCATTCCGTTTGCGGCGGAAAAGGGACCAGCTCAACCAGATCAACAGCAATCCGGCAAGGACGGTCAGCGTGCGTGATCCCCGGTCGATCTCCAGCGGCAGCACCTGCCGGAGCAGAACCAGGCGGGCGCGCTCGATCCCCACCCAGGCCGACACGATATTCACCACCCCCATCAGGCAGACCACGAACGCCATGGCGGTCGCGACCACCCAAAATCGCGAGAAGCGGTGCCGATTTATGTGAGTCGTATTACGCTCCATCCTCAATCCATATGCCATCGGCGGAGTTATGATAACCATAACGTTTTCATCGACGATGGTCAACACCGGAACATGACACCCCTTCCCGTCTTGTGCGACCGGAGATGCCGAGCGGCCAGGGGGTTCATGTTATAATACTCGGGCAATGCCTATTAGCCGTGGAGCCGGTAACGACGTGATGTCATTGATCGAGAAGATATCCAACTGGACCAGGCCGCACACCGCGAAGCCGGCGCTCGAATTTTTCAAATATCTCGGTCCCGGTCTGCTCGTCACCGTGGGCTTTATCGATCCGGGCAACTGGGCCTCCAACGTGGCGGCAGGGGCCGGCTACGGGTACGCCCTGCTGTGGATGGTGACGCTCTCCACCATCATGCTGGTGGTGCTGCAGCACAATGTGGCCCATCTCGGCATCGCCACCGGACTCTGCCTTTCGGAGGCGGCATCCCGCTATCTGCGCCCATTCGCCAGCCGCGGCATCCTGATCAGCGCCATGCTCGCCGCTGTCTCCACCGCGCTGGCCGAGCTGCTGGGCGCCGCCATCGGCCTGCATCTGCTGTTCCCGCATATCCCCCTCGTCATCGGCGTCGCCCTGGCGCTGCTCTTTGTGGGTGGTATGCTCTTAGGCCGCTCCTACCGCAAAATCGAGCGGTGGATCATCGCCTTCGTCTCGATCATCGGGATCTCGTTCCTCTTCGAACTGCACCTCGTGCAGGTGCAGTGGCCGGCGGCAGCCGCCGGGTGGGTGGTGCCGGCTATTCCGTCCGGCGCGCTGCCCATCGTGATGGCGGTGCTGGGCGCCGTGGTCATGCCGCATAACCTGTTCCTCCACTCGGAGATCATCCAGAGCCGGCAGTGGAACCTGGAGGACGACGTCATCATCCGCAAGCAGCTCAATTACGAATATCTGGACACGCTGGTAGCCATGATTATCGGCTGGGCCATCAACAGCGCCATGATCCTGCTGGCTGCCGCCACCTTTTTTACCCATGGCACCGTGGTGAACGATATCGCCCAGGCGAGCCACCTGTTGCATCCGCTGCTGGGCAGCGCCGCCTCGATCGTCTTCGCCCTCGCGCTGCTGGTGGCCGGGCTGGCTTCATCGGTCACCGCGGGCATGGCCGGCGGCAGCATCTTCGCCGGCATCTGGCAGGAACCGTATAACAGCAAGGATCATCATACACGCCTGGGCATCGGCCTCACCCTCATCCCGGCAGCGCTGATTATCCTGTTGATTGGCGAAAAGCATGCCTTTATGGGCCTGATCATCTCGCAGGTCCTGCTCAGCGTGCAGCTTCCCATCACCATCTTCACGCAGATCCGCTTAACCTCCTCCCAGGTCGTGATGGGCACCCACGCCAACCCGCCGGCGTTGAAAGTCACCCTGTGGATCATCGGCCTGGTCGTCACCGGGTTCAACGTGGCGCTGCTGTGGGACTTACTGAAGGGGTGAAGGGAGACTCGACCACAATAATATTGCGTGAAATCCGGAGCCGCGGGTCTTAACGCCCGCGGCCGGTGACAGGCCTGGTTAACCGCCGCGGGCGTAAAGACCCGCGGCTACGGATTCTATCTCAAAAGTATCGTGGTCGTGTAATATCCGTAAGGCTTATCCGGGTGCACGGGCTTTCAGAGCAAGAAGGAAGAGCAAGGAAATGACCGGACGCTTGAATGTGGACGTCCGGTCATTTCTGCCTGGCGATAATCGTTACCGCATCCCCTCGAAGTACCCCACCGCCGGCAGCGCGCCGACCAGCGGGCGGGCATACTCGATGAAGTCGGGGGTGATATAGCTGCCGGTGGCGGCGATGTAGCTGTCGGGGAGGCATTTTGTTTCCTTCGCCACTTCCTTCAGCTCGGTGCAGACATACTCCACGCCATACACGCCGTCGCGCATGGCGCGCAGCATGGAGACGCTGCCGTCCACATCCTGCTGGGTGGCGAACTCGACCGCCTTGCGCCCGCACTCGCGGGCTTCGCGGGCATCGATCTCGCTGATGACGCTGGGGAAGGAGCGCTGCAGGTAGCCGAAGGTATCGGCGCGCACGCGCAGCTTGCTGCCCAGCTCGGTCTTCAGCAGGTTGACCAGCCAGTCGCCCAGCGCGCCGGAGCCGGAGAGCTGTACGTTGCCGTGGGTGTCGCGCTCGATCTCCGCGGCCTCCTCCATGATGACTTCGGTGAAGGTTTTATGGTCGGAGTCGGCATCCATAATGCCCTCGGAGGCGGCGACCAGGCAGCGGCCATAACGCGAATAGACCTGGTCTACCTCGCTGACGAACTGCGCGCGGGTGATGGGGCGCTCGGGCAGGTAGATCAGGTGCGGCCCATCGTCGTCGCGGTTCTTCGCCAGCGCGGCGGCAGCGGTAAGGAAGCCGGCGTGGCGGCCCATGATGACGTTGATCTTGATGCCGGGCAGTGAGCGGTTGTCCAGGTTGTCGCCGATGAAGGCGCTGGCGACGAATTTCGCGGCGCTGCCGTAGCCGGGGCAGTGGTCGGTGATGCGCAGGTCGTTGTCCACCGTCTTTGGCACGTGGAAGCAGCGCAGCTCGTAATTCGCCTCCGCCGCCATCTGGTTGACGATATAAGCGGTCTCCGCGGAGTCGTTGCCGCCGATGTAGAAGAAGTAGCGCACGTTCTGTTTCTTCATCACCTCGAACATCTGCAGACATTCATCGCGCGTGGGTTTCTTGCGCACCGACCCGAGCGCGGAGGACGGCGTGGCGGCCACGGCCTCCAGCGTCTCCTTCGACTCCTTGAACAGATCCACGAAATCTTCGCCGAGAATCCCCTTCACGCCGTGCCGGGCGCCGAGCAGGTTCTCGATCTCCGGCATGCTGTGGGCGGTCTCGATAACGCCCACCAGGCTCTGATTGATGACGGCCGTCGGACCGCCGGACTGCCCGACGATCGCGTTGCCACGCAGTTTGGCCACGATGAATACCTCCGCTGGGAATACAAATAGCTTAACTTTGCTAAGGGTAGCGAATTTTAGAATGATTCGTCAATGCGTTGACCATTCCTGATCCGGCAGAGACGGCACGAAAAGGCTTTCCACCAAAGATCTCGAATCTGTCTTTCGGTTCACCACCCTGGCCTTGTTGGTATCATATAAGGGAAAGTCAGGTCACAGGTGGACAATTCGACGCACGGTGCGTTAAATTTCCCGTAAAGATAAGAATTGATGACGATACCCGCGCTCACGCTGTACGATCCATATACCGAATTGGTGATCCTGCTGCTCGCCGCCGCGGTCGTGGGCGTCATCGCATTGCGCCTGCGCCAGCCGTTGATCATCGGCTTCATCGTGGTGGGCATCCTCGTCGGACCGGCGGGACTCAACCTTATCAAATCCACGCACCAGATCCACATGTTCGCCGAGATGGGGTTGGCGCTGCTGTTGTTCGTCGTCGGGTTGAAGCTCGATCCGCATCTCATCCGCAGCCTGGGTCCGGTGGCACTGGCGGCGGGCAGCGGGCAGGTGCTGCTTACGGCGGCGGGCGGTTTTCTCATCGCATGGGCGCTGGGCCTGTCACCCCTGGTCGCGCTGTATATCGCAGTGGCGCTGACCTTCTCCAGCACCATCATCGTGGTGAAGCTGCTCTCCGACAAGCGGGAGACCGACGCGCTGCACGGGCGCATCGCGCTGGGCATCCTCATCGTGCAGGATATCGTGGTGGTGCTGGCTATGATCGGCCTGTCCATCTCCGCCGGGCCGACGAATCTGCCGCCGGGCATGCTGATGCTGCAGATGTTCGTGAAGGGGGCAGGACTTTTTCTCACCGTCTGGGTCGTCGGATATCTCATCTTCCCGCGTCTGCTGCCGTTCATCGCCCGCTCTGCGGAATTGCTGGTGCTCTTTGGCATCGTATGGGCGCTGGCGCTGTTGGGTCAAAAACTCGGCTTCAGCGCGGAGGTAGGCGCCTTTACCGCGGGCATCTCACTGGCCTCCACCTCTTACCGCGACCTGCTGAGCGCCAAACTCGTCAGCCTGCGTGATTTTCTACTGCTGTTCTTTTTTCTCGACCTGGGCAGCCAGCTCAAGCTGGACGCACTGGGCGCGCAGATCGCGGTGGCGGTACCGCTCGTGTTGTTCGTGCTTATCGGCAAGCCGCTCATCGTCATGGGCATCCTACGCTTCATGGGTTATCGTAAACGCACGGGATTCATGACCGGGGTAGCGCTGGCGCAGATCAGTGAATTTTCTCTCATCCTCGTTGCGCTGGGCGCGGCAGCCGGCCACCTGACCGATGAGGCGGTGGGTATCGTGACACTGGTGGGGCTGACCACCATTGGCGCCTCCACCTCACTGATTATCAACGCGCCGGCGCTGTACCAGCGCCTTGCCCGCTATCTCAATATATTCGAACGGAAGGTCACACACCGCGAGGATCTGGCGCTGTCGCTGCTGCCGCGCACCGAAGACGATACCGTGGTTCTCATCGGCCTGGGCAATTACGGAAGCCACATCGGTCGTCATCTGATCGCCCGGGGACGGCGAGTGGTGGGGGTGGATTTCGACCCGCAGGCGGTGAATCGCTGGAACGCGGGCGGCGGCACAGCGGTATTCGGCGACGCGGGCGACCCCGACTTTGCCCATGCACTGCCGCTGTCCACCGCGCGCTGGGTCGTCAGCTCGATTCGCGACCCGCAAATCAACCGCTCGATCGTCAGCGTCCTGCAGCACGAAAGCTACTCGGGTCTGCTCGCGCTGGCGGCCGAGAATCGAACCGCCGTGCCGCCGGCAATGACGAAGGAAGCGGATTTGCTCTTTGTCCCTTTCGAAGACGCCGCCGAGCAGGCGGTAGACCTGCTGATCGGCAGGGAAGCATATCTGGAGAGAATCGCCATGGATAAACTCATCAACCTGATGCAGAACCACTATATCGTTTGCGGGTATGGCCGCATGGGCCAGCAGATCATCAAGGATTTGCGCCGGGCGGGCGTGCCGTTCGTGGTCATTGAAGAAAATCCCGAGCAGCTCCCGCGATTACAGGAACATCGCGTGCCGCACGTGGTGGGAAATGCCGCACAGGACGACATCCTCCTCCGCGCGGGGGTCGACCGGGCAAAGGGATTGATCGCCGTGGCCTCCACCGACGAAGAGAATGTCTTCATCGTGCTCAGTGCGCGCGGCATCAATCCAGGACTGAACATCGTGGCGCGCTCGATCCGCGAGGAGAACGAGGACAAGCTGCGCCGCGCCGGGGCGAACCACGTCATGTCCCCCTATATACTGGGCGGCCGCCGCATGGCGGCGGTGGTCACCAGGCCGGGCGTGATGGATTTCCTCGACCTGGTCATTCACAGCGAGCAGTTCGACACCGAGATCGGTTACGTGGATGTGCCGGCCGGCGCGGTGTATGCCAATCGGACGCTGCGCGAGCTTGCGCTGTGGCAAACCTGCGGCGTATTGGTGCTCGCGGTGGAGCGTCCGGGTGGGAACCTGCTCGCCAACCCCGGTCCGGATTTTACGGTATGCGAACGCGATAAACTCATCATCATGGGCTCTGCCCAGCAAATCGACGCAGCCCGGAAGCATCTGGCGCGGACGGAAGACGCGGAAGTGAAGGGATAACTATCCGGGATCGCCGGCAGCTTGCCCCAACTGCATCGGGGCAAGCTGCCGGCGATCCCGAATTTTTGGTCAACGCGGAACACCCGCGATTTCATCCGTCTGTGACACCAACCGATTCACCAGCACGATGATATTGCCGTCCAGCGGTTGGGCGCCCAGCAGGTCGGGCAGCTCTGCATGCAGTTGCTGCCGCGCCTTCCCGCCGCGCTGCAGCGCCGCCAGGCAGCCGAGGGCTATCTGGTCGGGACCCCTAAGCTCGTGGTCCATAATCAGGTCGGCAAGGACGGCATCCGTCTTCCCATCCGGCGCGAGGAAGGAGCGGGCGATGATATGCAGCGGATCGTCACTGACCGCCGTCAGCAGGCGTTCCATTGCTGCATCGGGCGCCGCGCCCGCGTTGCGCAGCGCGAGCGCGCCGTAGAGCGCGACCAGGCCGGCGGTGTCGTCTTCGGACGATGCCTTGAGCATGTCGCGGGACAGCGCCAGTTGCACCTTTGTCACGGGAAGGGCAGCGGCGGCCAATTTCCGCAGCGCTCCGTCCTTCGGCAGCCGTTTCGCCGCCGCGGAGATCGCCCACGCGGAGCGCGCGACGGTCAGGTCAGGCTTCTTCGTCGCCGCCAGGCCGCGCCAGGCCACCTGCAGCTCGGTCAGCGCTTCCTGATCCGTCTCCCCCTTCACCGCGCCGGCCAGCAGTTGCCACGAGAAGTCATTGAAGGCAGCGCGGATGCGCCGTTGTGCCAGCGCCTGCATCCGCTCCCCCCGCTCCTTGCTCCGCGCCGCCCAGCGCGCGGCTGTCTGCCCGCGCAGCGCGCGGAAGACCGTGGTATCGGCAGCGTGGGCGACCTTCGCCTTCGGATCCTTCAGCGCGGCCAACAGCGCGCCCATCCGCTTGTGCCCGGCCGCATCGGCGAAGACCAGCAAATGGTCGGGGGTGAGCAGCACCGCGGTTACGCCCTTGCCCAATGCCGGCGTGACGCCCGCCGACAGCGCATTCAACGCCTTCTCCACCACCTCCCGCGGATGTTGTTTGTCCTGTGTCACGGGCAGGGCCAGGTCGCCGACCCGATACACCCACGGCGAGACGCCGGCCAGCAGCCGCGCGGAGCCGGCAGCGATGCCGCGCCCCCGCGCCTGCCACGCCAGGTGATACGGCGCCAGCACCCAGTCCAGCGCCTGCGCAGCAGTCGCCCCGCGCAGGTCAAGGTAGCTCACGCGCAGCTCCGTCCGGTCGTCCAGCGCGCGGGCATCCTCATCGCTGCCCGGCAGCAGCGTGATGCCGATCCCGGCCGCGCGCCCGATCTCCCGCAGCGCCTGCGCCACCGTCACATCGCGGAGCACCAGGTCGAGCCGCTTACCCAGTGCCGGCAATGCCTTCACCTGGGCCGCCACCCGCGCCTTGCCCACGGACTCCATGCCCTGCTGCGCGGCTGCGGCGGTGCCGTCATTATTCCAGGAGCGGACGGCGAGGAAAGCCTGTTCCAGCAGATACGCCTGCTGGTAGCGGGCAAAGGCGGTCGCGTAGTCCTTCGCCTTCTCCCGCTCGCGAGCCTTGTCCAGCGCCGCGCGCGCGTCGCTGTGCCGTTTCTCGGCCCGTTGCTCGAACATCGCCCGCGCCCAGCCGGCGTTGGTCATCGGCACGGCGGGGTTTTCGGCAACCTCCATGGCATCCAACGCAAAATATTGCCTGCTAGATGTGCGACTGTTCGACGCCGACTGTCTCATTATCCTTGATGCGGTGGATGGCAACCGCTTTACCGATGCAGACGGCGCCATCGCGGGAGCCGGCGTGGCCCGCAGCGCCGGCAGCGGAGGCGGCGCGGCCGCCGGCGCAGTTGCCGGCGCAGCCATGCCGTATGACAGGACCGGCGCGGTAGTTGGTGACGGTACCACCCCCGTAGATATACTCCCTCCTCCGCCGTTGCTGCTGATATACCCCAGCGAATTCAATTGTCCGGGTACCAGCGCAGACGCCGAATTGCTCGATTTCATCGCGAAGCCTTTGGCCGGATCACCGGCGACGGCGTCCTCCGCGCCGAATACCCCTTCAAAACTCACCCCGTCGGGCAGCGGCACGGGCACCACCATGCGGCGCGGCGGTTTGGCCGGCGCGGTCAGTTTGCCGGCGTCCGCTTCGTCCACCGCCACGAAGCTGGTATACTGACTCATCAGCTTGTAATCCAGCGCGACGTTGGTCACTTCATCGACCACCGCGGGCGAGTTGCCGTAATAGTCCGCGGCCATCAAGTCCTCGATTTTGTTGCGCGCCCACACCTTCGCCAGCACGTCGTGTGCCGGTTCCAGCGGCGGCAGATCCACGTCCAGGCTATAGGTGAGCGGTTTGCCTTCCGCCGTGCCTTCGAGCTTGATGCGCCCCGCGCCGCCCGCCTGGTAGCGGCCATACAGGATGACCGGACCGCCCGCCCACAGCTCGGGGATGGCGCGCGGATACACGTCATACACGCCCAATCCGCCCCAGTCGATGGAGATGCCAGCGAGTTGGGCGCGGTGGATGCGCTCGACGATGTCGCCCACGATGGGCGCGGGGTCGGTGTTCAGCTCGATCACTGCGGATTTACCGCCGCCCGTCTTTGCCACGCCGTCGATGAGGAAGCGGTTGGGCGACGAGCCGATGCCCAGCGTCCAGAAGCGGATCTTGTCGCCGGCGCGCTTGCCCACCGCCTGGATAATTTCGGCCTCGTTGCCGATATAACCGTCGGTGAGCATCACCACGATGCGCACGCGCTCCGGGTCGGGAGGCTCGTTCAGCACCATCTGGATGCCCTTCAGCATCTCGGTGCCGCCGCCCGCCTGGTAATCCGCGCTGAAATTCATCGCCTTCGCGATATTTTCCGGCGTCGCGGGCACCGGCTTGTCAAACAGCTTGTTCGCGTCACTGTAAAAGGTGACCACCTGGATGGTATCCGTCAGTTTGCTGCGCTTGAAAAACTGCTCCAGCGTGGACTTGACCTTCGCGGTCGGTTCGCCGCTCATCGAGCCGGAGACGTCCACCAGGAAGACTAGCTCGCGCGGCGGGGCGGTCGCCAGCTCCTTTTCGAGGCGCGGTTGCATCATCAGCATGAAGTAGCCGCCCGCCGAATTCGGCGCGTGGGCCAGCAGCGCCACCTCCGGCTTCTCGCCGGTTACCGCGTATTTCAGCACGAAATCCTTGTTCGGGATATTGTCGCCGGGGTCGAGGGTGACGGCAGCCTGCTGCTCGCCGTCCTGCTCGATCTTCACCTTATGGTTGACGACCTTCACATCGTGCACCGGCACGCCGGCGTCCAGCGTCACCGACAGGCTGATGTCGTGCCCGGTGCGGTACTCGGGCTTCAGCACTGGCGGGGTGATGCGCGAGGCGTCCGGCACGCGGTCGGTATCCGGCGCCCAGCCGGTGCCCGATGGGGCTGTCCCATTGGTCGTGCCCGGCACCTCGCCGACCTTGCCCTGCAGCTCCGGCGGCGTCGCGGCCTTGCCGGAGATAGGCGCGCCCGGAATGTAGCGCGGTCCGACCACCATGGGGAAGTGGAATTCATACACGCCCATGTCGTAGGCCAGCACGTCCACGTAGGAGATCTCGATGTTGATCTCCCCCTTCGGCTTGATGTTGCCCACCGACTGCGTGAAGATGTTGGGCCGCTCCTGCTCGAGCAGGCTGGCGGTCAGCCCCTGCGCCAATGCCTGCTCGTAAATTTCGCGCGCCTCCGCCCGGCGCTTGATTTGCCCCACGACGCGCCGGTCGCCGATGACCATGGTCATCGCGTCGACGGCCGACGTGTGCGGCAGCGGGAACACATACACCGCCTCGATGGGCTCATCGTAGGGGTTGGTGAACGTCTGCGTGACGGTTACGCGGGCGATGAAGCCGGAGATGTCGGCCTTCACGTCGGTGTGCTTGAGCGGGCACTCCACCGCCTCGCCGCCGGCGCTCTTCACGCGCAGCGCGCCTTGCGTCACCTCCTCCAGCATGATGGGATCGACCGGCCCGTTCAACGGCACCGCCGCCACCGCCTTTTGCGGCGCCGCGGAGCGCAGCAGCAACGCGCCGCCGCCGGTGAGCAGGATAGGGAGCAACACGGCGCCCCCCAGCAGGCGCCAGGAGAACCGAACGAAACGCGGGAGCTTCATGGGTCACCTCCACTGTATTACTGACAGTCCATTTCTCGCCACTGCGCGCAGATTTGTGTTTGGTTGCGGCGCAGCCGCCCTGTGCGATACCTCGCTTCGCGGCGAGAATTACAGGTTAGACGGGCAAAGTCAGCGGAATGTTCCCGAGTTTAAAAAATTCTTTTTTATACACCCAACCCGTCGTCACCGGATCCAAATGTCCGAAAATGTCCGAAAATGTCCCACAAAATGGCACTTTTCAGGAGTGCGCAACCTTATCCAGCCGCCACCTGCTCCGCGAAATATGCCAGCGCCCAGAAACCGGCGCCGAGCAGGACATAGACGCACATAGCCACGGCCCACGCTCGCCAGAAATAGCGGCCGGTGTCGAAGATGCGGCGATAGTAGCGCTTGCAGATATAGCTGAGTAGGAAAAGGATTACGACAGCAATAACACTGACAGAGTATTCTACAAACATGAAGCCAGCGTTGGAGGACCAGAGATCTGGTATGAATAACGTTAAAAGAGCCCCGGACGCAAAAGGCACCAGGAAGGCGATGCCCATGCAGGCCAGGCTCAGTTTAAGCGGGAATCCTTGACGACCGGTCGCTTGCCATGCCGGCTTGATTACCTTCACTGCCGAGATTACCCAGGCCGCCAGGAATGTCAATATAGCAATGAGTAGGGTATGCCGGGAATCGAGCAGCCATCCTGCCACCGCGGTAAGCGCGGGGTGTTGCATATGAGGGATTAATGAAAGAGTGATGTCATCGTCGAGATTACCATCGATGAATAGTGCCGGGGTCGAGTATATTTTACGGTACGATATGCCACTGGTCGTCAATACCGTCTGGTTAACTTCACCATTCGACACCCAATAGTTATCCAGCAGATTTATGATCGGCCGATAGATCTGCAACTGGTAATTGTCGGGGCAACCAGCATAACCCCCGCTTGACGGTATATCCTTCCACCAAGCAGTGGCGATTCCGTGGGGAAAGATAGCGGTTTTTGCAGTTTTTGTTGGTACCGCCTGTTCGAGATGCAGATGGATATTGGCTTTTCCACCCTCCACCTCGGTTATTACTTCAGTTAAATTGATTAAGGCGACCGGTTGCTTAATGCAACTGGAAGGCAACACACCGCTTCGTACCAAAGCCAGCTTTCCTGAATGATCGAGGAACTGCACCGTGCGAAGATTCTGTGAATTGATGGGTATGGACCGTATAGGCCAGGGTTGTACCACAGCCACAGACGCGGCCCTGGCTCTTTCACGAACCTTACAAAGCCCAAACACAGGATCGAAGAGGATATTCAGCGGTCCCAATTCGAGTAAGGAGAACGATAGCATAATATTCCGGGATGGAGTCTCTTCATTCAAGACAGATTGAAGTTGCAGTTTTTCTCTGGCAACAGCGATGTATTGACTGTAAAATGAAAATTCGTCGATGGATTCAACCTGAAGAGTGCGGGGTTGGGTAGTCAGCGGGAGTGCCAGCGTTACCGGATGATCGGTCGGAAAGTCGGCGAATGTCAGCAAGACATCCGTCACCACCCGTCCCGGTTCCAGACGAATGGCGATGGTTTCATCTTGCGGTACCAAAGCGTCTGACCCGCACGGGATGATCTCCGCGCAGGCCATGAGCGTGCAACCCATCAGCAGGCATGCGAAGAATATCCGCATATTCACCTCCTGTTATAGGCTACACATTCGCCGTCAGGTTCAAATATCCTGTCAATAGCTATTGTTATTCCCGCCAACCATGCGTATGCGGCAATGGGAGAGAGCATGAGTATGAGTATGATCAGCCATTGGCCTGCAAACCAACCCTATTGCCAACATGTCGAGAAATATTATAAAATCGTTGAGGAGTCCGGATCGAGAAGAGGGCAACCATCTCGGGCAACCTTCTGGTAGTCTCCGCAAACGGGATAACCAGAAGGTTTTTGTCGCGTGTACCTGCCGGATAATATACCGGTTCACATTTCATGTAGTGGAGGAGATTCCGTGGCTAATAAACGCGTCTACCTGTTCGCCGAGGGCAATAAAGACTGGCGAGACCTGCTGGGTGGCAAAGGGGCCAACCTGGCGGAAATGACCAACATCGGGCTGCCCGTGCCGCCGGGCTTTACTATCACCACCGAAGTCTGCAACGAGTATTATCAGAACGGACAGCAGGCCCCGGCCGGGCTGTGGGACGAAGTGGCGGCCGCCTTGAAAAAGGTGGAAGAGCAGACCGGGAAGAAATTCGGCGATCCGAAAAATCCGCTGCTGGTCTCCGTGCGCTCCGGCGCGAAGTTCTCCATGCCGGGCATGATGGATACTGTGCTCAACCTGGGACTCAACGACCAGACCCTGCAGGGCATCATCGCCCTCACCGGCAACGAGCGCTTCGTATACGACTCCTACCGTCGCTTCCTGATGATGTTCTCCGACATCGTCGAATCCGGCGACTATCCGAAGCTGAAGAAGGACGAGTTCGAGCACATCTTCGATCACATGAAGAAAGAACTCGGCGCCGCCCAGGACACCGATGTGGACGCCGCGGGCCTGAAGAAGCTTTGCGAGCAATACAAGGCGTATTACAAGAGCGTGACCGGGAATGACTTCCCGCAGAATCCGCTCGATCAGATGCACCGCGCGGTGCTGGCGGTGTTTTCGAGCTGGATGAACGAGCGCGCCATCATCTACCGCCGCCGCGAGAAGATCGCCGATGATCTCGGCACCGCCGTCAACATCCAGACGATGGTGTTCGGCAACATGGGCAACGACTCCGGCACCGGCGTGGCCTTCACCCGCAATGCCGCTACCGGCGACAACCACATCTTCGGCGAATACTTGATGAACGCGCAGGGCGAGGATGTGGTGGCCGGCGTGCGCACCCCGCAGCCGGTGAGCCAGCTCGAGGCCGAAAACCCGGCCATCTACAAGCAGTTCATCGAAATCGCGAATAAACTCGAGCAGCATTACAAGGACATGCAGGACATCGAGTTCACCATCGAAAAGGGCAAGCTCTACATCCTGCAGTGTCGCTCAGGCAAACGCACCGGCGTCGCCGCGGTGAAGGTCGCCGTCGACCAGGTGAACGAAGGCCTCATCACCAAAGAGCAGGCCGTCAGCCGCGTGCCGGCGGAAGCCCTCGAGCAGTTGCTGAACCCGCGCTTGATCAACCCGGAAAAGGTCTCCCCTGTCGCCAAAGGCATGAGCGCCGGTCCTGGCGGCGCGGTGGGCCATATCGCCCTCGACTCCGAGACCGCTATCAAGATGGCCGCCGCCGGTAAAGCGGTGATCCTCGTCCGCAAGCTGACCAACCCGGATGACCTGGGTGGAATGCTCGCATCTAAGGGCGTGCTGACGAAAGAAGGCGGCAAAACCTCGCACGCCGCTCTCGTTGCCCGCCAATACGGCATCCCGACCATCTGCGGCTGCGGCGCCGTGCAGATCGACGAACAGGCACGCACCGTCAGCCTGAATGGTAAGACCTTCGCCGAGGGTGACATCATTTCCATCGATGGCACACTGGGTGAAGTCTACGACCGCGCGCTGTCCACCGAGCCCGCCCGCGTCACCGGCGACTTCGGCACCTTCATGGAATACGTCGATACGTTCCGCAAGCTCGGCGTGCGCGCCAACGCGGACACCCCGGAGCAGGCGGCGCAGTCCGTCGAGTTCGGCGCGGAAGGCATCGGCCTCTGCCGCACTGAGCACATGTTCATGGGCGACCGTGTGCCGGCCGTGCAGGACATGATCCTGGCGGAGAACAACGAGCTGCGCGAGGCGGCGCTGGCGAAACTGTTGCCGCTGCAGCGCGGCGACTTCGTCGGCATCTTCAAGGCGATGGTGAAGGACGGCAAGGGCCTGCCGGTGACCATCCGCCTGATCGACCCGCC
>Ga0172369_10005917_pt1 | contig 14839 bp, 26 predicted proteins | sample LakKiv25m_FD_114539 | JGI IMG/M metagenome (GOLD analysis project Ga0172369, IMG submission 114539) | Freshwater microbial communities from Kabuno Bay, South-Kivu, Congo - kab_022012_11.25m | ecosystem: Environmental > Aquatic > Freshwater > Lake | place: Democratic Republic of the Congo...
TGAATCCGGCGAGGTCTTCCCACGATCCGGAGCCGAACGGGACGCGGACGAGGTGCTTCTTGGCGTTCTTGACGCCCTCGGCGATGGCGTCGCGCACTTCCGCGCCTTTGCCGATGCCGACGGCGATGACGCCTTTTCGGTTGCCGACCAGCACGACGGCGCGCATCTGCTGCTTGCGGCCGTACGCCGTCATGCGTTGCGTGCTGCGGATTTCCAGCACTTCGTCGGCCAGGTCCGGCAGAAGCGTGTCGATGATTTCGGGCTCGAGGATGGGCTTGTCGGTGGCCAGCAGTTCCTCGTACGTCTTGATCTGGCCTGCCTGGACCTGTTTGCCCAATGCGGTCTTGGGCACCCATTTCTGGAGGGCCGACGTGTCGCGTTGCGAGGTGAACCGGTCTTTCTTGAACTTCATAATAATCAACCACTGAGGATCTTTTGTTTTGCCGCGGTCACGGCGTCCTTCTGCTTGACGTGCTCGCCCATCACGCGGGATTCCGGCGGGAATGCGTCGGGTGAGAACGGCGTCTTAAGTCCGGCGTCCACCGCGCCCTTGCAGGCGGCGAAGAGGATGTTGCCCTTGGTCGGCGCGTGAAGGCCGATGTCCAGCACGAATTCCTTGACGCCGGCCTTGGCGGCGAACTTGCCGACGAGGAGGCCGGTGAGGTAGGCGGACGGCGTGTTGCGCTTGCCGGCATAGCCGTAATCGGACAGCATGCGCGAATCGGCGCGTGCCAGTACGACGTCGCCCTTGTCGGTGAACGTGACGACCTGTGCAATGACGGAGCGCAGGGTCTTTCGCACGACGAGGCGGGGCTTGTGGCTCTTCAGAAGCGCGAGGCGCTTCTGGTAGTCGGTGCGGCCTTCTCTTCGCCGGCGGAAATGCACTTGGTAGAGGGGTCCTTTGGCTTTGGTCATAATCTTACGCCCACAACTGGTTCTCGTCCAGGTATTGCTTGAGGATCTTGCGGCTGCGGAATGCGTTGCCCTTGATCATCTTGTAAACGTCGGGGTACGCGCCTTCCTTGAGGCGGGCCTTCACGGCGGAGAGGTACTGCCGTTGCGCGCGGACCTGTTCCATCCAGCGTTCTTTGCGGCTGTGGCCGGCGTAGTAACTGCCTTTCTGGCTTCCGGGGCCGCGTCGGCGTCCTTCGCGGGCGCGTTGCGCCTTGACGCGGGCCTTGGCGCGGCTGGCGTGCTTCTCGACGATGATGCCGATGGCTCCTTGGCCAAGGAGACCGCGGACGTCGTCGGCGGTGATGGCCTTGCTGGCGGCTTCCGTGTCCAGGATGCGTACGCGGCTGATGCCGACGTCGAGGATGCGGGCGGCCAATCGTCTGACGGTTTGCATCGACATTTAGTTGAGCACCTTGATCTTCATCTCGCGCGCCTTCTTCTTGAGCGCGAGGTATTTCTTGCGGCCCATGGAGCCGGCAAAACGCACGGCGGCCTGCTTGACTTTGGTAAGTTCGGCTTCGTTGTGCACCAGCACTTCCGGCTGTCCGGAGGGGTGGTGGTGCAGCGTGGCTTTGGCCTGGCCGTAGCCAATCTTGGGAAGCGCACCTTGGCCTTTCCAGCCGATGCGCTGCTTGTTGTCGATGCCGCGGGGCTTGCGCCAGCCCGTGCGGGCGACGCGTTTCTTGTACGTGCGGTTCTGCCGGACGAACGAGGGAATCTTGGTCGTGTTGGTCTTCATCATGGATCACGTTTATGCGTAGTAGATGCCGTCCTGGAACACGCGTTCGTCGCGGTGGCCCGCGCCGGTGGCCTCGATGAGGCTGGACGCGGTCTGTCCGACGTCTTCCTTGTTGACGCCGGAGACGGTGATTTCCTGGCCCGAGACGGCGACTTTGGCCTGGCCCTTGATCTTGACGGTGCGCGGCGTCTTCTCGCCCAGGAAGTTCTTGATGAACACGGTGTCGCCTTTGGCCTCGACCGTCACGGGAAAGTGCGAATAGACCAGCGCCAGCTTGACTTCGAAGCCGGACTGTACTCCCTTGATCATGTTGCGGATGTGTGCCTCGACTGCGCCGGTGGCGGCCTTGAGGGGTCGGGTGACTTTCTTGCCCACGGGCGTGACTGAGACGTCGGCGCCTTGGGCAACGACGGTGATGCGTTTGGTGTCGTACGCCTTCTGGACTTCGCCTTTGGGTCCCTTGACCTTGATCAGTCCGGGTTCGATCGTTACGGTGACTCCTTGCGGGATCTGCATTTTTTGTTCACGTCGTTTTGCGGGTTTCTTTTTTCTAGTATGCGTAGGCCAGGAGGCGTCCGCCGGTATTCTTTTCCTTGGCCTGCACGTGCGTCATCACGCCTTGCGGCGTCGAGACGATGAGGATGCCGGTGTCCTTGGAAGGCAGGAAGCGTTGTTCGAACTTTTCCCACGTGGCCTGCGTCACGGAGAAGCGGGGCTTGACCGAGCCGATGGCGTTGAGCTTGCCTTTGAGCTGGACGGTGAAGAAGCCGCCTTGCGCGTCGTTCTGGTACTCGAAGCTGCCGATGTAGCCGCTGTCGGCCAGCACCTGCAATACTTCCTTGATCAGGTTCGAGGTGGGCTTTATGCGGGCCGATGACCTGCCTTTGGTCTCGGCGACTTTCATGCTGTTGAGTGCGTTGGCCAGCGTGTCCATGTCAATCCTTCCTTTATGAATATTTCTTGAAGCCGATGTCCTCGGCGCGTTCGCGGAAGCACTTGCGGCAGACGTAGAGGCCGTACTTGCGGATGAGGCCGCGGGTGCCGCCGCAGAAGCGGCAGCGGCGCTTGGCGCGCTTTTTGAACTTGGTTTCCAGTTTCATCATCTTAGACCACATTCACCGCGAACGTCTTTTTCATGAATTCTTCCGCTTCCGCCGCGCTGACACGCTGCTTCTTGGGCAGGCTGCGGGGCGCGATCTTGCGGCGCTTGATGCGCGTGCCGGGTTTTTCCAGAGTCAGGCAGACGTCGAATCCGAGGATGCCGATTTCCGGCTGGTACTTCATGCCGGGAAAGTCGATGTATTCCGGCACGCCGAAGGCGACGTTGCCGGTGCGGTCGAAGCTCTTCTGTGACACCTTGTTCTCGCGGGCGACGAGTGCCTTCTTGACGAATTCCTGCGCCGGCTGTCCGCGCAAGGTGACTTTGACGCCGATGGGTTCACCCTTCTTGAGGTTGAACGTCGGGTTGCGCGTGCGCGAGAGCGTGTGGATGGCCTTGGCTCCCGTCAGCTGTTCCAGCAGTTTCTTGGCGTTCTCCAGCGGCTGGCCGCCTTGGCCCACGCCGATGTTGACCGTCACTTTTTCCAGTTGGATGTCGTTCATGGACATATCATTTCACGGTGAATCCCGGTTCTACCACGAAGAGGTAGTCCTTGAGGGTGATGAGCTTGTGGCCGTCGTACGAGAGGTTGGCCTCGGCGCGGCGCGAGCCTTCGCGGTCGACGATTCCGTCCAATTGGGCGGTCTGTCCGGAGTGGCGTCCCTGGTGGATGTAGCACGTGGCGCCTTTTTCCAGCTTGAGGATGCCTTGCACGCCTTGTTTGGGCACGGACAATTTGAGCGTGTCGCCGGTCTTGAAACGGTCCTCTTCGCGGACCATGAGCAGGTTGCGCCCGTCATGCAGGTGCAGTTGGATGCGGCCGCCCGGAAGGACCGTCTTGTCCATGATGCGGCAGAGCTTCGTCTGCGCCTGCGCCGCGGGGATTTCCATGGCCAGAAGTTCGCCGTCCTTGATGAGCATGAGGTAGTGCTTGCCCAAGTCGGCGATGGAGACGATGTCCATCAGGCCGATGGGTTGTTTGACGTCCGAGGCGTTGCGGCCGTCGACCTTGACTTTTCCGTGCGTGATGAGTTTGCGGGCCAAACGCTGCGTCTCGCAGACGTGCAATCGTTCGACCAAAAGCGTGCCGAGGGCGATGCTGTGCTGTTTGCCATGCGCCCCGGCGCCGGGCTTCTGCAGCCAGACGTGGGTCTTGCGGGCGACGGGCGAGATGGCCGGCGCGGCGATGCGCTTTTGGTGTTTGGAGGAACCGTGGGATGCCATTTGGATTTTTACCTCATTGCTTCTTGCGTTCGGACAACTGCGTGATCAGCACGTTGGAAGGCTCGATCACGGCGGGGATTTCCTTGCCGGACTGCTTCTTGACGTTGACGCCTTCGACCGACACGGTGCGGGCGGACAAATCCACGCCGATGACTTTTCCGGACAGGCCGGAATAGCGGCCGCGCATGATCTTGACGGTGTCGCCCTTGCGCACGGGCAGGGAGCGTTTCTTCTGCGCGGTGCGCAGTTCCTTGGACAGATGCGCGGCGACCTGTTTTTGGCGGACGTGAAGGGGCGCTTCGTAGCGGGCGAGGCGTTGTTTGCGGGGAAGAGAGCTTCGGACCATATGTTTCATTCACTCGTTTTCAGACGACGCTGGATGCGATGCCGACGACTTTGGGGAAACGTTCGGCGATTTCGCGCGCGACGCATCCCTTGATCTCGGTTCCTTTGGGCAGGCCCGCGTCGTCGATGATGACGCAGGCGTTGTCCTCGAACTTGACGCGTTGTTTTCCGCGGCGGAATTCCTTGCGTTGGCGGATGATGACGGCTTTTTCCTTCTTCTTGACCATGTCGGGCTTGCCTTTCTTGACGGCGACGATGACGATGTCGCCGATGCCGGCCTTCGGGTACGAGCGGAGGCGGGCGCGGTAGCCCTTGACGCCGATGACGGCGACTACTTTGGCGCCGGAGTTGTCATCGCACCACAAGCTGGTGCCGATGGTGATGCCCTTGGTCGGTTTGGCGGTGAGTCCGAGCATAGGTCTATTGGCCTCCGAGGACCTCAAGCAAGACAAAGGATTTGGTCTTGCTGATCTTGCGCGTCTCGCCGGCCTTGACGCGCTGGCCGACTTGGACGCTCATGCCGTCGGGCACATGGATGGCCAGGCGCGAGCGGCGTTTTTCGAGGCGCTCGTACTTGGGCACCTTCTTGACGTAGGCAATCTGGATGATGGCTGTCTTCTTGGGCCGGGTGCTGACGACGGTGCCTTCGACCACGGCGCCGCGCACGCGCAGCGGTTGGTGTTCCTTCTTCGAGTTTTCTGCCATGATTTTTTCTCCTTTGTTACCTTCGCTTGAAGCGCTCGGACGGAGCGTGACGGATTTCATCCCCGTCGATGATTCCGAACGGGAATTCGAAGCGGGCGCCTTTTTTCGGCACGCGCTTGAAACCGCGTCCAGTCTGGATGAGGAAAGTGAACTTCGTCTCGTCCACTACCACGCCTTGCAATTCCCGGACGGCTTTGCAGGATGCATCCAGCACGCGGACCTTTTGGCCAATCCGCTCCAACCGGAGGATTTCCTGCTTTTGACGCGCCGGAGGCACGACGTGTTTCACGTTTATGTCTTGATGATTTCCCGGGGATACCCGAGCTTGACCAAGTATTCGATGGTCTTCTGCAGGTGGTCGCCTTGCAGGACGATGACGCCGTCCTTGACGGACCCGCCGCAGGCCAATTTGCGCTTGAGCTCCTTGGCCCCGTTGTCCAGTTCCTCGCCCTGCAGTCCTTCGACCACGGTGACGAGCTTGTTGAACCGTTTCTTGGTGGTGTACACCTTCAACTTGGTTGTGGTTTCTTTTTCGATGGTTTGGCATGCACAAATCTCTTTGGGCAGGCCGCACGTGGAACAGATTTCCGACATTGTGATGGTTTCCTTCGCGTTTGCGCGGAGTACTCTTTGTGGCCGGGTCCGCTTTTAAAGGCTTTCCCGTCCCGATGCTTACTCCGCTTGGATTCCCTTCTGGTGCAGTTTCGTCAGCAACCGCGCAATCGCGCGGCGCAACTGCTTGAAGCGTCCGGGATTCTTCGGCTTCTGGCCAGAGCCTTTGGCCTGGCTTTCGGCACGCAGTTCGGCGCGGACCTTGCCCAACTCCGTCTGGAGGTCGGCCGTCGTCATTTCCTTGAATTTGCTTTTCCGGATGATGGCCATGATGGTTTCACGCAGTTTTTTCTTCAGTCTTCTCGGCGCCTTCGTCCGCTTTCGCCTCGGCGCTCTCGCCGTCGGCTTTCTTGGTCTTACGAGCCGGACGCTTCTTGGCCGGAGCCTTGGTTTCGGCGGGTTTGGCTTCTTCTGCGGCCGGGACTGCGGGTGCGGCGACGCTCACGGTTTCGCCTTCAGCCGCGACGGCGGGCGCGAACAGTTTGGCCGTCTCTTCCGACGGCTTCGGGACGCTCACGGCGTCGGGAAACACGGCGGATGGCGGGACGATCTTGACGAGGATGCCGATGGCGCCGGCCTTGAGGTACGCCACGTAGTGGCCCTTGCGGACCTGCTTCATGGGCTCGCCGGACTTGCGCAAGTAGCCGGAGCGCACGCGCAGGGACTTAGCCTTTCCGCCTTTGCCGACGACTTTTCCAGCCACTTGGATCTCGACGCCCAAGGCGCCGGCTTCCATGATTTCGCGCATGGCCATGCGCATGATGGGCTTGATGTTGGGGCGCATCTCGATGCGCTGGCCGATTTTCTCGGCCATTAGCTTGGCATCCAGCGAAGGCTGCGTCACTTCGATGACTTCGAATTGCGGGTTCTCGATGCCGAAGCGGCGCGACAGCTCGTCACAGACTTCCTTGATGGTGCCGCCTTTCTTGCCCACGACCATGCCGGGCTTGCGGACTTTGGCGGTGATGCGCGTGGCGATGGGCGTGCGCTGGATCTGGATGTCGGACACGCCGGCTTTGGACAAGTCCTTATACAGGAACGTCTTGACCGTGAGGTCGTCCAGGGCTTTCTGCAGCATCTTGCTTTGAACCGTCATGAAATCATCCTAAACTATGCTTTGGCCGCGTCCGCCTTGGCCTCGATTTTTTCGGCTTTGGGTGCGGCGGGCTTCTTGGCGTCCGTTTTCGGCTTTTCAGCGGGCGTGGTTGCGGCTTTCTTTTCCGCCTTCGCCTCAATGGGTTTTTCGGCCTTGGGTGCTTTGGTTTCCTTCGGCGCGTCGACCTTCTTCTCGGAGGGCTTTCCGCCGACCATGATTTCCATCCAGGCCGTCACGTAGTCGGCCCACATGGCGTGCTTGCCGTAGCCCAGCGTGGTGCTGCCGACCCAGAAGGTGCGGTAGCGGCGGAACGTGTTCTGCTTGTACGCCGACGCGTGCTTGACGACCAGCGAGTTCTCATCCAGCCCCAGATGCACGGCGTTGGCCGCGGCGTTCTTCAGCGTCGCGTAGACCATCTTGCACTCCTTCTTGGGGTAGCGGCCTTTCTTGCCGCCCAATTCCGAGCGGTGCCCTAGGCCCTTGTTGAACTTGTTGTACATGATGGCGTGCTCGCCTTTGATGGCGGCTTCCAGCTTGGCGTAGGCCTTGCTGACGGGCAGGCCCCGAATCGCGCGGCATACCTGGGTGAGGTCCTTGTAGGACGCGTCCAAGTCGTGCATCTGCGCTTTGCCTGCCTTTTCGGCGGTCTTGACGGAGTACTTGTACAATCCCATTTTTTGTCAGCTCGGATTTCTACTTCAGTTCGACGGACTTCGAACCACGCGTGGCGCCGATGCCCGGACCGGAGTGTCGGACCATCTGCACGGGGTTCGAGAACTCGCCCAGGCGGTGGCCCACCATGGCCACGTCGGCGGTGAAGTCGACGTACTGCTTGCCGTTGTACACCTGGAACCGGTGGCCCAACATCTCCGGGATGATGACCATCTCGCGGAAGTGCGTCTTGAACGGCTTGTTCTTCTTCATCTTCTTGTGGAACGACTTGAGGAAGCGCTTGGTCTGAACGCCGTTGCGCCTCAGCGTCCGGCGCGTCTTGGACGGCAGGATGTCGACGAACTGCTCCAGCGGCATGGCCTTGAGCTCATCCGCCGTCTTTCCCTTGTAACGCAGGATCTTAGCCATCGTGTCTAGTCTCCTTTATCCTTTAGTTCGACCCGGCCGCGGCGGCGACCCGTGCGGCTCGAGGCGATGTGGCCGACCTTCTGGCCCGGAGGCGCGTTGCGCGACACGGACGAGGACTTGCCGAAACTGCGGCCGCCGTGCGGGTGGTCGTACGCCGACTTGGCGGTGCCACGCACGACGGGCCAGTACTTGTTGCGCGACTTCATCGCGTAGAAGCTGTTGCCGGCCTTCTGCAAAGGCTTATCGAGGCGGCCGCCGGCCGAGGCGACGCCGATGGTGGCCCAGCAACCCGGCGAGAGGGTGCGGACGCGTTTGGACGAGAGGCGGACGCTGACGAGGTTCGTGTCTTCGTCGTGGCCGACGATGAGTGAGGACGAGCCGGAGGCGCGCGAGACGCGGCCGCCATCACCAGGACGCAGTTCGACGTTGAAGACGGATACGCCTTCCGGCACTTTTTCCAGAGGCAGGATGTTGCCGACGGTCAAAGGTGCCTCGATGCCAATCTGGATAAGGTCGCCTTTCTTGAGGCCTTCGGCGGCCAGATACGTCATGCGCTGGCCGTTCTCCAAAAGGACGTCGGCCATCACGGTGGAGTGCGCTGGGTCGGTCAGAAGGTCCATGACTTGTCCGCGGACGGTGCCGTCCTGGCGGACGTATTGCGTCGGCTCGTGGAAGCGGTGTCCGGGCGTCTTGAATGCCGGACCGCCTTTGCCTCTGCGTTGCGGGATGAGTCGCGTGCCCATTCAAATCACATCAGATGACTTTGAGTTTGCCGGCCAATTCCGTGGCGGCTCCCTTGCGGGCGAACTGCACGACGGCTTTCTTGTGGCCGCGGATGCTGTTGAGCGTGCGGACGGCCTTGACTTTTTCCTTGTACTCGGACTCAAGCTCGGCCTTGATCTGGGCCTTGGTCGCGTTTTCGCGGACCACGAAGACCAGCTGGTTGTCGCGCTCGATGCCGGCCACGGCTTTTTCCGTCGTCAGTACGTGTTGGATGATCATAGGCTTTTTCACGCGAAGAGTTTCTGCTGGTTCATCTCGTCCAAGGCGTCCTGCGTCCAGACGATGAGCCGTCCCGCGTCGCCACCGGGCGCCAGCAATTCAGCGTTGAGGTTCTTGACTTCAACGGCATCCACGCCGGGCAGGTTGCGCACGGCTTTCTGGAGTCCCTTGTCCTTGGCGTAGACGATGAGGATGCTCTTGGGCTCGTAGTAGCCGCCCTTGCGCAGGCGGGCGCGTCCCGAGCGCATCTTGCGGCCTTCGTAGGCCTTCTGCAGGTCGGATTCAAGTCCCAACGCGTCCAGCACCTTGCGGGCGTCCTGGACGCGTTTGACTTCCTCGAATTGACCGGTAATCACGATGGGCAATGCTCCGTTGAAGCGGTGGCGTTTTTCGACCAGCGGCTTTTCAAGCGACGCGTTCAGGGCCGAGCGGATGGCCTTGTATTTTTCCTTGCGGTTGATGCGTTCGCGCAGGATTTTCCAAGGCTTCGGCGGGTGGGCTCGGCGGCCCTTGTTGGAGTGCGGCACGATGCGGACGTGCCCGCTGCGGCCGCCGGGGACTTTCTCGCGCGGCAAATGGGATTGGCCCGTGTTGATCATCTGGCGCCAGGCATGGCGGCGACCGTAGTACGCGGCCGTGGTCTGAAGACCTGCGAGGGGATAGGCGCCTTTGGGTTGGTAGAACTGCGTCCGGTGCGCGTGGTACGCGCGGCGGATGATGTCGGGCCGGTACGGCTCGGAGAACTGCGCGGGCAGTTCGATTTCGCCGCTTTGCGTGCCTTGCAGGGAAAGTACTTTGGCTTTCATTGGAATACCACTTGCTTAAGGTCAATCTTAGCCGGTGACTGGTTCTGCAACGGCTTGCGGAAGCGGATGAGGCGCTTTGAAGGTCCCGGTAGGCTGCCTTCGATCATGGCGAACGTGCCTTGCAGGTTGCCGAAGTGGGCGAAGCCGGATTTGGGCTGGTATGCCTTGGCATCCTCGGAAATGACCAGCACGCGCTTGTTGCGCTCGGTCCGGCGGTGGAAGCCCATCTGGCCGGCGCGCGGCACGGTGAACATGACTTTCGCCTGCGTTTCACCACCCAATGCACCGCCGTGGCGGCGGGCGCCGGTGGACTTGTGCGTGTTGAGCGCGACGCCGAAGCGCTTGACGACGCCTTGCCAGCCATGGCCCTTGGTGACGGCCACGACGTCCGTCGCGTCGCCTTCCTTGTAGACGTCGTTGAATTGGATTTCCTTGCCCAGGATGCTTTTGGCGTATTCGAAAGCTTCGGCCGGTGAGCCGCCGAGGGCGATTTCCAGCACTTCCGGCGTCTTCTTGAAGCCGGTCTTGTGCGGTTGCGTGAACGTGATGAGGCGGTAGGCATCCGCGTTGGCGATGGATTCGAAATTCTTCTCCGTCTTCTTAGCCACCGGGCGCATGCGCGAGAGTTCCTTGGGCGCGCCCACGGCCGGCACTTCGCCGATGATCTTCCAGCCGTACGGCGTCAACTGGTAGGCCACGACGGCATAGGCATAAAGAGGAGGCGTGAGGACGAACGTGACGGCTTTGGCGACTTCCTGGCCCTTGTACGGGCTTTCGTTGTACTCCGTCATCAGCACGTGGGCCATGCCGACTTTGTAGCCGGCGAAGCCCTGCATGCCTTTGCCCGACGTCGGCCAAGCGCGGATGCGCGGAGCCATCGAAGGAGCGCGTTTGCGGTGCCAGTATGCGCGGGAGCCGCGTTTCGGACCTTTCTTACCCATAATCGAATCAACACATGGTTCCGTCTGCGCTTCATGAGCGGCAGGACGTTGTTCAATTCAAGTTCTATGAGAATCTAAATCGCTTTGACTTTCTTGACCGTCGGCGGGGTCTGCTTGTTGAGCACCTTGCTGGAGCAGTAGGGGCATCGGACGAACGTGAGTTCGTCGTCGGCGAATACCTTTCCGCACTTGGCACACACGTACATTGGCATCCCGTTGTCTGACTGTCAATCGAATCCTGCTTTGTTTTGGCTTTTTGGCGCAAAGGCCTCTGGGACCAAAATCAGGAACTTGAATTCGCGGACTTACTCTTCGGTGAAGTTATTAATAAAGCTTCCGGACTCAAAATATCCTCGTACGTCATGAAACATGTCTTTTTTCAAATCGGAGGGATTTTGTGCTTCCGTTTATTCTTTCGGGGTTTTTGATTGCTTTTTGATGTCGGCTGCGTCGGGGTTCAGAGCTTGCGCGAGTAATCCATGCGGATGTCCTGCGTCAATTCCAGTGCCCGCTTGTGCAGGATGCCCACGTCGTTCATCACGACGCCGAATTCCGTCTTGTACGCCGTCACTTCGGCGGCCTCAAGTCCCGCCTTTTTCTTGGCCAGGACGGCGGTGAAAAGCGAGTCCTGGAAGCGCGCGGCCTGCAAGTGCAACGCCTGCAACCGGAGGATGAGCGTGTCGACGTCTAGCGTCAAGAGGAAGATCTTCTTGTTGACGGCATCGGAATAGTATTGGTTGGTGCCAAGGTACTGCACGAACTCCTGCACCGCGTGCAACGACTCGTCCAACTCCTTGAGCAGGGTCATGCTGACGCCGTATTCGGTAATCAGGCGCTTGTTGACTTCGAATTCTTCCTTCTGCATGTAAATCGACCTTTCGGCAAAGCGGACTCGCGCCGGACACGAATCGAGGCGTACGCCGAGTCCGGAGCCGTAGTGCTTTTTTCCCCGTCGTCGCTGAAAAGCCTTTGCCTTCGCATCGTCGGAAAAAGACGCCGGCGCATTGAGCAAAACCAAATCGTTATTATTCCGTATATTGTATATGCGATACAATTTCTTTTCAACATAGGTGGAGGTAGTTTTCTCAATGGCTGAAAAAGCAATCATGATCCTGGCCGTGGCCATGGTCGTATCGTCCCTCATGCTCTCGCTTGCCGTATGGACGTCCGGCAATACGATTGCCGTCGGGCTTTCCAAGGTGCAGTTGAACCTCGCCGGCTCAGGCTCCGGTTCCGGCACCGGCGTCGCTCCGAGCATCCAGCCCACGGCCGCGCCTGCGCCGCAGGTGGACTACCGGAAACTGATCCAGTCGTTCGCCGGTTCCGAAGGCTCGGACGACGCGCCGGTGACCATCGTGGAATTCTCCGACTACCAGTGCCCCTTCTGCCGCCGTGCATTCGAGGACGCCGTCGCCGGCATCCGAAAAGACTACGTCGACACCGGAAAAGTCCGCCTCATCTGGAAGGACTTCCCACTCTCTTTCCACCCCGACGCGCCCAAAGCCGCCAACGCCGCCCGCTGCGCCGGAGAACAAGGAAAATACTTCGCCATGCACGACAAGATCTTCGCCGGCCAAGGCCCGTCCGATTTGGGCACTGTCGCGATCAATGCCTCGGTCTACGCCACGTACGCCAAGGAACTGGGTCTGAACGAGGCGCAATTCAAGACCTGCGTGGATACCGACAAGTACGCCGCGCAGATCCAATCGGATACGAACGAGGGCATCGCCGCGGGAGTGTCCGGCACGCCGACGTTCTTCGTGAACAACCAGCAGATCGTCGGGGCGCAGCCGTACGCCGTGCTCAAGCAGGCCATTGACGCCGAACTGGCCGGTTAAGACGCATCCAAGCGGTTCAATCCTTTTGAGGCCGGTTTTCCGGCAATCCTACTTTTTCAATTTCGTGGACGAAGCGGGCGCTAGAGGAAGAAAAAAACGCCAAGCCTCCAGCGCGAATTGAACGCGCGACCTCATCCTTTCAGGCTCGCGGTGCTTCTTGCAAGCACCGCGAGCTACCATGGATGCGCTCTACCAGGCTGAGCTATGGAGGCGGATTGAAAAATCGACGGAGTGTTGTTTGGGCGGCGACGGCTTTTTAGTTCTTTGTTTTATTCGGTGTCGTTTCCTGGCTCAAAACGATTCGTGCAACCCATGCGCTCCAATAAATCCCGTGGCCGTGTTGCGTTCTTGATGAATCGTAAGCGCGTCTACTCCGTCGTCCTGCCCTTCGGCCTGACGAGCCTCCTGAGCGACTTGAGCCACGAGATGGCTACGGCCGTCTTGCCGCTCTTCCTGTCGGCCACGCTGGGCGCCGCCCCCCTTGCACTGGGACTCATCGAAGGCGTCTCCGACTTGCTTTCAAGCAGCAGCAAGGCCTGGGCCGGCTGGTACAGCGACAAGATCGGGCGGCGCAAGCCCTTTCTCGTCATCGGCTACCTCTTGACGGGCCTATTGGTTCCGGCCATCGGCTTGGTGCGCAATTGGCTGGACGTCCTCTTCTTGCGAACGGCAGGCTGGGTGGGCCGAGGTGTTCGCAGTCCACCGCGCGACGCCTTGATGGCAAGCCAGGTTCCCCGCAGCAAGTGGGGCGAGGCCTTCGGCGTGGAGCGCATGTTGGATACCATCGGCGCCGTTCTCGGCCCCGCCGTTGCCTTTGTGGCATTGCCGCTGATTGGCGTGCGCAACGTCTTTTTCCTCTCCGTTCTGCCGGGCATCGCCGCCATCCTCGTGGTGGTTTTCCTGGTCAAGGAAAAACGCACGGCGCATAAGCGCAACGCGGACGGCTTCTTCCAGTCGTTGCGCAACCTGCCGCCGTCGTTCAAGGCCTTTTTGGTTCCGGTGGCGCTTTTCGGCGTGGCCAATTTTGCCAACACTTTTCTGGTCTTGCGCGCCGCCGAAGCCCTGACGCCGGTCTTGGGCGCCCTGGCGGCGGGAGCCACGGCCGCCGGCATGTACGTCGTGCTGAACTTGGGCGCAGCCGTCTTTGCCTACGTCTTCGGACGCCTTGCTGACCGCATGCCCAAGCGCGACTTGCTGGCATTGGGCTACGTGCTGTTCGCGCTGTACTGCATCGGTTTCATCGTCCTGCCGCCGTCGGTCCTGAACTTCGCATTGCTCTTCGCGTTGGCCGGCTGCGAGACCGGTTTGATTGACGTGCTGGAACGCGCCTACGCCTCGGAACTGGTCCACGGCCGCGTGCGCGCCACGGCGTTGGGCGCCATGAATGCCGTCAACGGCGTGGGCGACTTCGTTTCCAGCGTCCTGGCCGGCCTGTTCTGGACTTTTTGGGGCTTCGCCGCTGCCTTTGCCTACGGTGCGGTCCTGGCCCTGGGCGCCGCGTTGCTGCTGATGTCCAAACCGGTTGCTAGGCGTGAGAAATGAATGGCGTTCATGGCTTGGCTCCATGTTTTTAAGCGGCGTCCTCTTTGAGCTGGTCGTGAAACTTCTCGGATTCGACATCAAGGACACGTCCATCGGACGCTTCCTGGGCGTGTGGCTCATCGTCGACGCCGTCTTGAGTCTTGCCTACTCGACTGATTTGATTTGGCTGTTCCAAGTGGGCCGCATCGTGCGCCTGGCTTTCGGCATCCTCCTGCTTGCCTATCATCTGCCCCGCTCGTACGCCAAAGGCTTTGGACTCTACCTGGCCCTGGAAGCGCTGGGCTCGACCATCATCTCGCCGGACGACGCCGTCTTGTGGCAGGCCGGACGCATCGGCCGCGTCCTCATCGGCGCGTGGCTCTACGAGTATTACAAATGATTTTCAAATCCCCCGTTTCGGCCCCCCGCACCCTCGCGCTTTTCCATTTGCCGTGGGCCCGCAGGCCTACGCCGGTCGAGCACGCGCTTCTCAAGAACGGCGTGGCCGCTGTCGTGCGCCACATACGCTCGGCGTCAAGGATTCCGGGCCGGCGCACACTCTTCATCGAAGGCCTCGGCCAGAGCCTTGGTCGTGGAAATTTCCGGATCCGTATTCGCGCGCTATCGAAGAGGCCAAACGACTGGGCTGGAGGATCGTGGGCCTGGACCGCCGCTCGCGGCTTTTGGCATCCCAACGTCGTCCGCCCTATACTCCCCAGCAACGCTATTTCATGTTCGAAGGCCGCGAGCGGGAATGGCCCGCACGTCTGGCCGGACACGGCTATTCCTCATCCGACCTGGTCATCATGCATCCATCGCACGTCGCCGGTTTCCTGCAACACTCCGGTTTTCCCCACTCTTCCGTCACGTGGGTGCA
>Ga0172369_10005918_pt1 | contig 14835 bp, 12 predicted proteins | sample LakKiv25m_FD_114539 | JGI IMG/M metagenome (GOLD analysis project Ga0172369, IMG submission 114539) | Freshwater microbial communities from Kabuno Bay, South-Kivu, Congo - kab_022012_11.25m | ecosystem: Environmental > Aquatic > Freshwater > Lake | place: Democratic Republic of the Congo...
GTTTATGCCATTGAATATCCATATTATGGCAGTCAGAGTGATACACTCGGTTTAGCTTTCAGCAGCGATTACGGACAAACATTCACTGTAAACTATCTTGATACTTCAATTGTTGCGTACATGGGGCATCACACACTATCAAGCGGTCCTGCACCCGGAGAACTTTATATGTCGGCCTGGTATATGTCACAGATTAGAATTTTTCATTCCTTTGATTATGGCCATACATTTGAATTGAAATACAGTTTTCCTTTTGATCCGACATGGTATGAATATTCCTTTGTTGCGGGCAGATTACCGGGTACGTTTTATATTTTTGAAGAGGGTCTTTGTTCCACAGTTCCCCTGCATAATTGCATTACCATCTATTTCAGCAGGGATTACGGGGCGACCTACACTGCTTACTTTCATGAGCTTGACAGCACTTACACAGGTACAGGCATAAAAGAATTCAGGCAGGATCTGGAAGTTTATCCCAATCCCGATGCCGATATGGTTACCTTCCGTTTCGGGAGAACACTACCCAACGAAGATACCCGGATCATGATCTGTGATATTTTTGGAGAAAAAACAGCAGAGGGAGTATTGCCAAAGGGAAAAACAGAAGTTACGATGGATATCCGGACCCTGGCTCCCGGTCTTTATTGTTATGTGATCATACGGAATCAGAAGCGGCAAACCGGAAAGCTGGTGGTTGCGAAATAAGGCTATTCTTAATCCCTCTTTGCTTGCAGACCCGGTATATTCCATAAACTAAAACAAATGATATTCAGACAAAAAAATCATTTACAGTCTTCCTGTTAATTTTAAAAAAGAATTGACTGGTCATATCCTGTTAGACTTTGGGTAAAAAACGGGGTAAGTTCAAGGATAATAAATCCTGCCAGATTTCAGTTATATTCATACTAATTCTATTTTTTCATAAATTTGCACCCTAATTTTGGGTCTATGTTCCTGAATTCAGATAAATTCCAGGGAGAAGGGCTTACATATGACGATGTGCTCTTGGTGCCCGCATATTCCAAAGTACTTCCACGCCAGGTGGATGTCACAACCCAGCTCACAAAAAAGATAAAGCTTAATATTCCGATAGTTTCTGCTGCCATGGACACAGTAACTGAATCAGGAATGGCAATTGCAATGGCACAGGAAGGAGGTATCGGAGTCCTTCATAAAAACATGTCGATAGAAGCCCAGGCGATGCAAGTCAGAAAGGTTAAAAGGGCTGAAAACGGTACTATTCTCGATCCCGTTACCTTACTTGAAGATGCTTTGGTCAGCGACGCTCTCGCGATGATGAAGGAACACTCCATAGGAGGTATACCCGTAGTCAATGAAAACCATGAACTGGTAGGTATCGTTACGAACAGGGACCTGCGGTTTGAAAGGGACTTAATGCGGCCGGTATCAGAAATTATGACCAAGACGGTCATCACAATAAACGAGTTTACAGGTTTTGAGAAGGCAGAGGCGATCCTGCAACAGCACAAGATTGAAAAACTGCCGGTGGTGGATAAAAAAAATAAGCTTGTAGGACTAATCACATATAAAGATATTATAAAGATCAAAGCCCGCCCGAATGCCTGCAAGGATAACCTCGGCCGGTTAAGAGTTGCTGCTGCAGTAGGTGTTGCACACGACACGATCGAAAGGGTAACCGCACTTGTCAGAGAGGGGGTTGATGCCATCGTGATTGACACTGCCCACGGACACTCATTTTTTGTGCTGGAAATGGCAAAAAAAGTGAAAGCCGCCTTTCCGAATGTAGACCTGATTGTTGGGAACATAGGAACAGGCGAGGCAGCAAAAGACCTTGCCGCAGCGGGTGTTGATGCCGTTAAGGTAGGTATCGGGCCTGGCTCTATCTGTACAACGAGGGTCATTGCTGGAATAGGTATCCCTCAGCTCTCCGCCATTTATAATGTTACCGAAGCCCTTAAAGGTACCGGGATTCCCGCAATTGCTGATGGCGGCATCCGGTATACCGGAGATATCGTAAAAGCCCTTGCTGCCGGTGCAAATTCTATTATGTCGGGATCCTTGTTTGCCGGAGTGGATGAATCACCCGGTGAGACTATAATCTTTGAAGGCAGGAAATTTAAAACTTACCGTGGAATGGGTTCTATAGAAGCTATGCAGCTTGGGTCAAAAGACCGTTATTTTCAGGATGTTGAAGATGATATCTCAAAACTGGTCCCTGAGGGGATTGTGGGCAGAGTGCCATACAAGGGTAGCTTGTCGGAAGTGATCTATCAGATGGTAGGAGGTTTACGGTCGGGAATGGGATATACAGGCTCTGCTACTATAAATGAACTTCAAAAGGCCAAATTCATTAAAATAACCACGGCCGGCGTCACCGAGAGTCATCCCCACGATGTTACTATCATCAGCGAAGCCCCAAATTACAGCAGATAAATACATAAAATAATACGACTAAAGTATTACACAAAATTAACTTACTATGACTAATTGGAAATTAAAATTTGTACTGTCGGTCTTACTTGCCTGTTCCATCCCGACAATGTCTCAGGTTAGTGATAACGAAATCCTTTTAACAATAGCCGGCAAAAAAGTAACTATCGGTGAATTCATGGCCATTTACCAGAAAAATAATACTCAAAAGCAAAAACCGGATAAAAAGGCAGGACAGGAGTATAATAATTTTGTTGACCAGAAATCTTTAGATGAATACCTCGATCTGTTCATCAACTTCAAACTGAAGGTCACGGAAGCTGAAGAACTTGGACTGGATACACTGACATCTTTCAGAAATGAATTGAACGGTTACCGCGATCAGTTGGCAAAACCCTATTTTACCGATGAAAAAACATTGGAAGATTTAATCTCAGAGGCCTATGACCGGTCCAAATATGATGTAAGGGCAAGCCATATTTTTTTCCGGCTTAAAGCAGATGCATCTCCTTCAGATACCCTTGCAGCATATGAAACGGCAATCAAGATCCGGGAGCGGCTGATAAATGGAGAATCATTTGATAAACTGGCCGTCGAATATTCGGAAGATCCTTCAGCCAGGGACCGTGAAGCGAACCAGCAACATTCTTTTATTAAAGGTAACAAAGGAGACCTTGGATTTTTCACTGTCTTCGATATGGTCTATCCTTTTGAGACCGGCGCCTACACTACCAAAGTTGGGAAAATTTCACCGGTGGTCCGTACCGATTACGTATATCATATTATTAAACTTACCGATAAAAGACCTGCCTTTGGGAAAGTCGTCGTTGCCCATATTTTCCTGTCAATTCCAAAAGGCGCTACCGCAGAAGATTCACTTAAAATAAAATCAAGGATCGATAGTATTTATATGAAGCTTAAAGACGGAGCAAAATTTGAAGACCTCGTCAAGCAATACTCTGAAGACAAAGGTTCTGCAGCCAAAGGAGGGATTCTTCCAAAATTTGGCGTGAACCGTATGGTACCTGAATTTATTGATGCAATCTATCCGCTTGAAAAAGCAGGTGATTATTCTAAACCTACCCTGACTCCCTATGGTTGGCATATCATCAAACTCATAGAGAAGAAAACACCCGGGACAATGGAGGAAGAAAAAGCGGAACTGAAGCAGAAGATATTGAAGGATTCACGTGGTAATCTTCCAAAAGAAGTTGTGCTGATACGAATAAAAAAAGAATATGGTCTTACCGAATACCCGGAATCACGGAACGAATTCTATAAGGTTGTAACCGATACGATTTTCTTAGGCAAATGGGACGTCAAGCTTGCAAAAGATCTTAACAAACCTCTTTTCAGGATTGGAACTTTAACAGTTAAACAAAATGATTTTGCCGTTTATCTTGCAGCAAAGCAACGGAAACGTGAGAAAGAAAACATAGAAGGATACGTCAATAAAATGTATACCGACTTCCTGAATGAAAATCTTATCAAATGGGAAAATAACCACCTCGAACAGAAATATCCTGAATTCAAATCGCTTATGAATGAATACCGTGACGGGATTCTCCTTTTTGACCTGACCGATCAGAAAGTATGGTCAAAGGCAGTTAAAGATACCACCGGACTTAAAGCATTCTATGAAAAGAACAAAAACCATTATATGTGGGATACCAGAATTGATGCCAGCATCTATACGGTAAAAAAGGGAAACAATCCTGAAAAAGTGAAGAATTTTATTAAGTCGGGACTTGCTGATAACGATATCCTGAAGGAGATAAATACTGATTCCGCTAAGGTACTTACGATCGAGAACGGAAAATTTTCTAAAAGTGATAATAAGCTCCTCGATGGTATTGCTTGGGTAACGGGTTTTTCCAAAGATTTTATTTCGGATTCCGCTACCCAGTTTATATATATCAGGCAGGTATTGAAACCGGAACCGAAAGCCCTCAACGAGGCCAGGGGTCTGATCACTGCTGATTATCAGAATTATCTGGAGAAAGAATGGATAAAGACTCTACGGTCAAAGTATCCGGTAGTAGTTAAGAGGGAAGTATTGGTAAAAATATAGTAAGATCATTTTGAAGAATCTCATCATTCTTGTACTGATCGTTTTCTCATCCTGCACTTATTTCAAAAAAAAAACCGAACGTGTGGTTGCCAGGGTTCTGGATGACTATCTCTATGAATCCGACCTTAAAGGCATAATACCTTCCGGAACTCCACCCAAGGATAGCGTGATCCTGACAAGGAATTACATTGAAACCTGGGTGCGTCAGAACCTGATCATCCATCAGGCAGAAAAAAACCTGACAGGTGATCAAATGGATTTTTCAAAGCAATTGGAAGACTATAAAAATTCTCTTATCATTTTTGAATATGAAAACGCATTAGTCAGGCAAAAACTGGATACACTGATAACCGATGAAGAAATCGAAACATATTATGATTCAAACAAGAATAATTTTCTGTTGAAGGATAATATTGTCCAGATGCAGTATGTGAAACTCCCGCTGAATTCAGGTCATATTAAGAAAATCAGGAAATTACTGCTTTCAGGTGATCCTGAAGATGATGAGAAACTTCCGGAATTGTGTGAAAAATATGCATCCGATTATTTCCTGGATGACAGGAACTGGCTCTTTTTCGGTGATGTGCTGAAGCAGATACCAATTAAGACCTATAATCAGGAAGAGTTTCTGAAGAACAGACGCGACCTGGAATATCAGGATTCTTTATTCGTTTATTTTGTGAAATTTAAAGATTTTAAGATCAAGGAAAGTGTTTCTCCTTTAAGTCTTGAAAGACAGCATGTTCATGATATTCTGCTGAATAAACGTAAAATCGGGCTTATCAGCCGCATGCAGGAAGATATATATCAGAACGCATTGAAGAAAAATGATTTTGAAATTTATTAACATGGTATTTCCCTGAATTTTGATCTCATGAGGTTCCACGGGAGTATTTTATTTCTAATATTACTATTACTGACCGGTACAGTAAATACAAAAGCTCAGTCAGCTTCGGATTCACTGATCGACGGTCTGGTCGCAGTTGTAGGGGCAAATATAATCCTGAACTCGGATATTGAGGCTCAGTATTTCCAGATACGCAGTCAGGGAAATATTCAGGGGACTGCAACCGGATTGAAATGCCAGATACTTGAGGATCTGCTTATCCAGAAATTGGTACTTCATCAGGCTCAGGTCGATAGTGTGAAGATTACCGATGAACAGGTGGAGGGTGAGATGGACAGGAGAATGCGTTATTTTGTGGCCCAGGCCGGCTCACCTGAACGGCTTGAAGAACATTTCCAGAAGAGCCTGGTGGAGATCAAATCAGAATTGCGCGATGTTGTTCGGGAACAGCTCCTTGTCAAAATGGAAAATGAGAATATCATGAAAAACGTCACTATTACCCCATCCGAAGTGAAAGGATATTTCAGGAGACTTCCCAAAGACAGCATACCCGAGATCAATTCTGAAATGGAGATAGGTGTTATTGTGAAGATTCCGGCAATAGGCGATGAGGAGAAACAAATTGTAAAAAGAAAATTACAAAGCTTCAGGGAACGGATTGCCAAAGGGGATGATTTCAGTACTCTTGCAGTAATGTATTCGGAAGATCCGGGTTCTTCCAAGCAGGGCGGTGAGCTGGGAATGTTTAAAAGAGGCGATATGCGACCGGAGTTTGAAGCAGCGGCATTTAAACTGAAGCCCGGTGAGGTATCTGATATTGTGGAGACGGAGGATGGCTTTCACCTTATACAAATGATAGAAAGACGTGGGGAATACGTTAATGTCAGGCATATTCTTCTTCAGCCACAGGTTTCATTGTACAATCTCAACATAGCAAAACAATCCCTCGACACTGTGGCAAGCCTGATAGATTCGAAAAAAATCACCTTCGAACAGGCTGTACTCAAATATTCAGATGATCCGGGTAAAATGAATGGCGGACTTATGATCAATCCGATGGTAGGCGGAACCCGGTTTGAAGCTAACCAGCTCGATCCGAAGGTCGCTTTTATCATCGATAAACTTAAAGTGGGCGAAATATCAGCCCCGGTTCTGATGAAAACTGACAGGGGGAAACAGGAATACAGGATCTATTACCTGGAATTGCGTACCAAGCCGCATAAAGCGAACCTGGGGGAGGATTATGCAAGGATACAGCAAATGGCGCTGGAAAAAAGACAGATTGAGGCCATGAATGAATGGATCACAAGAAAAGCGGAGAGTTCTTATGTTAATATATTCAGTGATTACAGGAATTGTCCGTTCAAACGTAAATGGATTAAAAATTAAAATGACCGTCTATGCAATTTGCCAATGACGTTGAAGCTGTTGATTCGCTTGTAAGAAAATATTCACTTCTGAAATCCGAGATTGCAAAGGTTATCATAGGGCAGGATGAAGTAATTAAAAATCTTCTGATCTCCATATTTTGTAAAGGACATTGTCTCCTGGTAGGAGTGCCGGGTCTGGCAAAGACGCTTATGGTCAATACAATATCAAAAGCCCTTAACCTGAGCTACAGCAGGATACAGTTCACTCCCGATCTGATGCCGTCCGATATTGTCGGTACTGAAATTCTTGATGAGTCGCGAAAATTCCGGTTCATCAAGGGACCGGTCTTTGCGAATATTATTCTTGCCGATGAGATAAACCGTACGCCACCTAAAACCCAGTCGGCACTTCTGGAAGCAATGCAGGAAAAGGCCGTTACCGTAGCCGGGACGAACTACCATCTGGAGGAGCCTTTTTTTGTTCTGGCAACTCAAAATCCCATCGAACATGAAGGTACTTACCCGCTGCCGGAAGCTCAACTTGACAGATTTATGTTCAATGTCTGGCTTGATTATCCCTCAAGAGAAGAGGAAATTAATATTGTGAAAGCTACTACCACCGAAAAAATTGTCTTACCGCAAATTGTCCTTACAGCGGAAGAAATTTTATTTTATCAAAATCTTATCAGAAAGATACCTGTACCCGATAATGTTTATCAATATGCTGTTGACCTTGTTGGTTCAACCCGGCCACACACAGCAAACTCAAATTCCTGGGCTAACGAATACCTCACATGGGGCGCCGGCCCCCGCGCATCACAGTACCTTATCCTTGGTGCAAAATGCAATGCCGTTCTCAACGGTAAATACTCCCCGGATAGCGAAGATGTCCGGACAGTTGCAAAACCTGTTTTGCGTCACCGTATTGTAAGAAATTATAAGGCAGAAGCCGAAGGAGTCGGGGTAGATCATATCATCGGGCATTTTTTATCCTGAAGTTTTGCAGTTTTTTATCACTTTTCTCTTTGAAGTGACTTGAAAGGAAACTTATTAAAGTATTTTCGTAATTCTCAATAAGCCTGGGATGAATTTAAAATCTTTACTTCCTGCTCTTGGAATTCTTCTGATGCTTCCTGGTTCCCTGCTTTTAAATTCCTGCAGACAAAGCAGTGATGGAGCCCGTCCCCCCAAAGATCCGCTTCGCGGAAAAATCACTATTTCGGGTGCTTTTGCGCTTTATCCAATTACTGTGAGATGGGCAGAGGAATATCAGAAGCTACATAAACGGGTTACCATCAATGTTTCTGCGGGCGGTGCAGGTAAAGGGATGGCCGACGCTCTCTCACAGATGGTCGATCTGGGAATGTTTTCAAAAGCAGTCAGTCCTGAAGAACAGGCTAAAGGCGCCTGGTGGATTGCTGTTGCCAAGGATGCAGTTCTTCCGACTGTCAATGCTTCCAATCCGGTTCTGAAAATCCTTAAAACGCAAGGAATGACCCGTCAGGACTTTTATAATATCTATATATCGGGAACTGTAAAAACATGGGGAGAGGCAGTAGGAACAGGTGACAACACTGAATTACAGGCCTTTACCCGTTCCGACGCCTGTGGTGCCGCCGACATGTGGGCTAAATATCTGCGGAATAATAAACAGGAGGATCTGCTTGGATTGGGATTGAACGGCGATCCCGGAGTAGCCGACGCAGTCAGGAGGAATGTTGAAGGAATAGGTTTTAATAACCTGAACTTTATTTATGATATGAAAACCCGGAAAAAATATCCCGGACTGGAGGTTATACCCATTGACCTCAATGAAAACGGAAAAATAGATGCTGACGAGGATTTTTATAATACCCTTGACGACGTTGTAAAAGCTATTGAAACCGGAAAATACCCTTCTCCTCCCGCAAGGGAATTATATATGGTATCAGGTGGGAAACCAAAAGATAAACTGGTTCTGGCATTTCTCAACTGGATACTGACTCAAGGACAGGAATACGTTATGGAAGCCGGATATGTGCAGTTACCGGATAGCAAACTGCAGTCGGAGATTAAAAAAATAGCAAATTAATAAGGTATTGTTAACTTTGGAATATGTACCTGCTAAACCGGCAACAACGTCATCACGTCAATTATACCTGGATGATTATCAGCCTGATGCTGATCGCATTCCTTCCCTTATTGCTTTTCCTCGGGCTTTATCTTAAGTCATTTTTACTTCTCCATGATTATTCTCTTTTTGAGTTGTTGTTCTCAAAAGAATGGCGTCCTTCAAGCGGAAAATTCGGATTTTACCCTTTTATCATAGGGTCAATCTGGGTAACCCTGCTTTCGATGTTGATATCAGGACCAATTTGTATACTCAGTGCAATCTATGTTACACAGTATACCCGAAAACATTTTTTGAGGATCATGCACCCAGCGATCGATATCCTTGCAGGGATTCCATCAGTCGTTTACGGGGTTTGGGGTCTTCTGGTAATTGTCCCGTTCATATCCCGTTATCTCGGACCTGTATTTGGTGTTAAAACTATGGGTTACAGCATCCTTGCCGGCGCCTTTGTTCTGTCGATCATGATCATTCCCTTTATTCTGAATATTTTAATCGAGGTTTTCCGTTCAATTCCATCGGAACTAAAAGAAGCATCATTGTCGCTTGGCGCAACCGAATGGCAAACCGTTAAACATGTCCTGGTAAAAAAGGCGCTGCCTGGGATCATTGCCGCTTTTGGCTTCGGCCTTGCCCGTGCCTTTGGTGAAACCATGGCTGTGCTCATGGTCGTCGGAAATGTGGTAAAGTTACCCCGAGGTATTTTTGATCCCGGCTATACGCTGCCTGCCCTGATTGCAAATAACTACGGAGAGATGCTTTCGATACCTAAATATGATTCCGCCCTTATGTTCGCTGCGTTATTATTACTCGGTGTTTCCCTTTTCTTCAACCTGATAATGCACTTCTTTATTGTGAAATATAATAAGTATTAAACTTGAAACTGAGAGATAAAATAGAGGAGAGATTCTTTAAGGTACTGATGATTCTTGCGACCTATTTCATTCTGGCAATCCTTGCGATCATCATCTACAGTATTTTTGAGAAAGGACTCAAATCCATTTCATGGGAAGTGTTGACAACTATACCTAAAGGTGGCTATTACTATGGCAGAGGCGGTGGAATCCTGAATGCGATTCTTGGTTCAATGGCCCTTGCATTCGGTGCCACTGTACTTGCTTTCCTGATAGGATTGCCGGTTGCTTTATATATTAATGTTTTTCTGATAAGGAAGAAAAAACTGGTGAATTTCATCAGGTTCATTCTCGACCTCATCTGGGGAATACCTTCAATAGTATATGGAGCCTTCGGGTTTACCATGATGATCTTTTTCGGATTGCAAACCTCGCTACTGGCCGGGACCCTTACAGTTACACTTTTCATCCTGCCTATTATGATACGTTCCATGGATGAGATATTACGGACGGTTCCTATCGGATTGATGGAAGCGACCTATTCCCTGGGATCGAACAAATCGGAAACAGCCTTTAAAATTTTCACCCGCCAGTCAATTTCAGGAATAATCACCGCCATCCTGCTCTCATTCGGAAGAGCTATCGGAGATGCCGCTTCGGTCCTGTTTACTGCAGGATATACCGATAATCTTCCCAACTCGTTATTGGAGCCTGTTGCGACCCTGCCTTTGTCGATCTTCTTTCAGCTTGCCTCGCCGGTCCCTGAAGTTCAGAACCGGGCATATGCTTCGGCGCTCGTTCTGACCCTGATTATTCTGATAGTCAGTCTGTTTTCACGTGGACTCGGAAAACGATATCACAAAACAAAAATCAATTTTTAAGTCTTTCCGGATGGACAACAACAATAAAATACATATCAGCAATCTCAACGTACGCGCTGGGAAAACAGCCATTCTGAAAAATATCAATATCGATATACCAAAGAATAAAATAACGGTAATACTTGGTCCATCCGGATGCGGTAAGACAACATTATTGAAATGCCTGAACCGATTAACGGACCTTTATCCGGAGCTCAACGTTTCAGGGGAGATATATATTAACGACCGGAATATCCTGGATGCGATGGCTGATATATACCAGCTTCGTCAACATATGGGACTCCTTTCTCAACGCCCATACCCGCTGCCGATGACCATATACAATAATATAGCCTATGCCCTTAAACTTCGGGGAGTAACAAAAAGGCGGGAGCTGCATAAACTGGTGATAGAATACCTTAAGAAAGCCAATCTGTACGATGAAGTCCGTAACCGTCTTCGTGAACCGGCATCACGACTTTCGATCGGACAACAGCAGCGCCTATGCCTTGCCCGGGGACTTGCAGTCAATCCGGAAATCATTCTTGCCGATGAACCGACTTCCGCACTTGATCCATTCTCCAGTCAGTTCATCGAGGAAACATTTCTAAGGTTGAAAAAGGATTATACTATCGTTCTTGTAACCCATGTATTGCGTCAGGCAAAAAGAATTGCCGATAATGTTGTTTTTATTTATATGGGAGAAGTAATCGAGCAGGGCGATGCCGCCGAGGTTCTGGATAATCCTAAGATGGAAAAGACCATTCAGTATCTCGGCGGTACTTTTAATTGAAATATTTCCCCTGCCATGTATCCTGTCTTTCCAGTTCCTTCTCTATCAATCGTAAAACGGCATCATATCGTATCAATCCCCATAAACTTTCATGAAGTAACGGTGGAGGGATTTCGCCCGAAAACCGCTCAATTACAATAGCCGGATTCAGCCTCTCGATGAAAGAAACTACAAACCGGATATAGCCTTCCAGCGAAAATGAATGAAAATCTGCAGGATTTTTAACAAACTCCTTTTCCATCAAAGTTCCTTTAACGATCTGTAGTTGATGAAATTTAACAGTATCGACCGGCAATTCCGAAATCCCGGTAACCTCATCAATCATATCCTTAAGAGTCTCTCCCGGCAATCCGAAAATAAAATGAGCTCCTGTCCTGATCCCCAGTTCATGAGTTTTTCTGATGATCGCCTTGCTTAGTTCAAAATCGTGTCCCCGGTTGATCCTTTCCAGTGTTCTGTTATAACACGATTCAACTCCGTATTCGATCTGGATGAAATATCTTTCCGATAATGCTTTCAGGTATCCGAGCTTTTCATCATCAATACAGTCGGGCCTCGTTCCAATGACGAGACCTTCCACTCCGGGATAGGACAATGCTTCCGTGTAAAGTTTCTGTAAAACAGTGAGAGGGGCAAATGTATTGCTGAATGGCTGAAAATAGACGAGGTACTTCCGTGCACGGCGATATCTGACTGCGTGAAATTCAATTCCTTTCGAGATTTGTACATGAAGAGGTTCCCGTGGATCGCAGTACGACGGATTGAAGGCATCATTATTGCAGTAGGTACAACCGCCCGACCATCTGTACCTGTCACGGTTCGGACAAGTAAAACCGGCATCTACAACCACTTTCTGAATTCTTTCGCCGAATCTCTTCCTTATATACTCGGTATAGGAGTTAAACCGCCGTGAATGGCCCCAGGGGAACATTATGCATTCTTTGTAGCCCGCTCAAGCCGCTTCAGGACTGAGAACATGAAAGCCGCCGACAACAAGGTACAGACAATAAAGAATAACCACAAACCCCACAGGGGTAAAATCCCCCAAAGCCAGCCACCAACCATCAGGAGGTAATTACCAAGGGCTGTCGCAGCAAACCAGCCTCCCTGCATAGTCCCTTTGTATTTTGGCGGAGAAACCTTTGAAACAAATGAAATCCCCATCGGACTTAAAAAGAGTTCCGCAATAGTCAGGATAAAATATGTCGTTATCAGATAATATGGCGAAACAAGTGAATCAGCGGGAGCGACCTCGCCACCTATCTCCTTCGGACTTGGTAAACCGATCGAAGCTAAAATAAGGATTAAAAATGCAGAAGATGTGATCAGCATGCCAACACCGATTTTCCGGGGCGCCGATGGCTCTTTTCCCTTATTATTCAACAAGGAGAATAATCCAACAACAAGAGGGGTAAGGGCGACGATGAAGAAAGGATTGAAATGCTGGAATTTCTGCGGAGTAAACGGATTCACATCGGCATATCCAATATACCGCCAGATGGCAACTATCGCAAAGACAACAAACACAATCCCGCCAATTATCCTCGATGCAGATTTACTGCTCTTCCTGATCATGAAAACCAGTCCGACAACAGAGATGAAAATAGGCAACAAACCAAACAAATCAAAAAACAGGTTTGTGAACTTCCCAACGGTCGGTTGAGTGTAATCCCTTGCAAAGAAAGTCATGGTTAAACCGTTCTGGTGGAATGACATCCAGAAGAAAATGACCACAAAGAAAACCAGAAACAGGGCAATCATCCTCTCTTTTATTTGTTTTGTATCCAGTTCAACCACCTGATTCTTGAATTCAGCGCTTTTCGATTTTTGTTTCTCAGTCATGTCAGCCATCTTGTAATATTTTCTGAAAAACCAGAAAATCAGCATAGAAACTACCAGACTAAAGCAGGCAACACTGAAAGCCCAGTGATATGATCTGGAAAGGGCATCCAGATAGTTTCCGGAGAATTGGAAAAGAGTGTCAAGGCTTACAGAGGCATCCTGACTTTGTGCGATACCTAAGTATTCCGCCGGATCAGTCAGGGTTCCTTTTAAATAGCTGTTTGCAAGTACAGGTATGCGTGCATCATATGTGAAATGAAATGTTTTAAGAATGGAGTTACTGACCAGTTCAGCAGCAGTTGGTGCAAACATAGCACCGATATTAATTCCCATGTAGAATATGTTAAATGCATTGTCACGTTTAGCGCTGTATTGGGGAGCATCGTATAAATTACCTACCAGGGCCTGAAGATTTCCTTTGAAAAGCCCGGTACCGAGTGCAATCACAGCAAGTGCGACAAAAACAAACCCGATACCCGTACCATGAACAGAAGGTACCGCTAATAAAAGGTAACCTATGAACATAACAATCAATCCCATGCTTACAGTCTTCCCATAACCCAGAGCCCGGTCGGCAATGAATCCCCCTAATAATGGCAGAAAATAAAGGCATGACATGAATGTGCCATAGATCATACCGGCTTTAGTTGAATTGATCCCGTATTTGGCCTGGATAAACAGGACGAATATGGCAACCATGGTGTAAAAGCCAAAGCGTTCCCCCATATTGGTAAAGAAAGCTACGAAAAGTCCTTTGGGATGTCCTTTAAACATAACTGAGAGAATTAAAGTGATTACTCATTGAATTTTAAGAGGAAGTACTCTGCAAAAATAATCAAATTTGTATAGGATCAAAGTAAGATTGAAGATGAAATCTGAAATCACATTTTCAGTATTGATGTAATAAATTTGTCGGTTAATCGTCTATTAGGCCGTATGAACATCGAGGAATTTCAGAAACAAGTATATCCACTTAAAGATAAACTGTTCCGGTTTGCGAAGCGATTCCTTGAACAAACTGAGGAAGCCAAGGATATCGTACAAGAGGTGTTTATAAGATTATGGAAGATTCGTGATAAACTGGATGAATACCGGAGTGTTGAAGCCCTTGCAATGACAACGACAAAAAACATATGTCTCGACAAGATCAGAACAAGACGATATCCGGTGGAAAGCCTGGATAACCAACAGTCAATTCTTGGTAGAATCCCTGATGAAACAAAAACAGACAATTCCGATTTGATTTATAGTATCAGGCAAGCTATCCGGTTGCTTCCAGAACTACAACAGATAGTCATCCATCTTCGGGATATCGAGGAATATGAATTTGGGGAAATTGCAGAGATGTTGGATATGAATGAGAATGCAGTCCGGGTTAATCTTTCTCGGGCCAGGAAGAAAGTAAGGGAAATTCTGACAAATACAAAAGTCTATGAATACCAAAGAAATTGAAAAATTGCTTGAAAAGTATGAAGAAGGCGAAACAACCCTTCAGGAAGAACGACAACTGAAAGAATTCTTTGACGGTCCTGAAATTCCTGAGAATTTACAGCCGTACCGGGCAATGTTTAATTACTTTGGTAACGCAAAGAAGGAAAAAATTTCCGATCCGGAGTTTGATGCTAATACAGACCGGCGCCTGACAGACAAGCCAGCCATCCAGATTAATTCAAGAA
>Ga0172369_10005920_pt1 | contig 14830 bp, 11 predicted proteins | sample LakKiv25m_FD_114539 | JGI IMG/M metagenome (GOLD analysis project Ga0172369, IMG submission 114539) | Freshwater microbial communities from Kabuno Bay, South-Kivu, Congo - kab_022012_11.25m | ecosystem: Environmental > Aquatic > Freshwater > Lake | place: Democratic Republic of the Congo...
GAGGGATCCGGCCGCGGGAAGACCATCGTGATCCGGGCCTCCTGTCCGACCCACTGGCCCATGGCCTCGCCGCCCCAGTTGGTGCCACCGTCCGTGTCCGCCGGCGTGTGCGCCCCGAGCCGCACGCGCTGCCCCATCGCCGCACCCGCAAGCTGCTCCTCGAGCGGCGACGCGCACGCACGCTTCGCGCCGGGCACCGCCTTCTTCGTCTCGGGCTTCACCTCGCCGGAGACGGTCTCCAGGTCGCGCGCGCGCCACCACCACGCGTTCGCGTCCGCGTCGACCTTGACGACCACGCAGCCCGACGCGTCATTGGGCCCGAGCGAGGTGACGCTGGCCGTCTGGCCCACGTAGATCCCCATGCCGGGCCCGCCCCAGTTGCGCTCCCCGTCCGTGTCGGCCGGCGAGTGCTCGGCGAGCTTGACCTTCGTGCCCACCCCGATCCCGTGGAGCTGGTCCGGTCGAGGCGCCTTGCACGAGGGCGGCACGAACTTCTTGGGCGCCTCCAACTTCTTCTTCGCGGGCTTCGCGGCGTCGGCCGACGGCGCGACGAACACGAGCAGGGAGGTCGCAACCAGGGCAGTCAGGGCAACGACGAGCGGCCGAACCTTTCGCATGGGTACCTCGGGCGTCAGAGCGCGCTCGCATTGTCGTCACGCGCGGGTGGCCGCGTCAACCCGCCTTGTCGCCACTTGGGACGTAGGCTAAGGTCGCGTCGTGCCTCGTTTTCACGAGCTCGGAGGCGACATGGAGCCGCTTCGGATCTGCCAGGTCGAGCTCCGAACGCGCGATCTGGACGGAGCGATCGCGTTCTGGACCGCGGCATTCGACTGGACGATCACACGCACCTCGAACGAGTACGCGATCATCGACACCGGCGCTGCGCCCGTCGGATCGATCTTGCAGACGCCGGACGAGGACTGGCCGCTCGGCGTGTGCCACTACGTGCTCGTCGGCGACGCGCGGGCCTACACCGATCGCGCGGTCGCGCTCGGCGCGCATGTCGCTGTGGACCTCGGCGAGGTGGAGGACGCGGGCCGCTTCGCCATCACCCTCGATCCGAGCGGCGTCGAGTGGGGCTTGTGGGAGCCGTCGGGCCCCTACGCGCCGCGCTTCGAGGGCACCGGTCGCAACCGCTTCTGCTGGGTGGAGGCCCCGGTGCACGACCTCGACGGGGCCGTCGACTACCACGCCGCGCTCTTCGGCTGGACCTTCGGCGCGATCGACGAGGCGCCCGAGTACGCGGCGGTCGATCTCGGCGAGGGCCAGATGGGCGTCGGCCTCGTCGCGGGCGAGCGCGCGGCCCGCATGGCCGGCATGACCACCTACGTCGCGACCGACGACATCGATGCCTCGTTCGCGCGCATCGAGGCCGCCGGCGGCCGGATCCTCGTCGCGCCGAAGACGCTCGGCAGCGGCAGCGGTACGTTAGGGCTCTTCGCGGATCCGGAGGGGCAGGTCTGGGGGCTCGTCATGGAGGGCGCGGCCGAGCCGAGCGGCGGGTAATCCGGCTCAGGATCCCAATGCTTGGTCTATCGCGCCGCGATCGAAGCCGTTTAGGATCTTGCCCTTGATCCAGAGAATCGGGACACCCTGGAGACGCGACCGGTCTACTCCGGCCGCCTGCGCCCGCCTCTCCAGATCGGCCCGCGCGCCGGGATCTTCTTCGACGTCCAGGTCCTTGAACGCAACCCCTTTTGCTTGTAAGTATGAACGGGCTTTTTTGCAATAACCGCACCACTTGGTGCCGTAGAGCACGACCTCACCGTCACCCGTCGCGGCCGTGCCCGCCGCTGTGGCGCCGGACTTGGGCGCGCCTGCTGCCTGTCGCGCGGCCTGCGTCACGGCCTTTGCGGCCTTGCGCTCGGCCTCGAGCCTGTAGCGGTCGACGACCTCGACGCTGTAGGCTTCGCCGTCCTTGCGCGAGAGGTCCGCGACGAAGAGCCACGGCCCCTGCAACGCGGGATCCTCGGGCGCGACCAGCACCTGCGCGCGCGCCCCGGCCGGCACGTCCCCCGGTTTCTTCACGGACACCAGCTCGCCCGACAGCGGCGAGAAGTAGCGCAGGCGGTAGGGCCCCTCCGCGTCGGTCACGGTCGGCAACGAGGGCGGCGCGACGGCCTCGGGCCTCGCTTCGGCCGGCTCGTCCTTGCGGCAGGCCGGGGCACCCCACACGACACACGCGAGCGCGGCCACGAGCAGGTGGCGCCACCCGAATCGAGCCGCCACCCAAGGCCGCCCCATGGCAAGGGCCGGCGCGGGGCGGGCTACGCGCTGTGTGGGCTGTGGATTCAAGGAGTTGGCAACGGAGGAGGCCATCTTCACGCAGCTGCCCGGCGTCGAGCGGGCGCATGCTACCGTTCCAAGACCGGAAGTCGAGCGTGAGGCCACCCGGTCTTCACACTTCTTCACAGTTGGCGGGCAGCGGCGACGAGCGGGCATCCGGACGGGAGAATCTACTGATCCGTGGCGGCGTTCGGGGCGGACTTCGCGGGGCCACTTTTTGCCCGCTTCTGCTGCACCTTCGCCTTCATCGCGGCCACGCGATCCAGCAGCGCGCGGGCCTTCGACTGATGCGACGGATAGGACCCGAGCTCCTTCGCGGCCCAGGTCGCGGTGTCGGTCCGACCGAGCGAGAGGGCCAGCTCGGCCAGGCTCGTGAGCACCTGCGGGCGCGCCGGGTCCGTCCTGTCGCCCTTGGCTTGCGCCTCGAGGCGCGTGAAGTCGTCGGACGCACCGCGCTTTTGCTGCTGCGGCGCCTGCGCGTAGGCCTGCCCCTGAGGTGCGCTCGGCGGGGCCTGCTGCTCCCGCTCCGCCAGGTCCATGTCGCCGCCGCGCGCCAACCTGCGGGCCGCCTGCTCGTCCTTGGCGCTGTCGGCCTTCTCGGCCTTGTCGGCGCGGGCCTGCACGAGCTCGGGCCGCGGCTTGGTGGCGGCCTCCCTCTGTGCGACCGTGGCCGGCGCATTCGGCTGCGGCTTCGCGTCCGCCACACCGGTGACCGGCGCCTTGTCGTCCGCGTTGTCCTTGAGCGCGAGCGCCTCAGGGCGCGGCACCTTCGCGACCTTGTCGGCCTCGTCCCCGCCGACGAGCGCGAGCACACCGTTGGCGCGGGTCGCGGCGGCGCCTTCCGCCTTTGCTCGTGAATCCACGGGTTTGTCACCCGCGGGCGTCCCCGTCGCGGCCAGCGCCGGCGGTGGCGCAGCGGGAGCAGGTGCGGCAACGGGCCCCAGGGACGCGGGCTCCACCGGGATCACGTCGCCCTTCGGCTCCGCGCGAGCCTGCGCACCCGCGGGGGCGTGGGGCGAGCCGAGCGCGACCTCACCGCCTGAAGAATAAGCCTTCGGTTCGGGCGCTTGCGTGCGAATGACCACGGCCGCCGCGACCGCCGCGACCGCCACCGTCCCGAGGATCGGCGCCGGACGCAGGAACCACGCGAGCGCGCGCGCGGCCCAACCGCCGGCCTCCCCCTCGCGGGCCTCCTGCGCCAAGGTCTCCTGAATCGCAGCAGACAGAACGACGGATCGCACGGACGGATCCACCTCGGGAAGCGGCATCGCGCGGACCTTGTCACGCAGCGCACCGAACTCCGCCACGGCGGCCCGGGCGCCGGGATCCGCGTCCACGAGCGCGCGCTGAGCCGCCGTCGCCGTGCCCTCGAGCACGTCGATCACCGCCGCGTCCAGCTCGGCGTTCTGAGGCGGTCCCTGTCGTCCTTGGCTCGTGCCGCTCATCTTCTACCTCGACCGCGTTGCAAGATCGCGGGCACCCGGTGCAGTCGCACACGCCCGCGGTGGGAGATCCCCGGCGCGGTTCCGCCGGGGCCCCAGAACCTTCGCGCGCTACGCGAACCCCTCGAGGCGCCTTCTCAGGCCCTCGAGCGCGTAACGCATCCGGCTCTTCACCGTGTTCTCGTTGACGCCCGTCGTGGAGGCTATCTCCGCGAACTGCAGGTCGCCGAATTCGCGCATCACGAAGACCTCGCGTTGCTCTGCCGGCAGCGCCGCGAGCGCCTTGTCGAAGGCCGCCCGGAACTGCGTGTCCGAGGTCTGTCTGTGCGCATCCGAGACCGGTGAGTCATCCCGTATCGTCTCCCCCATCGTTCGGTCGTCCGGATCGTTGCCGAGCGGCGCGTCGAGCGACGGCATCTTGCGGAATTTGTCGCGCCTGGCCGTATCCAGACACACGTTCCGCGCGATGGCGAAGAGCCACGTCGAAAACCGCGATTGTCCTTGAAATTCCTTCGCTCCTCGTACCACGCGGAGGAAGACATCCTGGACCAGGTCGTCCGCACGTTCGGGACCCATGCGCATCACGAACGCCTTCACGCGCGGTGCATGGCGATCGAACAGGATCCCGAGAGCCCGGGCGTCACCTCGTGAGTAACGACGCAACAGCTCCTCATCCGAGGTCTCTTCTACTGCGATGGCCAACCACCACATCTCCGCCCCCGGACACCAGCTGAGACGCACATCGAGGCTCCGCGATCCACCCAATCGACCGACGGGACGTGCGGAGGCGGGGAGGAATCTAGCAAGGCTGCGGTCTTCCGTCTATTCTCCGCGACCTCGCGGCCCGCACGCCGCGCCTCGGAGATGCCGTGGGACGCGTCGGACGCGGAAAAAGCGCAGGAGATCGCCCTGTTCGCCTGGAATGGCCGGGGCGGCGGACGCCCGATCTTACGCCCGATCCCGCGCGCCTCGTTGGCTTGCGGCAAGTCGGTGCGGGCGATCCGAACGCGCGGATCGTGCAAGCGACCGCCGTCCGCTTCCTCGACCTCCTCCTCGAAGAGGGGCTCGGCGGACGCGTGGAGCTCGTGCACGTCGATCCGCCCTTCGGCAGCGAGGCCGACTACGCGCGTCGCCGCACGCTCCACGCCGGCGGCGAGGCGTTCGCGCTGGAGCTGCCGAGCTTCGTCGATCGCGACGCGGGCGACGTCGCGCACTACCTCGAAGCGCTCGATCCGGTGCTGCGTCGCGCGCATGCACTGCTCGCACCGACCGGCGCGCTCTACGTGCACCTCGACTTCCGCCGCGCGCCCTATGTGCGTGTCTTGCTTGATGAAATCTTTGGTTCCGAGTGCCTGCAGAACGACATCGTGTGGGCCTACGCGCTCGGAGGTTCCAGCCGCGATCGCTTCCAACGCAAGCACGACGTGATCCTCTACTACACGCGGCAGCCGCGTGGCGCCTACTTCGACGCACCGCTCGACGCGGCGACCTCCAGCATGTTGGCGGGGCAGGCGAAGGTCGCTACCGACGTGTGGCGCACGGGATCGCGCGAGGAGGACGCGCCAATCATCGGCGCCTGGAGCGACTCGCTCGTCGACAAGACGCTGTCGAACCGCGACTCGGAGCGCACGGGCTACCCCACGCAGAAGCCGCTCGCGATCGCCCTTCGCATGATCGCGGCCTCCTGCCCGAGCGGCGGTCTCGTTGTAGATCCGATGTGCGGCTCGGGCACGATAGGCGTCGCGGCGCTGCGCACGGGCCGCAGGGCGATCCTGGGAGACGCGTCCGCGCTCGCCGTAGACACCGCACGAGGTCGTCTGATCGGCGAGGGGGCGTGCGTCGCGTGGGGCCGGGATGCCGCTCTCGAGGGTGGAACGCCACCCGTACTCGACGCGAGCGCGCGCCTTCGGGACGGCCTGATCGAGGTCACGCTGGAGGGCATTCGGCTCGAACTGCCCGAGGGCGTGCGCTGCGATGAGATGGCGCTGCTGCGCGCGCACCTTGCGCGCGACGGGCGCATCGCGATCACGAGCTGGGGCTTCGGCAAGAAAGATTGCGAGACGTGGCGAGCAGTTGCGTGGCACGACCAATCGCAGCTGCGCGAATGCGAGCCCGCACCGACGACGCTGCGAAGCACAACGCACACCTCGCCGACACACCTGCGCGTCGTGGCGATGGACGTCTTCGGACGTGCGTTTGAAGCGGATGTAGCCTTGCGCAGCTAGCTTTTGCGCGCGCGCAGCGGCGCGGCGCCGCGACGATCGAAGCGCTCGACGAAGGGCGCGATCGCCTGCCTGAGGCTGTCGAGCTCGGCGCCCTCGACTGCGTGGTTGCGCACGATACCGGGCCCACCCAACCCCTCCAACACCTTGGAAGGATTGAGGAATTCTCCGCCCTTCTTGACGGCGAAGTGCAGGTGCGGTCCCGTCGAGCGACCCGTGGATCCCACGTAGCCGATCGTGTGTCCCTGCTTGATGTGCTTGCCGGCCGTGATGCCCGGCGCGTAGCGCGACAGGTGCATGTACTCCGTCGACAAGCCGGTCTCGTGCTTGAGCGCGACGCGATTGCCCGCCGCGCCGGAGCGCGAAGCGTGGGTCACGATGCCGTCCGCGACGGCCCAGACGGGCGTGCCGACGGGCGCCAAGTAGTCGACGCCGAGGTGGGCCTGGACGCGGTGCAGGATCGGATGCATGCGATGGTGCGAGAATCCGCTCGACACGTGCGCGGCCTTGAGCGGCGAGCGCAGGAAGGTGCGCTCCACGGAACGGCCATTTTCATCGTAAAATCCATCGGTTCCATCGACGGAACGATAACGGAACGCGCGGAAGCTGCGCTTGTCGGTCTTGTACTGGAGCGCGAGCAGGCGACCATAACGCACGAAGCGATCGCCGTCCTGGAACTTCTCGACGATGGCGCGCAGCTCGTCACCGGTCTGCAGGTCGGTGTAGAGATCGAGAGACCAGCTCAGCACGGGGGCGACGACGGCCGCGAGGGAGGGATCTTCGCCACACCGCTGCAGGGCGGCCGGAAGTGCGCCGTGGATGTGGCAGACCACCTCGTGGACGGCGAGATCGCCCGCCTCCCCGCCGCTCTCCGAGACGAACACGGCCGGCTCCGTGGCCTCGCCGCCGCCGCTCGACGTGCCCTCGCGACGGACCGTGACGCCGTCGGTGCCGCTGTTGCCTGCGACCACCAAGCGCTGCAAGTTGCCACCTGCGTCGAAGAAACCGCGCACTGAGTCGCCCGCGCGCAGCAGGCGCGGATCGCGGCGTTGGCTCAGCGCGTTGACGGCGCCGGTCGCGTCACGGCGGCTCACGGTGAGGCGCTCCAGCGCGCGGCCGAGCGTCTCGCCCCTGGTCAACACGACCGATCGCGCGACGAGCGGCGCGGAGGCTCCGTCGCGGCCGGAGCCGGGCGTCGACGCGTCACTTGGTCCGCCGGGGGGGCCGCCGGGCAGCGTGCCGGGCAACGCGTTGACGAGCGTGAGACCGCGCGTGGACCCGACCAGATCGCCCGACGCCTCGCCGATGCGCGCTTCGTCGGCCCGCAGCCGCTCGAGTCGATCGGCCACCGCGGGCGGCTCGGGTGCGGGCTCCGATGTCAGCACGTTCCAGTAGTTGCCCGCGAGCACCGCCGCCACGACCAGCGCGCCGCCGAGCGACGGCAGGGCCGCGTTGCCCGCGCGGCTGAGGCTGAGGCGGTTGTGCTTGTGGGCGAACATCGACGCGCGCGCTCCGATCGATACGAACCTGACGACTCGGTAAAAGGACCCCTAGGGGCGCGCGGAAGTTGCCACGGTCCGTAACGCGCTGTCAACAGGCGCCAAGAACGCCCCATTTCTCCGTGAATACAATAGAGTAGCGAAGATCAACCCCAAAGATCGACGGGCACCTTCCTCCGATTCGGGACGCGTGCGGGTCCACCACCTCATCGGCCCTGGGCGCTACATGTCCAGGACGACGTGCATCATGTTGTTCGGGTCGATCTTGACGGGGACGTTCTGGCCCGGCTGCACGCGCGGCATGTTGACCGGGTGCACGGGCGCCTGGACCGTCACGGCGTAGGGTTGCCCGCCCTGGGGCATCACCTGGAGGGTCAGGATGCAGACCGGCATCATGTTGATCATCGTGCCCGTGCCCTGCACACCCACCACCTGTGCCACGCCCGGAATGCCCGACACGCGCAGTTGGTTGGCCGCCGCCATCCCGTCCATGAGGTTCTTCGCCGACTTCATCATCGGCGCGAACTGGCGGATCATGACGATCGTGATGATGAGCGTCACCGCCAGGCTCGCGCCGACGATGAGCCAGGTGTGGTTCATGATGGAGGTGACGTCCATGGGGCCTCTGCGCCGATGCCGGCGGGTGTGGCGCGAGCGGATGCCCTGGCTGGGCGTGCGGCGCGCGCGGGTCGGTGAAGGCGCGGATCGTCGTCGGAGAAGGGGCCTTGTGTCAATGGGCGCCCAGGTCACGCGCGCGAGGCCCGCGACAGCAACGAGCGCGTCCGTCGCCGGTCCGATGCCGTCCAGGCGCGCGATGGCAGGATACCGGTGCAGGATCTCATGAAGGACCGCTCCGCCGGTGACGAGACGTTCGCGGCCCAGAACAAGCCTCTCCAGGGCCCGCTGCACGCCCAGCTCGTAAGGATGCGGCGCGCCCACAAGGTACATCGGCACGTTGGAATCAACGAAGATCACGGCAGGTCGCCATAGCCCGCCGCGATATCGGCAAGCATGTCATCGAGTTGCGTCGTGGGGAACGCGTCGCGTGAGGCCGCGCGAATGGCCTGCAACCGCGTCTCCCGATCCACGCCGGGCTGCGCCGCGCGCGCGCGCTGCATCGCCTGCCGCACCCGGGCCGCGACGCTCACGTGGCCAGAGCGAGCCGCCCGCGTGATCTCGCGGTGCTCCTTGTCGTCTGCGGTCACCTGGAGACGCTTGCCCATGGGAAGGAGGCTAGTTGACTCCAGATCTCCGGACCCGTACCCAGCCAAGTCCCTGTCATTGCTGCCCACTGGCTGGGGCACGGCGCGGATGGAATCCTGTTCCGTTTTCGTGCAGGAGCGAGGCGGCCGGGGCGATGTGGGCGTCCCCCCTTTGCGCGCGGGGCGCGCGAAGGGGTCGGTCCTCCTCCGGGCTCGCGCTCCGCGCTCGGTCGCTTCGCGACTGCACCGCGAGGCGGTGCACACTCCGTCCGACCTGACGCGCTCTCCGGCCATCGTTGGCCGCGGCGGGGAGTGTCCCTGGGGCCGGGCGCCCTTGGTTCCCGGCGCTTGAACCCGCGTGCAGCAGTCACGAGACCTCGCGGTTGCGGGCGTCTGAGAAGCCCCACCTTTGCGGGGCTGATTCAACCTTGCGAAGGCAAGGTTTCGTAGAGGTTGCCCGCGGTTTCAACCGCTGGGCAAAAAAACGAGCGCGCCTTGGCCGCTCGAGCGGGACACACGCTTTCTTTCATGCCCGCCCCTCGTCGCGCGCCAGCATTGACCGCTCCACCCACCCCATGTACTCTGCTGCCCCCTCATGCGCCCCCTCGGGCGCGGTGGTGAGCCTTGGCGATACGGGTCCACAACACGCTCAGCCGCACGAAAGAGGACTTCGTGCCCGCGGCACCTCCGGCGGTGCGCATGTATGTCTGCGGCGTGACGGTGTACGACTACTGCCACATCGGGCACGCGCGCTGCTACGTGGCGTTCGACGTGGTGCAGCGGACGCTCCGCAAGCGCGGCTTTGAGCTGACCTACGTCCGTAACTTCACGGATGTCGACGACAAGATCATCCGGCGCGCGGCGGAGTTGGGCGAGGATCCGCGCGCGCTGTCGAGTCGCTTCATCGACGCGTTCCACCAGGACATGGGCGCGCTCGGCGTGGAGAAGGCCGACCTCGAACCTCGCGTGACGGACCACATCCCGGAGATCGTGCGCTTTATCGAAGAGCTCGTCGCGAAGGAACACGCGTACCTCGTGCCGGGCGAGTACGAGGCGGGATCGAGCGATGTCTACTTCGCGATCGACGCGTTCCCGGGCTATGGCAAGCTCTCGGGTCGACAGGCCGATGACAACCAGGCTGGCGCGTCGGAGCGTGTCGAGGTGGACACGCGCAAGCGCAACCCGATGGACTTTGCGCTCTGGAAGTCGGCGAAACCGGGCGAGATCTCGTGGAATTCGCCCTGGGGCATGGGGCGCCCTGGCTGGCATATCGAGTGCTCGGTGATGTCCTGCAAGCACCTCGGCGCGAGCTTCGATCTGCATGGTGGCGGCAAGGATCTCGTGTTCCCGCACCACGAGAACGAGCTCGCGCAGTCGGAGGCGCACAACGACGCACCCTTCGTGCGCTACTGGCTGCACAACGGCTTCGTGAACATCGACGAAGAGAAGATGTCGAAATCGCTCGGCAATTTCTTCACGATCCGCGAGGTGCTCAAGCACTATCACCCACAGGTGCTGCGCTACTTCCTGCTCGGGACGCACTACCGGAGCCCCATCAACTACTCGACGAAGAACCTCGACGACGCGACGACGCGCGTGCTCTACATCTACGAGTCGCTGCAGCGCGCCGACGTGTTCCTGGCTCAACGAGGCCTTACGGGCGAGCTCGTCAAGGGCGTGCGCGTGGTCGACAAGGCGCTCGCCGAGATCATCGACGCGCTCGAGGACGACTTCAACACGGCGCGTGCGCTCGGTGCGCTCGCGGAGCCGCTCAAGGCGCTCGGCGACGCGATGACGCGGCCGAAGGACCCGCATTGCCACAAGACAGTGCAGGCCGTCCGCGGCTTGTTTACGGAGCTTGCGGGCTATCTCGGCGTGTTCGGCGACGAGCCCGCCACGATCGTCGAGGCCATCGTGGAGAGCGCGCGTGAACGTCTGTTCCCGAGTGGATCGGACGTGCGAGCCGACATCGAGCGCATGGTCACGGCGCGCGTCGAGGCGCGCGTGGCGAGGGATTGGGCGCGCTCGGACGCGCTGCGCGCGGAGCTTGTGGCCCTCGGGGTCGAGCTGCGCGACACGAAGGAAGGAACGCTCTGGCGCCCCGTGCTCGCGGAGGCGTGAGCCAGCCCGTGCGGGCAGACCAACGAGCGGGTACTGCCAGTGCCCGCGAGACGACCAAGCGGGCGTGTCCGAAGGACCGGGTGCCCGCGAGACGACCAAGCGGGCGTGTCCGAAGGACCGGGTGCCCGCGAGACGACCAAGCGGGCGTGTCCGAAGGACCGGGTGCCCGCGTTCTGGAGGCAAGATGGAAGGTGACTTCATGCGCGAGGTGATCGTCCTCGCCGTGTTCGTCGTGGTGTTCATGGGCTTGCTGCCCCTGTACGTGGTGCGCAGGCAGGGCGAGCCGATGCCCGCGGCGGGCGGCGCCAAGGGGCTCGGTGGGCCGGGCGCGCGGGCTCGCATCAACCCGCGCAAGAAGGATCGCGCCCGCCTGCGTCGCGAGGCCGAGGCGATGAACCAGCTGGCCGCGCGCGAACGGGCGGAGGAAGAGGGCGAGGACGAAGAGGAAGAGGAAGAGGAAGAGGAGGAGAGGTAGGCCCCTGCCCGGTTCTACTTGGCAGAGCTCGGCGGGATGGCGCTGGGCGCTGGCGGCACCTGGAAGCCTGCGTCCACCACGCGCTGCTGCATCGTGTTGCCGAAGATCGCGTCGAGCGACTCGCCGGGCGCGGGGCCTGCCTGGCTGACGATCCCGTAGCCGTTGCCCAACGACAGCACGCGCGAGAGCGCCACCTGCTTCGTCGCGTCGAGCAGCACGCCGGCGCGCGGGTTGGCCGCGAAGACGGCCCGCTCGATGCTCACGGACACCGCCCCGATGGCGACCAGCCCGTCCCCGAGCAACTTCTCCGTCCCCGGCTTGGCGCGGTCGATCTGGGCCACCTTCGTCCCGGTCACGACCGTGTCGGCCACCGTCACGGATCCGCCGAACACACCGATGCCTGCCACGTAATTGTCAGTAATCTTACAGGCTTTCATGTCGAGGCTGCCTCCGCCGAGCGCGACCACGCCGAGGCCGTTCGAGCCGTTGATGTCCACGAGCGTGCCGTACACGCGGAGCCCCGTCGCCTCGATGCGAGCCCCGCCGAGGCCCACGAGCAGGCCCTCCGTGCGGCTCGTGGTCACGCGCGAGCCGACGATCTGGACGAACGCGCCCTCCGAGGATTGCACGCCGAGGCCGCCGTTCGGCTCGCCTGGCGGGACTCGGGTGTCTTCGATCTGCACACCGATGGCGCGCACGCGGGTGCCGGCGCCGAAGGCCTCGATCCCGACCTGGTGGTTGCTCACGATCCGGGCGCCTTGCACGAAGAGCCATGCACCTCCGCCCGCGCCGCACCCGACGCCGCCGGCCTGGGTCGATGGGCTCGGCCCGGTCTCGTCCACCACGAGGTCCCGCACGTCGGCGCGCGTGCCCGCGACCCCGAGCAGCATGCCTGCGACAACGTTGCGCGACAATCGGACTTTCCGAACGATTGCCGTCGATTCATCGCTGATTCCGATTCCCATGCCGGTGTTGACGACACCCGCGACCGGCTGCGTCTCGTCCACGACGAGCGACCGGAGCTCAGCGAGAGTCCCCGCGCCGCCGACGGAGACCCCGAAGCCTGCCGTCCGGTTCACGCGTGCGCCCTCGACCTGGAGGTGTGCGCCGGCCTGGACGGCGACGCCGATCGCGGCGCTGCCCGCGGCCTGTGTCTCGTGGGTGCGGTCGACGACCAGGTCCGCAACGCTCACGAACGTGCCCTCGCCCGCCACGCCGAGGCCGGCCTCGTGGTTGTCGCTCAGGTGGAGGTGCGACGCGCTCGCGACCGCGCCGTCGAGCACAAGCACCCCGTGGCCGCCGAGTTGGAGGCTCGGGATGGGCGCGGTGCCTTCGACCACGACACCGTCGAGCGCGACCCCGGCCCCACCACCCGACGCCGCGATGCCGGAGAGGTGGCTGCCCGAGATGCGCGAGCCGACGAGGCTCGCCGAGGCCTTTGCGCCGACGCGCACCCCCTGGCCGAGGTCGCCGCTCGACTGCTCGATGTCCGTGTCGACCACGCGCAGCCCCGCGATGTCCACCTTCGCGCCGTTGTCGAAGACGGTCACGCCGTACGCGCGGCTGTCGCGGATGACGGCGCCGCGCAACGTGAGCGAGCCGCCCTTGAGGGCGATGACGCCGCCGCCGTCGCTTTTGGAGGACGCCAGCGGCAGCGTGCCCTCCACGACGATCCCCGAGACGAGGGCGGTCGTGCCCGCTCCCGCGACCCGCAGGCCCACCTCGCGGCTGCGTGCCACGCGCGCGCGCGCGAGCTCCAGCGAGGCGCCGCCGTTGACCTCGAGGCCCCGGCCGTGGATGGCGTCGGCGACCTGCGGCTGCGTGTCGTCGATGACGAGGCGCTCGGCCTTCACGGCCGCCCCGGCGCCCGCGACGAGCAGGCCGATGTCGCGGTTGCCGCTCAGCCGCACGTCCACGATCGTTGCGGTCCCCCCGCCGCTCACGTCGATGCCGCGGCCCATGTTGCCGCCGGAGGGCGCCCCCTGGGTGTCGGCGATGACGGACTCCCGCACCTCGGCGGTCGCGCCGGGCACGATCACGCCGAGGCCGGCGGTCGACGCCGCGCGAATCCAGAGTCGCTTTGCCACGACGTGCGCCTTGCCGTTGACGAGGACGCCGGGGCTGCCGCCGCCGATCTCCAGGCCGACGATCTGGCACAGCGGCGCCGCGCTGCCGCCCTTGACCGCGACGACGCCGCCCGCGCCCGGGCTCGACAGGCGGCTCATCGCGGCGCAGCGTCCCCGCAGCGTCACGGCCTTGGTCAGCGTCACGGTCCCGACATACTCGCCGGCCGCGAGCGCGACGACACCCGCGGCTGGGACCTTCGCCAACGCCGCGGCGACGGTCGCCAACGGCTTGCCGGGCGTGCCATCTCCGCCGGGGGATGCGGACGCGTCCACGAAGACCGTGCCATCGATCGGGACACCCGGCGCGTAGGGGCCGGCGCCGCAGTCGGCGGGGTCCGGATCGCAGGGAGGGAGGCCGTCCACCACGGCGAGACGGGTCTTCGACGGGACGAAGCCGGGTGGACACACCCAGGGCACACCGGCAGGCGCGCAGGCCCCGGGCGCGTCCGGATCGGGCCACTCGCCGGGCAGACAGCCCGCCTGGCCCGCGGGGCACGAGACCGGCTCGCCGCCCGCGCCCAGGCACCAGCGGGGGTCGGATGGTGCCGCGATGGGCGGGAGCGCAGGCAACGCAGCGCCGGCGCCGGCCGGGAACGCGCCGTCGAGGCCCTCCGCCGGGCCCGCCGGAAGGCAGTTGCCCGGGGAATCTGGCCAGGAGCCTGCGGGACAGCCGGGATCCGGCGCGGCGTCGTCCGGGCACGTGACGGCGGCGGGCAGGCAGGCCGGTTCGCCTGCTTCGCAGGGCGCGCCGTCGAGGGTCGCGACGCCGCCGCACCAGGAGGGCTCGCACGCCTGGGCCTCGGGCGCCGTGGTGATCGCACAACCACGTGGCCCGACCGAGGCGCATCCGCCGGAGGCTTCGAGGAAGAGGTGTCCGGCGGGGCAGCACGTGCCGTCCGGTCGCGAGGAGGCCGGCGCGCATGCGGGGGCAGCGGCGTCGGCGCCCGTGGCGTCGGCGCCGGTGTCGGTCCCGGGTTGGGCGAGGGACCCGCCGGAGCAGCCGGCGAGCACCAGGATGGCGAGGGTGCTCGGGACGCGGGGGCAAAGCGGCATGCGGGCTCCAGACTGGAGGACACATGGAAGCGGGTGCCGAACGCGCTGTCAACACGCGCGGCGGTTCGCTTCAGCTCCAGCGTCACGCGCGCGGCGCTCCCGGGTCGTCGATGACTCTGAATCGTGATCAATTTCACGCCGGGAATTTGATCCGACACCGTGTTCTTCCCTTGTCAACGCGGCCGCCATGACGACAATCGCCGCGCGAGTGGGGCGTCGTGCCCCCCGGGATCGTGCGGACTCGCCCGCGCCGACGGTCTCGCTTCATCACGCCACGCGCGGGCTCGGAGACGATTTCATGCAGCAGCAAACGACGAAGCCGGTCGAGCAGCTGACCTCGGTCGTGATTCGCTTCTCGGGCGCTTCCGGCGACCGCATGCCGCTCACGTGTCCCCAGTTGACGA
>Ga0172369_10005926_pt1 | contig 14826 bp, 11 predicted proteins | sample LakKiv25m_FD_114539 | JGI IMG/M metagenome (GOLD analysis project Ga0172369, IMG submission 114539) | Freshwater microbial communities from Kabuno Bay, South-Kivu, Congo - kab_022012_11.25m | ecosystem: Environmental > Aquatic > Freshwater > Lake | place: Democratic Republic of the Congo...
AAACAGTGAATCGCCGGTCACATCATGTGTTACATCATTGTATTTCCCCCATCCATAATCAGGATGACCTGTAGCGTTACGTGAAAAAGCTCCGTTTTCCCAATCAGTTGGATCATTATACATCGGTTTCCAGGTGGAAAGTCCAGAGGTATCGATGCTTGCCCAACCGGTAGTATCCGATTTCGGATAGGTGTAGAGAACAACACCCGAACCATCGTTGGTGAGAATGCTTGAGCTCCTCTTGGGGGTACGGAATGCTATATCCCACGTTTGTCTTGCAGTTGCATACTTGGTTCCGTCTTTGAATTTGTAATACACTTCATCGACGTAAGAAGCTCCCATAATAACAGTGTCGGCGACACCGGAGAAATGTGCAAACGTTTTGATTTCGGAAAACATAACAGCACAAGCAATAACAACCATTATAACAATCGTCTTCATAGTATAAAATATTGAATTATTTGAAGATTTGAAATTTTGAAGATTAAAAAAATGAAAAGTTGAAGATTTGAAAATGATAACGATCAACACATCAGGGATTCAAGTCCTGAATGAATTTCATTTTCAAAGAGAAAAAATAAGGGAAAGGGATCTAACAGACTGGGGGCCCCCGCAGACCGGCCGACGAAAAGACTCGCGACAATATTGTCGTTCCGGTAAAATGATTGTCAAGAACATTATAAAAAAGCGGAAAAAAAATACTTTGTTCTGTAAGAACAGATGAAGGGTCAGATGCAATTTTATTGATCAGATTATTTTCCTTGAAAGTCTTGGTAAGCAAAACGACTTTCGTCATTTTTTCATTATCCCGTTTGTAGCCAATAAGTTTAGGGATAAGAGGTTTGTGCCAGATCTTGTACTGGTGGAAATTGATCAGGGAACCTACGCTCAGAATGGCAACAGCAATCCCCATCATAAAAAAGAGGATTGCCTTTTCGACTCTTGAGTGCCGTTCGATCATAACTATACTAAATTGCGGCACAAAGTTACAAAAATTTCATCACAAACGTTAGACTAATACAGATATCAATTTTTAATTATGAACCATCTGTTAATAATTTAACTTTGACCTTTCATCGTGAAATGTTTATGTCAAATTATCCCAGGTAAGCCTTCAGAAGTTTGCTGCGTGATGAATGTTTCAGTCTCCGTAAAGCTTTTTCTTTTATCTGACGGACACGTTCACGCGTTAAACCGAACATCGAACCAATTTCTTCCAGGGTATAACTGTGAGGTACTCCTATACCATAGAAAAAGTTTATAATTTCACGTTCCTTGTCAGTTAGTGCGGAAAGCGATCTCTGGATCTCCATGGATAACGATTCCCTTATCAGGTGCTCATCAGTTGAAGGGGTATCTTCCGCGACAAACACATCCAGGAGTTTTGTATCCTCATCTGCATCCAGTGGAGCATCCATGGAAACTATCCTGGTGGACATCCTTAATGTTTCTGCAACTTTATGTTCCGGGAGCTCCATTTCAGTGGCAATTTCACCGACTGACGGAGGTCGTTCAAATCTCTGCTCCAGTCTTACACTGGCTTTCGACATCTTGCTCATTGAGCCTACCTGGTTAAGAGGAAGCCTTACGATGCGCGCTTGCTCAGCCAGCGCCTGTAAGATGGATTGACGTATCCACCATACAGCGTAAGAGATAAATTTAAAGCCCCTGGTTTCATCAAACCTCCTGGCAGCTTTAATCAAACCTACATTACCTTCATTGATAAGGTCGGGCAGTCCCAATCCCTGGTTTTGATATTGCTTGGCGACAGAAACAACGAATCGCAGGTTGGCCTTGCAAAGCTTCTCCAAAGCCGCCTGGTCTCCCATCTTAATCCGCTGTGCCAGATGTACCTCATCCTCGGCTGTGATCAACTCCTCTTTCCCTATATCAACCAGGTATTTATCAAGCGAAGCCGTTTCACGGTTAGTGATTGATTTTGATATTTTTAATTGTCTCATGATCCTATTCCATAATAAGCCCTCAATCCATTCGGGTAAACACCTTCAATCAATACTCCTCCTTCCCTGTTTGTCAGGGCTTCCTTAAGTTCCTCCATCGAACGGATCGGCTGTCGATCTACTGATAATAAAATAAATCCTTCACGGATTCCCGCACTTTGCAATCTTCCTTTATCCAGATGAGTCAATTGAAATCCATAATCAATACGGAATTTCGATTTTTCTGCTGGAGTCAATGGCTGGAATACACCACCTTGTATGATAATTTTATCCTTGTCTTCCTTAACTGATGCTAAATTTGAACCTTCACTTTTAAGTATGACAGGTATTTCAATATCTTTCCCATTGCGGTTTACGGTTACCATAACCTTTTCTCCCGGATTCTTCTGACCAACCAGTTCCAGCAGTTCTGATTTCCCGTTGATAGGCTGGTTATCGATGCGTAGTATCACATCGCCCTTCTGTATCCCGGCCTTATCCGCAGCGCCACCTTCAACAAGATTATCGACGTAGATGCCCCGGAGATCAGTTAATCCTTTATCTTTTGCAAACTGGTCATCAATTTCCTGGTAATAAACACCAAGGTAAGCACGCTGGATCTTTCCATATTTCATAAAGTCATCCACGACTTTCTTAACTATGTTAACGGGTATTGCAAAGGAGTACCCCGTATAATACCCGGTCCCGGACGCAATGGCTGCATTGATCCCGATAAGTTCTCCCCTTGTATTAACGAGTGCTCCTCCACTGTTTCCGGGATTTATTGCTGCATCTGTTTGAATAAAGGATTCTATAGCCCCCTGTGAACCCAGAATGTTAATATTACGGGCTTTGGCACTGACGATCCCTGCAGTCACCGTGGAAGTCAGGTTAAACGGATTACCCACTGCAAGTACCCACTCACCGATCTTTACATCATCGGAGTTACCGTAAGTCATGTAAGGAAGTTCTTTTTCATCAATTTTTATAAGTGCGAGGTCCGCGCTTGGATCTGAACCGATTACTTTTGCGGTATAGACCCTCTTGTCATTCAGGGTAACAGAAATACTGTGAGCGTCTTGAACCACATGATTATTGGTAACAATAAAACCGTCAGGAGAAATAATTACTCCCGAGCCAATAGCCGAATATGGTGAAATATCAACGTGCGGCGTCCTGTTTCCGAAATTAAAGATCTCAAAGAAATCGTCATATACCAGGCTCTTTTTTTCGAACTCCGATTTTATATTGACAACGGCATGGACCGATGTGGACGCAGCCGCCTCAAAATCGGGCATATTATAAACTGAATTCGGGGTGTAGCTTACTTTTTGTACCGAAATGGGTTCTGGACGTGAATAGATGTAAGCGGGTTTCTTTTCAAACGCCTTGTATAAACCAAGAGAAACTGCTCCACCTGCGATAGCGATTAAAAAAATTCCTACAAACTTTTTCATAGTATTAAATTTTAACAGATGAATCTAAAAATTGTTCCTGTCAAGAATTCCTTTTCATCAACGAAAATTTCCGACAGGTATTTTATAATCATTATAAATTGTTCTCAAAACGTTGACAAATCTTCAATATTTTAAGGTCCACTGTTAATATTTGTTAAGGTCTTGTTAAAATTCCGTTAAAAAAATTCTTCAAACCGGTATTACTTTTCAAACCCTTCCCTGATTAACCATAGACAAAAAAAAACAGGTTCCCGTTGTTTCAAATTAACTAATTATGAGAACGCTTCTACTTCATTGCTTTTTGCTCTCACTCATTGTCGTTATGTTTAGTCCGTCTCTGACAAAAAGACAATGGACATCTCTTCCCAAAAAATGCGCCAGGGCCGATTCAGAGAAAAACAGAGGTCAAAATGTCAGGATTGTTTTCTGGAATGTTGAAAACCTTTACGACCCATATGACGATACAACCACTCTTGATGATGAGTTCACATCCTCAGGTTCAAAACATTGGAGTTATTCGAAATTCCGTAAAAAGCTGAATCTCGTGGCAAAAACCCTTATTGCAACCGGAGGATGGGAACCACCTGCTATTGCTGGCATGTGTGAAGTGGAGAATAAATATGTTCTGGCCAAGCTTATTTATGAAACTCCACTGAAATCATGGAAATTCAGAGTTGTGCATCACGAGTCGCCCGATGCCCGTGGTATTGATGTTGCTATGATCTACCGGCCTGAAAAATTCAAGCTCCTTTCAGCAAGGACTTTCAGTATTAACTTTCCTTTCGATACTACATCCCAGACCCGCGAGATTTTAATGGTCAAAGGATTAATGTTTGATACCGATACGCTTAATGTTTTCATCAATCATTGGCCATCCCGTCGAGGAGGGTACGTGGAATCCCAGCCACGAAGAAACTGGGTGGCAGGAGTGCTCAGGAAACTAATCGATTCGGTCCAGTCTGTAAATCCACTTTCCAACATTATTATCATGGGTGATTTTAATGATGAACCCGATAAAGAGAGCATCATTTCCATTTTGGGAGCCGGAGACAAAACAGTTAATATCCTTCCAAACAGGCTTGTTAACCTAATGTTTCCAAAGATCCGGGATGAAGGAACCATCAAGTACCAGGGAAACTGGAGCATTCTTGACCAATTTATAGTATCAGGCTCAGTTTTTCAGGGAACTAATGGACTCAAGTCCGACTTCCGGGATGCACAGATCGTCAGGATGGACTTCCTGTTAAATGAAGATATCCGTTATTTCGGTTCAAAACCAATCAGGACATATACAGGACCAAGGTACAACGGCGGGTTTTCGGATCACCTTCCCATTAGTTTGGATGTTTGGAATGTTAGCCATTAAGTCATTGGTCATAGGTCATTGGTAATTGGTTTTGATAATGGTGAATCGTATGGAACTTGAAGAATTGCGTGTATATAAAATGTCGATGAACCTTTGAGATGAAATTTGGGAGGTAGTAAAGAAAATGTCCAATAACCTATTGACCTAACTCCAGATCCCAGCTATCTTCATCCCGCAGAACTTACAATTCCCTGCTTTCAGGTTGTTGGCCAGGATAGTGAATCCTCGTCGATCAATGATAGTCTTTTTACAGGAAGGACAATATGTATTTTCAGCCGGAGTACCGGGAACATTTCCAATGTACACGTATTTGATTCCGGCTTTCAAGGCAATTGCGTGCGCCTTTTCTAGAGTTGATTCGGGAGTATACGGCAAACTGGTGAGTTTGTATAATGGGAAGAATCTGCTGAAGTGAAGCGGATTTTCTGCGAATCCGTTTTTAACAAGCCATACGCACATCTCTGTGATCATATCCATCTTATCAGTCCAACTCGGAACGATCAGATTAGTGATCTCAAGCCAAACACCTTCTTCCTTCAAAATTTTCAAAGTATTCAGGATTGGCTGAAGGCTGCCACCATTCAATTTGGCATATATTTCTTCGCTGAATGATTTAAGATTTATATTGGCAGCATCTATATATTTCGCAAGATCCCTTAAAGGCCTTTCATTAATATATCCATTGGAGATCAACAGGTTCTTTATTCCCCTGGCTCTGGCCAGTCGTGCAGTATCAAACATATACTCATAAAAAGCCGTAGGCTCGGAATATGTATAAGCAATGGTTTTACAACCATTTTTCACGGCTTCTGCAACAACCGTCGATGGAAAAAGCTCAATATTTTGGGAATTCCTCGGACTTTGTTGTGAAATTTCCCAATTTTGGCAGTTAAGACAGGCAAGATTGCATCCCGCCGTTGCAATGGAGTAACTCTGGGCGGTAGGTAAAAAATGGAATAGAGGTTTCTTCTCAATCGGGTCAATATGTACGGAGCAAGGATTGCCATATGCAATCGTGTAGAGTTTGTCGTCCTTAACAACATGGGTCCTGCAAATACTATCGAGGCCCTCACGAAGGATACAATTATTTGGACAGATCTGGCATTTTACCCCCTTTGGTGTGACGACATAATAAGGGGATTCTTTGCTATATTTTCCTAGCCCGACGTCCGGGTTAACAGGAGTAGTTTCCATAATCGAAAAGGTTTTTGCCAACAGATGTGATGCTTTCAAAGCGATTAGTGCAGTTCCGACTCCGGTAAGACTTAGCCGCAAGAAATTACGTTTGGTTATTTTATCTGACGTTGCCATCCCCTCCCTTGAAAGGATTAAGAGAAGAAAAAATTTACCGGATTCTGCTTACAAAGGTACGATTTTTTTCCGGTGGCAATAAAGAATAGCTGCGCTTGCTAAGTTAAGAATAGCAAGCACAATCCCGGTATTCACAAATCCCAGGAGAGGAATGAGGAAAACTGTCACAACCAGAGCCCCTAAAGCGCTTCCAAACAATTCGGCGGAGTAGTTAGTTGTAATTCCTTTTACACTGTTATTCCTCGTTAGATATGAAGCAATTCTGTATTCCATCCCGACCAGGAATGAAATGCATAAAGTCAACCCTGCAAGTTTAAACTGGATAATCCAGCCGGGCAAGTTGAAAAATGAAATCCAAAGCAGGAAAAATGGAAGCAAAAACGAAAACAGAGAAAGGGTAAGTTGTATAGCAATATAGTGTTTTATCTGCGGAATTCTGAAAAATTTTACTGTCATACCTGAACCTAACGCCAGGCCCAGCATAAAAAACATTATAACAACTCCTACCATCTGAAAAATGTACCCAAACATGATTTGTAATGCGAGAACAAGGATCACTTCAACGGCAGCCCCGGTAAAACCTCCTGTAAATAAACCCGTACTTACAGGATTAAGTGTAACCATTATGATCAGGCCTGTCAAAACCAAAATGATGCCCAATATCCAGGCCTTGTTACCGAAATAACTGAGCCAGTAATTCAACTGATAGAAAAAAGCGACCGGCTGGAAATCATGATTCAGATCAATATTTGCAGAGATATTTTTCATCACATATGAAGACCTTTCCGTTAACTGGGAAGTATCGATGTAATATGAATTTACAAAGACTGTCGGTATGTTCAGTGTATTAACCATACCCGGGATATCAATACTGAGAGACGAATCGGAAGCAAGAAAAAAATTTTTTTCAACCGGAATGACCAGGACGTTTGAAAAAACCTCCTTAAGTGTCAGATAAATGGTTGAATTAAGCTTACCTGCCTGCTCGCTGACATAATCGCTGGTTGTCGGCAGGCTAACAGAAATAACTGCCCCTGCATTTAATTTTCGTTTCAGTTCCCTGAAAAACTCCAGGGTGTAAAACCGGTTTACCTGGAGAGTGGAAGGTTCGGGTAAATTTATGAGAACCACGTCATAAGTTTCATCAACCTTTCTGATAAATTTCCTGGCATCAGTGATATGCGTATTGATTACAGGACTTTCCGTTTGTTTTGTGAATTTCCGTGAAAGGTTGACCAATGCAGGATTGAGCTCCACATAATCTACTCTTTTTGGGTTGTATTTTAGAACCTCCCTAATAGCTCCGGATATTCCACCCGAGATCAGAAGTATCTTTTCAGGATGCGGATTCTGGATCATTGCAAAATGAACACTCTCTTCATTCCGTATCAGATTACCGGATGAGAAAAGCAGCAACCCGTTCTCATAATAATTTATCTGGTTTTCATTTTCGGTGATCACTACCTGCCCGTAAGGAGTGCCTGCATTGGCTAAAACACGTTGATTTTTGAACAACAATTTTTCAGTCATTGATTGAAAATCAGGCAGCAACAAACAGGTTATGATGACGGCTGCAGTTATTATGGAAATGACAAAGAATGTTCTTCTTCCAATGTACCATGAACATGCAATGACCAGGAGAAGGAAGACGATAGTGATCAATAACAACCCGGCAAAAGCATTAAAGAACCAGAGAAAAATAAAATTCACCAGAAGACCTGCAAACAGACTTCCCAGTGATTCAATCGCGTATGCGCCCGGAACGTTAGTCCAGTCGTTATCGGCTGATCCAAGTAATGATAATGCCGTGAAAAGGTAACCGTTGATCAAACAGAAGGGTAACTGGATCACTAAAATTGAATAAAAAAGTTGCCATAGGCTTATCATGCTTCCATAAGGAAATACAATTACCCTGAAAAAATCAAGTTTGATGATCATTAATGTTGGAAGAAGCGACAGCAGAAGTAACAGGAAAAGTGTAAACGAGAATTTTCTCCTGACACGAATAAAAAATCCTCCAAGCCAGGCGCCAAATCCGGTGAGCAATAACCAGTTGGCAAGGGAGATACCAAAAACAACTTCATTTCCATAAAAAACTGACATTAGCTCACGGATCAAATAAACCTGTGTTGCAATTGATAGAAAGCCCAGAGAAAAAAGTGCAAACCGGATTGCAACTTTATGGTTCATTTTGTATCTTTATAGTGATTTTCTCTCAAAGTTATTAAAATATGCGACCGTTTAAATCATGGGGATTGATTATGGGAATAATGTTTACATTTAACCAGGGTTGCTCTTCACAGGAGAGCAACGAAAAATTAATCGACCGTAAACCAGCAGTTGCCGGCCAGTTTTATCCGCCCGATCCAATTGTTCTTCGTCAGACTCTTGCCGATCTTTTTTCGAGGGCAAAACCCCGAACCATGGAAAAAGTTGCAGCGGTAATATCTCCCCATGCCGGGTATGTTTTTTCCGGTATTGTCGCGGCAAGCAGCTTCAACCAGATCGATCCGGAAATGGAGTACGATAATATTTTCGTGATCGCTTCCAGCCACCAGGTCGCCTTTATGGGCGCCTCTATCTATAATATCGGCGATTATATGACACCGTTGGGAAAGGTTCCCGTAAACATTTCCCTCGCCAGTAAACTGATCAAAGAAAACCCCGTATTTTCTTATAATCCCGATGCAGACCGGAATGAACATAGTCTGGAGGTACAGATCCCATTCCTGCAATACCATATGAAAAAAGCTTTTCGTATCGTTCCGATTGTAATCGGAAGCCAGTCGGCTCAATCTTGTAAGAAAATCGCTGAAGCCCTGAAACCTTACTTCACTCCAAAAAACCTGTTTGTTATCAGTACCGATTTTTCCCACTATCCTACCTATTCCGATGCAAAACCGACCGACCAGGCAACCTGTGATGCAATCCTTTCAAATGATCCTGATAAACTCCTGAACCTGCTTTCCAAATATAAAAAGAAGGACATTCCAAACCTTGTAACCAACTTATGCGGCTGGACATCTGTTCTGTCACTTCTTTATATGACGGCCGGAGATCCCGGAATAAAACTGAATCCTATAACATATATGAATTCGGGTGATGGAAAATACGGGGATAGATCGCAGGTGGTTGGCTATTGGTCAATAGTTGCAACCAGGACAACTGCACACCAAAAATCTCTTACCGGATTCAGTTTTACCAGGGAGGAAAAGGTCACGCTGTTGACGATCGCCCGAACTACAATCGAGTCTTATATCACGAATAGAAAAAAAACATCGTTGGATACAACAGGATTCACCTCTTCGGTGAAGATGAAAGCAGGAGTATTCGTAACCCTGAAGGAAGATGGAGAACTCCGGGGATGTATTGGTCGTTTCACCGCCGATCTGCCGCTTTATGTGGTAATCCAGGAGATGGCAATTGCTTCTTCCACGGAAGACACCCGTTTTGAACCTGTAAAAGCTTCAGAAATCAGCAAACTTGAGATCGAAATTTCGGTACTCTCGCCTATGAAAAAGATTAATTCGATCGACGAGATCATTCTTGGGAAACATGGAATTTATATTAAGAAAGGATGGTACTCCGGCACTTTTCTTCCGCAGGTGGCAACGGAAACAGGTTGGAATAAGGACGAATTTCTTGGTCATTGTGCACGCGACAAAGCCGGCATTGGCTGGGATGGCTGGAAAGATGCTGAAATCTATATTTATGAAGCTTGCGTCTTCTCAGAAAAGGAACTCAACGCCCACAAATATTAAAATATGGACAATAAATGCAGTTTTCATGTTCTGAGGTCTGATCGAAATCTTTCCCCGTATCAAAGATGGAACTGATCAGGGTCTTGAGGATTCCACGGAATGATTCAATCGATGTAGCGTCAATTACCGTTTCCGGAGTTTGGGAATCTTCTGAAGGAAGTCGAACTCGCATGAAACCGTTTGCGACTTTTTTAAGAGAGATGATACCTGCCTGAAAGGTAAAATCCCGGTATTGCTTTCTTGAATAAAGCATCACAGAATAGAACAGTAGTTGAAAAACCTTATCCAGGTCAGGTTCCGTTTGAAGATCTATCCAATTTTTACAGATAAGTTGTCTTTCTTCGACATTTCCGGTCTTGTAATCAATGATCCTGTAATAATTACCAATAAGATCAATCCGGTCGATTATTCCTTTCAACTTTACGGGAAAAGTTTTCCCGGCATAGTCAATCTCCAGGGTGGTCTCAAGATATTTTTCAAGATCAATGATCTTCATTGATTGATTTTGTTGTTCAAGTTCCTCCAGGAATTCTTCTTCGGAATGGAGATAGCGTGAAACTAATTTCTTTGCAGCACCTAACAGTAGAAGGTTCTTTCCATAATTAACATCCGGGCCCGGGAATACCTTACTGAATGCATGATCCAGAGCCTCACTGGACTTCGACTTCATCCCGGTTATATTCTTACTGGGGATTTGATGACCGAGAAAAGGTTTATATAGGTTATTCAGGGCAAGATGTACTGCCTTGCCTAATATTTTAGGGTCGATGGTCTCCTCGGGCGCTTCCGGTTCCTTAATTCCGGCGACTTCAGACAAATAAAAACTTAATTGGCATTTCCTGAAGGCATTAAGAGAGGTTGGCGAAAAGCCTTTTTGCGCCTTTATCTCAAGAAGGTTCATGACCGTAGCGGTTTTAGGAACTGAAATTGTCTTTACCAAAGGATCATCACTGGTTGGGAGAGCAAGTATTTTTTCACTGATTTTGATTTCCGGGTTGAATGAATGCAGTTCATGGATGATTTGTCGCAGGAATCTGCTTTTATCGCCCCCTCCCAGTTCGCCGGGTTCCGTATTATATAGAAGCCACACATGCTTGCTCCGTTGAAGCAATCGGTAAAAATGGTATGCATAAACAGCGTCTTTATGCCAGAAGGTCGGGATGCCGAAGTCGCGTTTGATATCAAAGGGAATAAAGGAATTTATATGTTTGCTGCTCGGTAAAAGATCTTCATTACATGAAAGGATGATCAGGTTCTCAAAATCAAGAGTTCGTGTTTCAAGCATTCCCATAAGTTGGATACCTTTTAAAGGCTCACCGTAAAAAGGAATTGTGGTCGACTCAGTCATTTGCGTGAAAAGCTTGAAGAGGGCTGCATTTGACTTAATGATCTCATTCGATTCCATTATCAGCCTCAGCTGGTGCAGGATCGTAGAAAAAAGGTACAAATATTCAAGCTCAAGACGGAAAGAACCTTTTGTTTCCGGATTATTGTTAAGCATGCAGGCATCCCGAATTCCTTCCACCAGATTTTGCAAGCATTTCAAGGCTACAATGGGGTCACTCCAAGGTTCGAAGGCAGATTCCAGAAAATTGAGTTCAGAAGAGAAAAGGTCATTCCCCGGATGAGTGATTTCTTCTTTCGAAATAAACACTTTATTCGCACTTTTCAGTATGGAGAGCAACTCCCGAAAGGCGAAATCATTTTCCTTCATAAGAACAGCAGCCATCTGTTTTATATAAGGATGCTGAAGGACATTCAATACATCCCGGAAATAGAATTTCCGCATCTTTCCTGATTTATTCCGGGTGAATTTTTCCGGATTCAGATGCAGCAGAAAAACCGCAACCAATAAACCGGAAAGTGGTGTATGCCGTAAGGGGAGTCCCATGGTGATGTTCAGATCCTTGATTTTTACCGGAATGGAATTCAGCATGGGAAAAAGCAACCTTTCGTCAGGTAACACCACGGCAGTTTGTTCGTTAACCTTACCCGACTTCTCAAGCCCGGAAAGGATTTCACCACATAGCTTCGCTTGTCCCACATTATTGGGGACTCCAATGATCTCAATATGTTTCCGGTCTTCCATCAGATCATTAAAAATCCATTTTGGTTCCCTGAGATTCCATTTCCGGAACCAGAGACGAAGGAAACTACCCGCCTCCTGTTGTTCATCTTCCAGGTAAAAGGAGTCGGCATCCCACAAAAGGTCTGCCATACCGTTTTGATAAAGGAACCGGATGATATATTCTTCAGCTTTTGTCAGGGCATTAAATCCCGCAAAAACGATATGTTTCCAGGGAAGTTCCTTTGCAAATGTGTCTATATTCAAGGCAGCCGTCCGGAAGAGAAGTCCCTGAGTAGCTGCCTTCTTTTCGAGCAAAAGTGAAACAAACTTCTGATAGTATGAAATGAGAGAATTATAGAAATGCAGGTACTGTTTCTCAAAGTCGGTTAAAGGCCTACGATCAGGATTCCACAGGGCAACGGCCTTGGCTTCATCCAGGTATGAAAACAATCTTACGGCATCGATCAGATTCCTGTCAACCTCGTTGAAATCGGCTATAAGTTGGGGCGCCCAGCTCATAAACTCTTCAAAGGCCTGGCTCTTTTTACCCTCAAGTTCCCGATGTACTTTGTATAATTCGGCAATCACCAGAATCGGATCAAGCAGCCGCAAACCGGAGATGGAGGCAACAAAATCCTCGACAGAAAAAATCTGTGGTGACCAGATCGTCCTGGAAATCTTTATTGCCAGATATTTCCTGAGAAATAATCCGGCGCGGCGGTTAGGAAGAACGATGCATATATCTCCCAGGTCGGATCCCCATCTGGAGGTTAGGTGATCGGTAACTTTTTCAAGGAATACAGACATTTAGCAAAATTAGCCTTTATGATATTATTTTAACCTGGGATCAAAATCGAATTCCTCAATCTCTTTCAGACTGATTTGTTGAAAATCCTGGTGTTTTATATGGATCATATAATTATATTCCTGGCGAACGATAGCCGAGGGAACTTTAAGTACGGCAGACCGTCCGCTGATTGCCCATTCATAACCCAGGGTTTGGCAGGCAGCATACTGTTCTGGAGTGAACCAATCACTTTTGACATTTTTAATCCTGACCACTTCAATCTTTACCTGATCGGGGATCTCAATAACTATGCACCGGAAGCGGGATAAAAGCTCCGAAGCGGACCTGTGAACGAGATTTTCAAGGCAAGCAAGTGAACGGCTGTGACTCGCATAAATAACAAAAGTTCCTGAGCGGTTCCATCTCCCCGGAATACCAGGCGACTGAAGACTTTGTGCCCGGTTTGCCGTTACGATCCGATAAACAAACATCCGGTTTTAATTAAACAGGATAGCCTGATTCGATGCGGATCAACTCTTCCATCACCAGATCAATCCCGGTGACTGTTTTCAACAGATCTTTTGGTACTCGCAGTTGAAGCCCATATGCGGGTTTCTCTATCCAAATCCGGAATGCTTCGATACTACTGAAAATCTCCTCTCCTTTTTTATATATATTCTGCAGTTTTAATAGAAGCTCACTGGCGGAAGGATTGAGTTTTTTCTTCTGAACCTGATATCTATCTAATGTTTTAGTTGAGATATCGAGCAGACTTGCAAAGTACTGTTTTTTCAGATCTGTGATCCTGATCAGATCCGACACGGCGCTGACCGGAACGCCAACTCCCGCTTCTTCAACCAGAGAGAACCGGTCATCCTCAGGAGAAAAATATTTATTGACTTTTTTAATGATGATAGATTGACCGGCTTTGGTTGCTTTTTTCTTATTTCTTTTTTCAGTCATCATTATTTTTCTTACAAAAATAAGGAAATTTGTCCTTATTGTCAAGACAAATGTCTATTTTTTTTCAACGAATATTGAACTTGACTGAATTTTCCTGTAATGAATTAACGTTTACCTGCATCTTTCCAGGTTGAATTCATCTCAAGGTAACCCACTATACGTTCATGTGAACATAGACGAAGATACAGGTCAATGAGGGAAAACTTTCCCACTTCCGTAATCCTGGAAAGGATCTCCGGATTCAGAATCTGGATTCCGTTGAAGCCATAGTCATGCAACCGGTTTAAGGAATCACGCTTAAGCAGGGTTTGTCCGGTTGACATATTTTTCCACCCGCAAAGAAGGTTTTCTTCATCAAAAACCAGATACCTGGAAGTTTCACGAATCCTGACGGCAAGAGTTGCCAGCGCTCCTGAATGTTTATGAAAATCCTCCATAGCCCGGAGGTCAATGTCGGAGATAATATCGACATTACGTACAACAAATGGTTCATATCCAATGAAGAACCATCCGGCTTTCGCGAGTCCGCCACCTGTATCGAGCAATTGGTCAGACTCATCGGAGATGGCGATCTCCATACCAAAATTATGATGGTTATTAAGGAACTCTCTGATTTGTCCCGGAAAGTGGTGGACATTAATGATGATCTCCCTGATTCCATTGTTTTTCAGGTGCTCAATTGCATGCTGTAATAATGTCGTTCCTCCCGATTGTAACAAGGCTTTCGGAATTGTGTCGGTTACCGGTTTCAACCGGGTTCCTAATCCAGCAGCAAGAATTAGCGCCTTCATTACTCAGGTAAATTTTATTAATCCCAGACAAATTTCCATTTACCATCCCGCTTTTTCCAAATGGTATGAAAAGTACCTTTATGCTCTACTTTCTTTCCTGTAGAATCGGTGGAAGTCGATGTATAATGCCCATAGGTATAACCCAGGTCGCCACTGTTGCCAACATCCACAAAATCGGGCGACCATTGCAGGGTCACTGCCTTGAACTTTGGATTTGTATAATACTTCGCTATTTCAATTTTTCCTTTTAAAAGACGATCCCCCCGAAGGATGGTCGCATCTGCGTCGGCAAAGGTTGTAAAGGCTTTTTCAATACCGTCCTTCGCACATAACGCGGCAAAATCTTTTTCTGCATTTAAAATCTCTTGCTTCGAAATTTTAA
>Ga0172369_10005928_pt1 | contig 14823 bp, 12 predicted proteins | sample LakKiv25m_FD_114539 | JGI IMG/M metagenome (GOLD analysis project Ga0172369, IMG submission 114539) | Freshwater microbial communities from Kabuno Bay, South-Kivu, Congo - kab_022012_11.25m | ecosystem: Environmental > Aquatic > Freshwater > Lake | place: Democratic Republic of the Congo...
CCCCTCTCGTTTCGGACAAGAACAAGAGCGTCCGAAACCCGAGGGGGGTGATCTGCTGTGCCCGTTCGACCGCCGTCGGCAGGGCGATCTCCCCCCTCGCGTTTCGCAGAGAATTGCGACGCTCTTGTTCTTGTCGCGATTCGCAGCGAAACGAGAGGGGGGCCGGGGGGGAGAGCCGAGCACGGGGCGCGCCCGCCTCCCGGAATCGGCGTACACTCCCGACTCCCATGAGCCTTTCCGCGGCCGAAATCCTGGTCGAGTCCACCGACGCCGAGACCGTGGAAACCGTGGCCGCCGAGTCGCTGGTGGACTGGGCTGCGGGCGTGGGCGCGCTGCCGCCCGACGAGGACGGCTCCGACGCACCGGTGCCCGAGCGCCACCTCGTGCTGCTGCCGCCGACGGGCGGCTGGATGGCGCTCATCGAGGAGGACGGCCGCCCGGACCGCTCGCTGGCGCGCGCGCTGCGCGACCGACTGGGAACGCGCACGGCGGTCCTCGAACTGGACGGGCGGCGCCTTCGGGCGTCTCTGGAGATTTTCCTCCCCGGCGGCGATTCCATTGAATGGAACACGCCGACCGACGACGACGATGCGATGCCGGCCTACGAGGACGCGGAGGCCGAGGCGTGCCGGCGCGTTGCGGAACTCGGTGTCCCGGACGTGCTCGCGGCTCCGGACTGGGAGAGCCTCGTCGACACGACGCTGCCGGAGGCGCAGGGCTGCCGGCTGGATGCCCGGGCCGGCGAGGAGCTGCTCGACAAGCTCGTCATCCCGTTCGGCGAGCTGCCGGCGCTCGGCACGGGGATTCCCCGGACGCACCCGGATCTGTGGGTCGCGGACGAGGAAGGTCGTGCGCGGGTCGTCGAGTCGCGCCGGGTGTCGGGTCGGCCGGACGCCGCAGCGGCACAGGCGCTGGTCGCGGTCGAGGACCGTCAGCTCGCACGCATCGTGCCGGTGCTTGCGCGCGCGGCCGACGCCCCGCAGGTGCCCGAGGTGCTCTTCGGGTACGAGGGCTCGGACGACGACGAGGCCCTGGAACAGGCGATCGAGTCCGCCCGCGAGTCGCTTCCCGCCATCGCCCGCCGCCGTCGCGAGCCGCTGCTCTCGCTGCGCGGGATCGAGGCGTCGTTCCGGGAGGCGATCGTCGCGCTTCGCACCGGCATCGCCGCGGGGCGCACGCTTGGCCGCCGCGTCGAGCTGCGGCACGCCTCCATGCCGGCCGGCGCCCGGTTCGTGGACTTGGACGACCTGTGGGACGCCTACTTCCGCGATCCCGACGACGACGGGATCTTCGACCGGTATGCTCGGCAGGCGCTCGCGCCGGAGGCCGCGGCGTGCTCGTTCGACCCGGGCAGCGCGATGCCTCTGCTGCTGGGACAGGTCGAGGGGCTGGCGGCGCTGGCGGTCCGTCCGTTCGTGCGCGGCGTGTGGGTCGGCTTGGGAATCGACACCGGCACCGCGCTGGTGCCCGTGACGCGGGGGATGCTCGCCCATGCGGGCCTGGGTTTCGAGGACGCGCTGGAGGCGGCGATCGCGAACCTGGAGCGGGCCACGGAGGAGAACGACTCCTTCGTCATCTACGAGCAGCCCGAGGGCGTCACGGTGACCGCCGAGTTCCCGGATCCGTTCACCGCGGCACGGATTCTGAGCGAGGCGGTGCGCTGGCACGTGGCGCACCAGCTCGGCGACGGGTGCGCCGTGGCGGTGCCGACGCGCGATCTCCTCCTGGCGGCGGAGCCGACGCGCGAAGCCCGCGGCTGGCTGGAGCGCGAGACGGCGCGGCGCTTCGCGGAGTCGGACGTGCCGCTCACGCGGGCCGTCTGGCGCGTCGAGAACGGCGAGCTGGCGGAGGACGGCGAGGCGCCCGCGCAAGAGGAGTAGGGACGGAGCGGCGCGTCGGCGGAACGCGGCGTCGATATTCAGTGGACGGTGGCCAGCCGACCCCGGAGGTCGGCGGCGAGCACTTCCGGCACTTCGCCGGCGGCCACGAGCCTGTCCAGCTCGGCCCGAGCCGCCTCGGCTGCCGACAGGCCCCGCTGGACCAGATCCGACAGCGTACGCAGCGTCCCTTCGGCCTTCCCCTCGTCCTTCGCTTTCTGCTCCTTTTCCGCCCAGTAGTTCACGGCATGCTCCGGCGCACCCTCCGGGGGCCCGTCAATGCACCGACGCAAGCCGTCCTCGGAAATCGGCCGCGAGCAGTTCGGGGACTTCGCCGGCGGCCACGAGCCTGTCCAGCTCGGCCCGAGCCGCCTCGGCTGCCAAGAGGCCCCGCTGGACCAGATCCGACAGCGTACGCAGCGTCCCCTCGGCCTTCCCCTCGGCCTTTCCCTCGGCCTTTCCCTCGGCCTTCGCTTTCTGCTCCTTTTCCGCCCAGTAGTTCATGACGATGTCCTCCGTCGGCTGCATCGCCTCCCATTGTAGCCGCTCCTCGGGCGTCAGACCAGCGTACTGCTCCACGAAATCGAGGTACTTGCGGCGCTTCTCGGAATCCGGTTCCAGCTCCATCAGGCCGCGCAGGGAGCGCCCGTAGAGTCCGACCGTCGCCTCCTTCGGGCGCGCCATGTTCATGAGGTTCAGCCTCGCGACGATGTTGCGACTCTCGGCGTGCGCGAAGGCGTCGAGCTCCGCGAGCGAGCACCGCTCGTAGCGGAAGTGAAGATACGTACGCTCTTCCACGCCGAGTCGGAGTTCGCGCTCGGCCTCGCCCGCGCGCAGGAACACCGCGACCGGAACCACCCGCCGCGTCCCGAACAGCTCGGAGAGGTCCAGGCAGTAGTGCGCGAGCTTGCGGATGCGGAACCTCGCGGGCTCGGCGTACGGTTCGAAATCGAACACGATGGCCTCGACCTCGCGCGCCGGGAACTTCACGAGCAGCGGCACGTCCAGCTCGCGGAAGCGCTCTCCGAGGCGCTCCTTGAGCATCTCTTCGCGCACGGGGACGACCTCCGCGTCGGGCGGCAGCGTCGCGGCCACGGCCGGCGCGAAGAACGCGATCGATTCGCGCGGGTAGTCGAGAATCAGGTTCATGAAGCTCTGATCGTGATCCATCGCGCAGCAATACCACGCGCCGGCCGGCTCGGGCGGTCCGGCGCGGGACGGGACGGCGAAGCTACGGATCCGGCGCCGTGAACGTGCAGTTCGCCGGCCAGCCCGGGGGCGCCGCGCTGCCGGCCGTGCCGCGCGGATGCGCCTTGAGGAACTGCACCATCATCGGCACGCTGATGCCCGGCGGCGGCTGGTGGCCCGCCGAGTGCGCGCACACCACCGACGAGCGGCCGTTCTGCTTCAGGAACGGCACCGCCGCCTGCACCGCGCTGTCGAAGTTCAGAATCGGCACGCCGGCGACGCCGTACTGGTCGCCCGGGCCGCCGCGGCTCAGCATCACGGCGCCGCGGAACTCCGGATCCAGCGCTTCCCACTGGAGCGTCGGCTTCATGCCGAACGCCGCCGCCTGTCCCGTCGGATCGACCAGCGCCTCCTCGGCGCTGTCGTTGAACCAGGCACCGCTCAGCGCAACGGTGCTCGCGAAGACCTCCTGGAAATGCGAGTGAAGCATGTTCGTCACGATGGCGCCGCCCGAGAACCCGACCGAGTGGATGTGGCGCAAGTCCAGCTCGTGCGCGTCCTGGAGGCATCCGAGCACCGCCTCGACCAGCGCGATTTCGAGGTTGCCCGTGCCGGCCTGGAACATGTCCCAGGCGAGACCCGCGGGCGGCTGGAGCTTCGTGCTCTCGGGCGTGATCAGGATGAACGGGAACTGCGGATCGCCGCTGGGGTTCACCGGCACCGACGCGTGCCAGTTGGCGGCGGTGTCCCCCACGCCGTGCCAGTTGAAGACGACCGCGAGCCGCGTGCCGGCGGCCACCTGCGGGATGTCCGCGATGAGCGTGCGGCTGGCCGAGCCGACGGTGATCGTGTTGTTGCCCGTCTGCACCGCGGCGCCGGCCGGACAGACGAACGGCAGCCGCCCGGTTCCGGATCCCCCGTCGGGCGCGCCGCCGTCCGGCGCCCCGCCGTCGGGCGATCCGGTGGTCCCCGACGTGCCGTCGCCGCCGCGCTCGGTCACCCCGGCGCACGCCGACAGAGCGACCGCCGCCGCAACAACCGTTCCCGTCCGTCCGATGCGCATGCCGGCCTCCGAAACGGGCCATTGTCTCCGAGGCGGCGGGCGGAAGCCACGTCTTTCCCGCAGCCATCGGTCCTGCGGATGACGGGCCGGGGCAGGGAGCGACAAAAAGCCAAGCAATTACGCCGGGTTGCAGCCACCCGCCGCAGCCGGGGCACGGCACCGTCGACCGGCCGCCCGCCTGCTGCAAGGTGGCTGCGGAGTTCGGCGGCCCGGACCGGGAAGCGGCCGCTCGCGGCGACCCGGTGGTGGCGCGTCCGGTGCTTGACGCGGCGCGCGATCTGTCTACTCTTCGCCGCCATGACGCCCCCCACCCCCAGCCCCGTGCGGGCCCGCTTCCCTCTCCGTTTTGCGCTTCCGATTCTTCTCGTCTCCGCCGCGTTCGCCGCCGGATGCTCCTCGACCCAGTGCCAGGCCAATTCGGACTGCGCCCGGGGCGAGGTCTGCAACGCCGCCGGCCAGTGCGTGACGGGCGGCTCGACCTCGACGGGCTGCGGCACGTGCAGCGGCACCACGCCCATCTGCGACACGGCGCAGAACAAGTGCGTGGTGTGTACCGCCAGCCAGGGCTGTCCGTCGGGCAAGTTCTGCGACACCTCGACCGCCGGCGGCCGCTGCGTCTCATGCACGAAGGACGCCAACTGCTCCGGGCTCACGCCCACGTGCGACACGACCAAGGGCGTCTGCATCGCGTGCGACGCGACCCATGCCTGCAGCGGCAACAAGATCTGCGACACGACGGTGAGCGGCGGCCGCTGCGTCGGATGCCGCAACAGCCTGGACTGCGTCGGCCTCGCCACCGTCTGCGACCCCGCGACGGAGATCTGCGTGCGCTGCACCGAGGACCTGGGCTGCGAGAGCGGCGTGTGCGATACGTCGATTCCCGGCGGCGAGTGCGTGGAGTGCGTCGGCAACACCGACTGCGTGGACACGCAGAAGCCCGTGTGCGACCTCGGCACGCACACGTGCGTCACGGACGGCGGCACCGGCGACGACGGCATCGCCGCGGCGCGCGCGGCCGCGGACGGCACCGGCCTGAGCCTCGCGGTCGAGGACGTGCTCGTCACCTACCTCAAGCCCCTCATGGGCACCGGCACGAGCGCGGAGCCCGCCGGCTTCTTCATCCAGGCGAAGCAGGACGGCCCCGCGCTGTTCGTCGCGGTGGATCCGGCCACACTCACGCCGGCCGCCGCCGTGGGCGACAAGGTCAGCTTCACGATCACGGAGCTGGCCACCGCGAAGTCCGGCACGAGCGCCACTTCGCCCACGAGCGTGCGCCAGGTGATGGGCCTGACGAGCTATTCCCGCACGTCGGCGGGCAACGGAGTCGCGTCGCTCGCGAAGGACGTCACGACGGCCGGCGACGTCGTCACGAACGTCGTCGCCTACGAGAGCCGCATCGTGCGCCTCACCGGGACCATCGCCTCGACCTTCTCGAACAGCGGCGCGGGCCACGTCAAGGCGCAGATCACGACCACGGGCATCCCGACGGCGAGCGCGAACTTCGTGCTGCGCGTGCCGGGCAACAACAGCTCCGGCTCCTACGCCCCGACGCTCGTGACGAATCCCCCGCTGGCGCAGGGCTGCACGTTCACGCTCGTCGGCGGCCCGATCTGGCGCTACACGACCTACCAGGCCGGCACGCCGCCCACCCCGACCGAGTACGCGCAGGCGCACGCCTACACCGCCGAGAGCATCGCGAACGTCTCTTGCAGCCCTCTCGCCCCGAAGGTCGTCTCCGCGGCGGCCACGAGCGCGACCGCGGTTCGCGTCGTGTTCGACGGCGCGCTCGACACGACCAGCGTCGCCAACAGCGGAGCGCAGTTCACCATCGCGCCGACGCTCGCCGTCACCGCGGCCTCCGCCGCGGGCAGCGAGGTGACGCTCACGACCGCCGCCCAGGCTTCCGGCACCTCGTACACCGTCACCGTCGCCGCCACCGTGAAGAACGCTGCGGGCACGGGCGTGGATGGCGCGCACAACAGCGCGACCTTCACCGGCTACACCAGCGGCGGCGGATCGTGCACGACCCCGTCTCAGATCGTCATCAGCCAGGTCTACGGCGGCGGCGGCAACACCGGAGCGCCCTTCAAGAAGGACTTCGTGGAGCTGCACAACCGCGGATCGACGTCGGTGGACGTGTCGGCCTGGTCCATCCAGTATGCCGGCTCGGGCGCCACGTCCGCGTGGCAGAAGACGGCGCTCACGGGATCCATCGGCGCGGGCAAGTTCATGCTTGTCTCCGAGGGCGGCGGCTCCAACGGCGCGGATCTCCCGACGCCGGACGTCGTCGGCTCCATCGCCATGTCGGGCAGCGCGGGCAAGGTGGCGCTGGTGAAGAACCAGACGGCGCTCGCCTCCGGCACCTGCCCGTCGGGCGCGGACCTGGTGGACCTCGTCGGCTACGGCGGCACCACCACCGCGTGCGCCGAGGGCGCCGCCGCCCCCGCCCTGACGAACACGACCGCCGCGATCCGGCAGGGCAACGGCTGCAGCGACACAACGCGCAACGACGCCGACTTCGCCACGGGCGCGCCCGCGCCGCACAACGGCGCCACGGCCGCGTCGTCCTGCACCTGCAACTGACGGGGCTCTCCCCGCGAATCCGATTTGACACGCCGGCACTCCGCCGGTATTCTGGATTCGCGATGAACCTCGCGCTCCGCCAGATCAACCGCCGGTCGCAGAGCCGCCGTTGGTTGTGGCGTTGCCCGTCCCGCCGAGCGGGACGGGTGTGAGCACGGACTGATCGGTTCGATCCGCCGAATCCGCTCCGACAGCCATCGCGACCCGGCGTCGAACCGCCGCTCCCCTCCATCCGACCGCTCCCCGGGACGGGCCGACCGGCGCCGCAGCCGATTCGTCTCCGTTCTCCCTTTCCTCGTTCCGCGCCACCGCACCCTCTTCCCCGGAGTCCCCCGTGACCTCGCCCGCCCCGTCGTTCACCCCGACCGGAATCCCGACCTGCTACTACAACCTCTTCGCCGACGCGCGCCTCCCGCTCGCCCCGCCGCTCGACCCCGGCACGAACCAGCCGATGGCCCCGGAGAAGCTCGCCGCTCTCTTCCCCATGGGCCTGCTGGAGCAGGAGATGTCGCCGGACGCCCGCGTGCCGGTGCCCGAGCCGCTGCTGGAGGCGTACGCCGCCTACCGCCCGACGCCGCTGCGCCGCGCGGTCGCCTTCGAGCGGGCGATCGGGACGCGCAGCCGCGTCTACTTCAAGTACGAGGGCGCCTCCCCCGCCGGCTCGCACAAGCTCAACACGGCGCTCGCGCAGGCGTACTTCAACGCGAAGGAGGGCGTGCAGCGCCTCGCGACGGAGACGGGCGCCGGCCAGTGGGGCACCGCCCTGTCGTTCGCCGCGCAGCGCTTCGGGCTGGAGTGCTCGGTGTACATGGTGCGCGTCTCCTACGACCAGAAGCCGTTCCGGCGCACCCTGATGGAGCTGTTCGGCGCACGCGTGCGGCCCTCGCCCTCGCCGGAGACGAAATACGGGCGCAGCCTTCTGCAGTCGCGCCCGGATCACCCGGGCTCGCTGGGCGTCGCGATCTCCGAGGCCATCGAGGACGCGGTGACGCACCCGCGCACGAAGTACGCGCTGGGCTCCGTGCTCAACCACGTGCTGCTGCACCAGACGATCATCGGGCAGGAGGCGATGCGCCAGATGGACGAGCACGGCGTCTTCCCGGACACCGTCGTCGCGTGCCACGGCGGCGGCTCCAACTTCGCCGGTCTCGCGTTCCCGTTCGTGAAGCACAAGCTCGACGGGCGCGAGCTGCGCATCGTCGCCGCCGAGCCGGCCGCGTGTCCGTCGCTGACGAAGGGCGAATACCGCTACGACTTCGGCGACACCGCGCGCACCACGCCGCTCGTGAAGATGCTCACGCTCGGGAGCGACTTCGTGCCCGACCCGATCCACGCAGGCGGGCTGCGATACCACGGGGCCGCGCCGCAGGTGAGTTTCCTCGTACACGAGGGAATCGTCGAGGCCCGGGCGTACCCGCAGAAGACGACCTTCGAGGCTGCGCGCAGCTTCGCCGCGGCCGAGGGCATCGTGCCGGCGCCCGAGTCGGCGCACGCCATCGCCGCCGTGGCGGAGCTGGCGCGGGAGGCCGACGCCGAGGGGCGCTCGCGCTGCATCCTCTTCAACCTGTCGGGGCACGGGCTGCTGGACCTGGGCGCCTACGACGCCTTCCTGGCCGGGAGGATGGACGCGTAGGCCAGGCTCTCGCCGAAGAGACGCTCGTCGCGGCCCCCCCCCAAGCCCCCCGCGGGGGGTTGGGGGGGCGCTTGCGGGCCCAGCGGACGGTCATGACGCAGTGCGCCTCCGGATGATCCGGAGTCGTGTCCGATTCCAGTGATTTCAAGGGGTTACGTCCACATTTCTTCCCAATCGTACATGTTCGGTGAGCAGGGCACGACCGGCATTCGCCGACCGCCGGCCCCGCCCAACTCACCGAACATGTACTCCCAATCGTCCGATTTCAGGACAGGGCCGCCGGCCGGCTGCAGCCGGCGGCCCCGGGAGACGCGACCGCCCGATCCGACATGACACTTCGGTCCGACGCGGCTACGCTTCCCGCTTCAGACACCTCGGAGGCAGCCGTGGCCGGAACCCGTCCGTCGATCGTCGCCGCAGGGCGCCTTTTCGCAGTGCTTCTCGCATGGTGGACGGCGCCGGCGCCGGCCGCGCCCAAGGCCGCCGCGCCCCCGCCGGCACCGGCCCCCGTCGCGGTGCCGCCGGCCGCCACGATCACGCTGGTGACCCGCAGCATCGGGTCCCGGCGCGGCGAACCGCCCGCGCGGCAATCCCACGCGGCGCTCTTGGTGCGCTGGGAGGGGCGCGCGGACGGGTTCATCGTCCAGGGCGGTCCGATGGCGGTGCCGGGCGCGACGGCCAAGCGGTGCATGGGATGGGTGATTCCGGCGGCGGACCCGGCGCGCGAGTTCACGCGGGCAGTGGGCGCCTTCTGGGGCGAGAACACGGCGCGCGAGCTGCCGACACGGGAGATTCGCACCTGGCAGGTGCCGGGACTGGGCGAGGCGCAGTTGCGCGAAGCGGTGGAGGCGCTCAACCGCGAACTGGAGCCGCGCGAGTACAGGTTCGTGGGAGGGCCCAGTTCGAACAGCTACGTGAGCCGGATTCTGGAGAAGCTCCGGCTCGGCGTGCCGCCCGCGAGCCCCGACGACCTGCCGGGATGGGGCTGGAAGCCCTGAGGCGGCGGCCCTCGCGCTGCGCGGATGGAGGTCGCGATGGCGGTCGTGTCGATGGCGGAGTTCGACCTGCTTCCGACGCCTGAGAAGCTCCGGATTCTCCATGAGCTGTGGGCGCGAATCGCGGACGATCCCGAGCCGGTTCCGGTGGACGACGAGTTGGGGCGGGAGTCGGATCGGCGACTCGATGAGCATCGCCGCGACCACGGGCGGCTGGTGTCCTGGGACGATGCGGTGCGCCGGATCCGCGGCAAGTAGGACCTCGCGACGAGGCACCGCGGCGCAGCACGGGACGGCGAGACTTCCCGACGAACCGCGGCGGCCGGAGATCCGCTCCCCGGCCGCCGCGGACTTCACAGGACGCGCCCGCTACACGTCGAAATAGAGCTCGAACTCCTTCGGGTGCGGCCGGGTGCGCACGACGTCGATTTCCTTCTCGCGCTTGTAGGCGATCCACGTCTCGAGCACGTCCTCGGTGAAGACGTCGCTCTTGAGCAGGAACTCGTGGTCGGCCTCCAGCGCGTCCAGGGCGCCTTCCAGCGACCCGGGCATCTTGGGCACGTCGCGCAGCTCCGCCGCGCTCAGCCCGTAGATGTCCTTGTCCAGCGGGTCGCCCGGGTCGATGCGCTTCTCGATGCCGTCCAGGCCCGCCATGAGCATCGCGGCGAACGCCAGGTACGGGTTGCAGCTCGGGTCCGGCGAGCGGAACTCCAGCCGCTTCGCCTTGGGGCTGGGCGAGTACATCGGGATGCGGATGGACGCCGACCGGTTGCGGCTGGAATACGCGAGGTTCACCGGGGCCTCGTAGCCCGGCACCAGGCGCTTGTAGCTGTTGGTGGTCGGGTTGCACAGCGCCGCCAGCGCCGGCCCGTGCTTCAGGATGCCGCCGATGTAGTGCAGTGCCAGCTCGCTCATGCCCGCGTAGCCGTCGCCCGCGAAGAGCGGTTTGTCGCCCTTCCACAGGCTCTGGTGCGTGTGCATGCCGCTGCCGTTGTCGCCGAAGACGGGCTTGGGCATGAACGTGACGACCTTGCCGCGCTTCCGGGCCACGTTCTTGATGATGTACTTGAACCACATCAGCTTGTCGGCGGTCTTCACGAGCGAGTCGTAGCGGATGTCGATCTAGGCCTGGCCGGCGGTGGCGACCTCGTGGTGCTGGCGCTCCACCTCGATGCCGACCTCCTGCATGACGCGGCACATCTCGCTGCGGATGTCCTGCTGGCTGTCGGCGGGCGCGACGGGGAAGTAGCCGCCCTTGTGTGGGATCTTGTAGCCGAGGTTGCCGCCCTCCTCGCGCCCCGTGTTCCAGGCGGCCTCGTCGGAGTCGATGCGGTACTGCGCGAAGTGCGGCCCCATGTCGAAGCGCACGTCGTCGAAGATGAAGAACTCCGCCTCGGGCCCGAAGTACGCCGTGTCGCCCACGCCCGTGGCGCGCAGGTACTTCTCGGCCTTCTTGGCGATCTGGCGCGGGTCGCGGGTGAACGCCTCGCGCGTCAGCGGATCCACGATGTCGCACACCAGCGACAGCGTCGGGTGCTCCATGAACGGGTCCGGCCGTGCCGTGGACGCGTCGGGCAGCACCAGCATGTCCGAGGCGTGGATGGGCATCCATCCGCGGATGGACGAGCCGTCGAACCCCAGGCCCTCGCTGAACACGTCGGCGGAAAGCTCCGCCATGGGAATGGTGAAGTGCTGCCAGATGCCCAGGAAGTCGACGAACTTCAGGTCGACCCAAGCCATCCCCTTGTCTTTGGCATAGGCGAGAACGTCTGCGGGCTTCATGTGTCCTCCTGCGCGCGTGGCGCGCGCGAGCGGCGGCCGGGCCTGCGTGCGGGCGCCCGGCGAGGCCCCCTGCCCGGGAAAAGCGGGACAATCTGGGGCGCCGGCCGGGGCGCGTCAAGATCGGCTTTCGACTTTCGGCTTTCGGAAAGACCTTTCGATCGATTCACGCCGGCCTCCCCGGCGCGTGCGCCCGCGGCTGCGCCAGCATGCGCCGTGCCAGGGACGTGTGATGGATGAAAGGATGAAGAATGAAGGGCCTCCCGGTCGGGCTCGGCGGCTGGCATGCACCAGAGGCGAGCAGCCTGCACCGCCCCGGGGCAGAGGGGAAGGACGAAGATTGAAGGATGAAGGATGAGGGACCTTGCACGCGGACACCGGAGTTCGCGGCACCTTCATCCCTCATCCTTGTAGTAGATCCCGCACCAGGTCCTCGTGCCCCTGCAGCGCGCGGGCGGCGAGCGCCTGCGTCGTGTGCTCGCCCACACCCTTGGCCTTGAGCCGCACGGCGTGCTCGCGCGCCCGGCGTGCGTCCTCGTCGCGCCCGTCGGCGCCGTGCGCCGCCGCCGCGGCGAGCCAGAAGTCGAACGCGTCCTCGCGCAGCCTCGCCCGGGCGCTCGCCGTCGCCAACCGCTCCAGCAGCGATGCCGTCGCGCCGAAACGCTCCGCGATCCGCTCCCACAGCAGCCGCGCCCGCAGATGGCGACCCGCATCCTCCTCGGCGCCCGCCGACCGCACGTAGAGATCCAGCGCCTCCTGGAGCCGGCCCGCCCGCTCCAGCGCCTCGGCTTCCGTCCAGAGCTGCTGCGAAGAGGTACGCATGACTTCCTCCCGGGGGCGGCGGACTCTAGGTGAAGTCGGCGCCCGCTGGCCAGGCCCGTCCATGCCGCGGTGCGTCACATCCGCTTGACAGTCCGCTTCCGCGACGACACAGTCGCCGGCTTCCCCCGCCGCGTCGGGGATAAGGCGGAAAAAGCCCCATGCGCAAGGCTGTCCTCGCCCTCTGGCACCGCGCCCGCGGCGGCGTCGCCCCCTCCGCCGGTGCCGATCCATCGGAATTTCCGAACAGTTACGGGGACTTGGCGGGCGAATGGCGGGCCGCGCACGAAAGCGCCTGCCTGTTCGACGCCTCGGAGCGCGAGCGCCTGCTCGCGACAGGTCCCGACAGGGTGGGCCTGCTCGACAGCCTGTCCACCAACGACCTGAAGCGTGCCGCGCCGGGGACGACGCTCGAAACAGCCTTTCTGACCCCGCGGGGCAGGCTGGTGGCCGACGCGCGCGTCACGGTGCTGGACGATGCGATCCTGCTGGAGCTGGAAGCCGGGCGATCCGCCCCGCTGGGCGAGCACGTGGCGGCACACCGGGTGGCGGAACGGGCGGAGCTCGCCGACGCCTCCGCCGCGCTGGTGCAGCTCGAGCTTTGGGGACCGCGGGCGGCCGAGGTTGCGGGCGCACCCGGACTCGCGCCCGGGGCATCGCAGGCCGTCGATGCGGGGGGCACGCAGGTGGTCGCCCTCCGGTCTTCCTTCGGACTCGTGCTGTACGTGCCGGCAGCGTTGGCAGCCGCTGCCGCCGACGACCTCGCGGGTCGGCTCGCCGCCGTCGGCGGAAGGCCGGCGGGCCGCGACGCGATCGAGATCGCGCGCGTCGAGCTCGGACTGGGACGATTCGGGCTCGACTGGGACGAGAAGACCCATCCGCTGGAGGCGGGCCTCGGGCGTGCCATCTCCTACACGAAGGGCTGCTACGTCGGCCAGGAGGTCGTGGCAAAGGCGACGTATGTGGGACGGGTGGCGCGGCTCCTGGTGCGGCTGGAATGGGAAGGGGCACCGGCCGCGCCCGGGACGCCGCTGCTGGGCGCACGCGCGCCCGGGCGCCTTGCGTCGTGCGCGGCGCTGCCGGACGCTTCGCGGGTGGTCGCGCTGGGCTACGTGCGGCACGACGCGGCCGAGCCGGGCACGCGCCACCGGGTCGGCGAAGGCGGCCCCGAGGCGACGGTGCTGGGACCGCCGTGCGGAGCGCGCTAGCGCCCATCCGTACCGCGGCGCGCCGCGAGGGGCGCAACGCGCCGCAACGGCAGGCGCTCCTACGGGGGCAGCAGACGGCGCAGCACGTTCTCGTCGTCGAGCGTGCGCAGCGACTCCAGCAGATCAGCCTCCTTCCGATCCACCCAGCGGCGCACGTATGTCCAGTCGACGGCATCGCCGCGGGCCGTCAGAAGAGCACGCAGATCGGCGACGTCCTGGAGAATGCGCCGCCTGTCGGTGCGCAGCTTGCGCATCTTGTGGACGAGCAGATCCTCGGGCGTGACCACTCGGACCCGCACGCCTGATGCCTCCACCGACACAGCGCGTCGAAGACATTCCTCGTCGTGTCCGCTCTTGCTCACGAAGAGGTCGATGTCCCAGGACCCGAGACGGAAGCGGACCAGGTCGGGAAGTTCGCCGGTCCCCGAACGGATACCGTCGCGCTGGGCGAGCAGCCGGTCCACCTCGTGCAACGGAAGCGTTCCGCACAGGTCGATGTCGCGCGTCTCGCGGGGCGCAGCCCACACTCCGAGCGCCACGCTCCCCGTGACTGCGAAGTCGAGGACCCCGTGCCGGGCGAGGACGTCGGACAGGCGCGCAAGGGCGTCGCCGGGAGATTCGGCGCTGCTATCGCCCATGGCGCCCGCCGGAACGCACCAGCATCAGCGCTGCGAGCAGCCGCTCGCCTGCGGGCAGTTCGAGATGGCGACGGACGGACTCCTCCCGCAGCGCGGCCTTGCACTCGGCCGGATCGCCCCACAGGAGGGTCACGCCGTCGACATCGAACCGTCGTTGCTGCTGCGACACGACGCCTATTGTAGCGCCCGGACGCGGCGGGAGCCACCGTCGCGCGCGGCACGGACGGGAAGGCGCGCCGACGCGCCGACGCGCTACCGCGCGTCCGACGGCTCGCAGGGCCGCGTTTCCCGCTCCGCGTCGAGCGCCACGCCCGGCCCCAGGCGCACCGTACCGCCGCTGCACGACAGCGTGCCCACCCGGGCCGCGAGCGCGGACTGCTCCAGTTCCACCGTCGCGTGTTCCATCGCCATCGCGCCGACCTCCCCGCCGGCCGCGAGCTTCAAGTCGGCCGCCTTCACGGTCGCCCCGTTGGCCGCCACGACGCCGATGGCAGCCGCCGACAGGCGTGCGCCGTCGACGAAAACCTTCGCGGCGCTGGCCCACAGCGCCGCACCGGGAGCGCCGTCCACCCGCACGTCCGTGAGCAGCGCGCTTCCCTCCAGCACGTGGAAGCCGTGGCCGAAGTCGCCTTCCGCGTCGAGCGAGGCGCCCTCCACTACGGCGTCCGTCACGCGCACGGGCGCGCGCAGCGCCGACAGGCCCACCGGTCCTGCCCTGCGCACGCGAAGCCAGCGCAGCTCCGCCTCCGGGGCGTCCGAGACCTGCACCGCGGCGAAGCGGAAAGGCCCGTCGAGTCGCACGCGACGCGCCTCGATGCGCCCGCCGTGCACGGCCATGCCCACCGCCGCGGCGCCCGCGGCGTGCAGATCCTCGACGAGCGCCTGGCCGCCCCGCACCATCAGGCCGATGTCGCCGCCGGCAAGCTCCAGCCTCCGCGCCTCGATCGCACCGCCGCCGGAGAATACGACCGCGAACGGATCGCCCCTCATCCCCTTGACGACCGAGGCCTCCAGGTCGGCGAGCACCGCGCGCCCGCCGG
>Ga0172369_10005929_pt1 | contig 14810 bp, 16 predicted proteins | sample LakKiv25m_FD_114539 | JGI IMG/M metagenome (GOLD analysis project Ga0172369, IMG submission 114539) | Freshwater microbial communities from Kabuno Bay, South-Kivu, Congo - kab_022012_11.25m | ecosystem: Environmental > Aquatic > Freshwater > Lake | place: Democratic Republic of the Congo...
CGTTTGCGTACAGGTTCAAGTCCTTCCAAAACTTGAATCTGTTCGGCTGTGTATTCATATTTGTCGGTTTTAGTAATTGGAGTCATAGACTAGGATAGTTTAAACCACAACTCACTTTGACTCAAGACTCATAACAAGATAGTCCAGGGCAAGCCGTGTATTTACATTTGTATTTTCCAAATCAGCAGTTAGTTCCCGGATTACTTCAATGTTTTTAATGTGTGCTTGTCCGGCTGATTTTTTTAATACTCCCCTACCCTCTTCTGCCCACGCCTCCAACAAATTAATTATTGTTTCTTTTTCTTCCTTTGCAAAATCTTCTACCCATACTAACCTTTCACCAACGGGCATTTTTATAATATCTTTGTAGCCAACTGTGTTTTGTTGATTTTCTTCCGCCGCGTGCAAAAGTCCTACTTTTCTGCACCGGGATTGCACAGTATCCAAAATGTCCTGAAGCGTTTTGGCGCAAAGAATAATGGTTGCGTAAGAAGGTGGTTCTTCCAACGCTTTTAATAATAAGTTTTGTGTTTTTGGCTGTATCTTGTCTGCTTGTAAAATGATAAGTATTTTGTAGTCTCCGCCAAAAGGTTTTTCCTGCAAAAATTTAACTGCACTTGAAATATCGGCTGTTAATATCTTATCTGCGTCCAAGCCTACTAGTTTTATGTCCGGATCTGACACTGCTTTTAAAGAAAATGCTTTGTGTATTACCTGGCTTACCAACTCCTCAACTTTCTTGTGTTGATTGGCTTTGGACGAACCGTAGATGAGTATGGAGCCCTTCATTTGTACATAGTACCACTTGATTCCTTTACCCCACTACTGTTATCATTTAGACACTGCCTTCAGTTGTTTAGACAACTGTATGCGGTTACCGCATATGTTTAAGATTGATACAGTCAAAACTTTAGCCGATGCTTTATACGAAAAGAAGCTAATCACTTCCGACCAACTAGCTGCAATAAAGTTTGAAAACGTTAACACAGGCAAAAGCATAGAGAATATAGTAAAAGAACGTGCGTATGTTAATGCCGACGATTATGCCGAAGCATTTGGAGAAACGTATGGTATTGAATACGTAAACTTAACCCCTCAGCAGGTTGACGTTAATGCACTAGACCTTATTCCCCTAGAAATGTTGAAGAAATACAAGATCGTTCCCTTTGCTATTAAGGACAACAAAATTTCTTTGGCAATGATGGATCCAATGGATCTGCCCACAATTGACTACGTTGAAAAGAAAACCGGTTTTAAGGTAGTGGCATTTATTGCTTCGGACAAGTCTATTGACCGTGCCCTTGAAGAGCAAAAAGGTAAGGAGCTTGGAGCAGAAATCACTGCAGCGCTTGAGGAAATTTCCCAAAATACGTTAAAGATTGAGGAAAGCGGCCAGGAAATTACGGACGCCACTATACGAGATGCTCCAATCGCAAGAATTGTAGGCATGATTCTTGAGACAGCAGTTAAAACCGGATCTTCTGACGTTCACATCGAGCCGGGCGAGCAAAAGTCCCGGTTAAGATATAGGGTTGACGGCGTTTTGGATGAAAAAAGAACTTTTCCCAAGGAAATGCACGAATCCATTGTTGCCCGTATAAAAATACTGTCCAAAATGAAGATTGACGAAAAACGCGTACCACAAGATGGTAGGTTTAAAGTTGAAGTTGGCGCCACAACAACGGACCTTAGGGTTTCTACGCTGCCTACCGTAAACGGCGAAAAAGTTGTTATCAGGCTTTTGAAGGCTGAAGGAACCATTTATTCTTACCGCGATCTTGGAATGCGTGGTCTTACACTAAGACGGTTTGAAGAAGCATCAATGAAGCCAAATGGCATGATGCTTGTTACCGGTCCTACAGGCTCAGGTAAAACTGTTACTTTGGCCTCAGCTTTAAGTAAATTAAACACCGTACGCGTAAATATTGTATCGGTTGAAGACCCTGTTGAAATCCGAGTCCCAGGAGTTAATCAAGTACAGGTTAATCCACAGGCGGGGCTTACGTTTGCAAGCGGACTACGTGCTTTTTTGCGTCAAGACCCAAACATTATTATGGTCGGCGAAATTCGTGACAACGAGACCGCAGAACTTGCTGTACACGCGTCGCTTACGGGTCACTTAGTTCTATCTACTCTGCACACAAACTCTGCAGCTGGTGCTATTCCAAGGCTTTTGGATATGCACGTAGAAAACTTTTTGTTGGCTTCCACGTTAAATGTTGTCCTTGCACAGCGTCTTGTTAGACGAATTTGTACAAATTGTATGAGTGAATATGACGCACCCGAAGAAATAATAAACGATATAACAAAAGTTGTTCAGATAGTTGCTAAAAACACTGCTATGATGACCAAAGACACCGAGATAGCAAAGGTTGTTAAGGATTTTGACCCCAAAAAGTTAAAGCTTAAAAAAGGCCACGGTTGTGTAAAGTGCGGCAACACAGGTTATCGCGGCAGAATAGGAATATACGAAGCACTTCCGGTAACCGAGAAAATAGCATTGATGGTACTTGAAAACGCACCTTCGATAAAAATTGAGCAAATGGGTATCGAAGAAGGTATGTTAACATTAAATCAAGATGGTTATTTAAGGGTTGTAGAAGGTGCTACAACAATTGAGGAGGTCATGCGAGTTACTAAATAAGTTGAGAAGCATATGGCGTCACAAATAAACTCTGCCCAATTATTAGACGTAGTTATACAACGAGGTGCATCGGATTTGCATCTAGTTGCTAACAATCCGCCATTTCTTAGAGTGTCAACACGGTTGCAACCTATCGAGGACTACCCTCCTCTGTCTACAGACGACGTAGAATATTTTTTGGCCCAACTTATCGACGATCAGCAGAGACAGCTACTGGAAATAAATAAAGAGTTGGATTTTTCGGTGTCCCTTGGCAACAAGGCCAGGTTTAGAGTCAACGCGTTTTATCAGAAAGGTGTTGTGTCTATAGCACTAAGGCATATCCCGCTTATTATCCCGGCTTTTGAGTCACTGCACCTTCCGCCAAACTTAACTAACATCTGCCAATTAAAGCAAGGACTTATCCTTGTTGTGGGTCCAACAGGTCAAGGTAAATCTACGACTCTGGCCACAATTTTGGACAGAATCAACGACACACGATCTGAGCATATTGTTACAATCGAAGACCCCATCGAATACATGTTTACAAACAAAAAGTCACTTATCGAACAACGCGAAATGTATCTGGACACAAATTCCTGGGAATCAGCACTTAAATCCGTATTACGCCAGGACCCAAACATCGTACTCATTGGCGAACTCAGAGACTCGGACACAATATCGGCTGCATTGCAGATTGCTGAAACCGGCCATTTGGTTTTTGGAACTTTGCATACAAATTCAGCTTCGCATACACTGGAAAGAATAATCGCCTCGTTCTCAAGTGAGAAACAAGTTGAGGTAAGAATACAATTGGCGCAGGTTATTGAGGTTGTTATTTCTCAAAGACTCTTACCTACTCTGGATGGCTCCGTTGCTCCGGCAGTTGAGATACTACTTGGAACCGATGCAGTTAAATCTCTTGTCCGAGATAATAAGACACATATGATTGATAACGTTATTAGTACAAGTTACCAACTTGGTATGCAGACGCTTGAAAAAGGCTTGTTTGACTTAATCTCAACCGGGCTTGTTAATTTTGAAACAGCTCTAAAGTATGCAACAAGACCCGAAGAACTAAGAAGATTGTTGGGTCAAAGGTCGGGCGGAAAATAATATGCCTCTATTTGTCTACACAGCAAAAAATGCGCAGGGCCAAGCAAAAGGCGGCATGGTTGATGCCAGAAGCCAGGACTTAGCCATCAACTTGTTAAAAGCTCAGAACCTGTTTGTTGTTACCATCGAAGAAAAAAGAGAAGGTTTTATTGACGAGCTTGTAAATCTTAGAGGTGTCCCAAAAAAGGATATTGTCATGTTTACCAGGCAGTTTGCAACAATGATTCTGGCCGGTTTGCAGGTTGCCCGTTGCTTGGAAATTCTCGGCAATCAGACTTCGAGTAAATTGTTCAAAAGAATCATATTTGATGTTTTAAGGCTTGTTGAAGGAGGCTCATCGCTTTCCAGTGCAATGGCTCAACACCCAAACGTCTTTGATAATTCGTTTGTGGCGCTTATTAAAGCTGGTGAATCTTCTGGTAAGCTTGACGAAATATTAAAAAGACTTGCAGAAACGATGGAAGCTGAAAACGAACTCAACATCAAATTTAAATCGGCAATGATATACCCCGCTGTTGTTTTTATGGCAATGATAGGCGTTTTTATTGTTTTGATGGTTTTTGTTATTCCAAAACTTGCGGATCTTTATTCAAACATGAATGTCGAACTTCCATTTATTACCAAAGTGATGATAGACACATCCAAGTTTATGACCAAGTATGTTGTTATAATCTTGGGAGCTTTGCTCGCAGGTGCCTATTTTCTTAAGAAATTTCTTTCGACTCCACAGGGTAAAAAGCTCACTATTGAGGTGGTTTTTAATATTCCGGTATTTGGGCACATTGTGAGGACAAAGGAACAATCCCAGTTTACTCGAACTTTATCACTGCTGATTTCGGCTGCTGTCCCAATTGTTGAGGCCTTAAACATTGTTTCGGGCGTTGTCAACCACCCGGCACTAAAAAATGCAGCCCTTGAAGCAGCCAGGCAAGTGGAAAAAGGCAATCCGCTTTCTGGTTACTTTGCCAGTTCGTCTTTATTCCCGCCATTGATATCTCAGATGGCCGCCGTTGGTGAAGAAACGGGCAAGATGGATGAAGTGCTGCAAAGAGTAGCGTCTTATTATGATGTTGAGGTGGACGGAATGATAAAAGGTTTATCTTCCGCTCTTGAACCTATCATTCTTGTGATGCTTGGTGTCATGGTAGGTTTTATGATTTTTGCTGTTATTACGCCTATTTATAAAATTACTACGTCGATATAATTTGAAAGGGGGTGATATGTGTGAATAGAAAAGGTTTTACATTAGTAGAGCTCTTAGTAGTTATTGCAATTATCGCAATACTTGGTGGTATCTTGATGATCGCTATTAACCCACAATCACTCATCCAGAAAAGCCGGGATGCAAAACGACTTGAAGATGTAGGTACGTTGGTAAAAGCGATGAACCTGGCGCTAGCTGATTCAGAAATTCAACTTGCCGCCACAGGTACTTGCGGAACGTGTACGTCCCTAGCAGGTACCCAAGGAGTAACAGGAGCCGGAACAGATTGGGTCAAGTTTACTATACCAACAGGAAAAACAGGACTATCCAAATTTATACCTGCACTGCCTGTTGACCCAGTTAATACCGATGCAAACGTCTACACATTTGCCTCCACTCTATCAGGTTTTGAGTTCAATGCAGTTATGGAACACGCTGATAACCTGACAAAGATGTCAACAGACGGTGGTGACAATGAAGATGTTTACGAAGCGGGTACGTCTCTAACGATTCTTAATTAAGGTTTGTTACATACGCACAAGAACATAGAGAGCGTAGATGGCGCCGGCGCTGTCTTTAGTCTTGAAATTCAACAACTCTAAGGTATAGTTAATCTGATGGAAATCTCTATTTACTACTTCTTTGTGTTTGTTGCCGGTACTTTTATAGGTTCATTTCTAAACGTTGTTTCGGACAGGTTAATTTCCGGCGAACCCATAATAAACGACAGATCCCGCTGTGATAAATGCAAAACCCCACTGGGTCCGCAAAATTTAATTCCGATTGTTTCATTTTTTCTTCAGCGTGGGAGATGTTCTAACTGCAAAACTAAAATCTCATTTGTATACCCACTCTCGGAAATTTTGACAGGTTTGCTTTTTACATACGCTTTTTACATTTCCAATATTTTCAGAATGAAGCCACACTTCTGGCTTTTTATTTTACTCACCTACCTATTAATTATTTTCAGCCACTACGTTGTTCTTTTGCTTACAGACGCCAAGTATCAACTGGTGCCCGATGTCGTAGTATATTCAGGTATTGCTCTCATTATCTTATTTTCATTGACGTTTGAACTTAAGGATCTTCTTTTTTACTACAATAAGTTGCAGTCTGATCAATTTGGCAAATACCTGTTGCAAGCCGGAGCCTTTAAAAACCAGTTGGCTATAGTTGGTCAAAAGTATCTTTTTACATTTATAAGCACTGGTATTATTGGTTTCTTCTTTTGGTTTCTTGTCAAAGTTACAAAGGAACGAGGTATGGGTTACGGGGATATCAGCCTTGGAGTTTTAATAGGTTTATTCAACGGTTTTCCTTACAACGTACTGGCGGTTTTTTTGGGTTTTTTGTTTGGGTCTATTATCAGCCTTGTTTTGATAATGCTACACAGAAAAACAATGAAGGACACAATAGCTTTTGGTCCGTTTTTATTAATGGGCAGCTTGGTCGCCTATGGTTTTGGTGAACGAATTATTAGGTGGTATCTAGCGATTTTTTAATCTCACTCCCCTACCCTTTTGTGTTGTGCAGAAAGTTAATTTGGTACGGGGTTTTGGGAAAGTCTTAGTATTGTTTCAAAGTTATCTTCAGACGTGCTCTTGTTGTGCTTAGTAAAACCACATTTTACACATTTATGCACAACATTTGTGGTATCCCCGTGTTTTTCTATACCGATCGGTTGCATTAAATCGTGGCAATAATTTGCCCTATCTCCGGGGTTAATATCAACGTGCTTGGACCACAGACACTTTGGGCAATGATTGGTATAACCGTTGCCGGTTACCTGTACCCCGCAGTGTTCACATACAAAATTTTCAACTGTTCTTTTGAATTTACTGGTTACCACATTTACCATTATATAGTTAATTATGTGTTTTTTTGAAAGTAGGTTCGAGGGTACTATAATACTACTTAATAACAACTTCTCGTTTACCAAATCCTATGAAAGGAGGAAGCACTATGAACGAGCCGTTTGGTGCGGAAATGATGGTGGTTGTACCCGAAGCATAGAATGACAGTTCAGCCACATGTACACATACCGGTGGCAAGGATGTCGGCGGTCGTGATTACGATGAAGATTGATCGCATATAACAATGGTTTACTACAATAAAGATGGTTGGGGTACAGATAGTTGAGCAACCTCTTTCTGTACCCCAGCCCAACCCTTGGAGGAAACAATGTCGATTTTGGTAATAACCTCGGGCAACGATCCCCATGTTGCAATGGTTGAGAAACACGGTGTCGGTACTATTATTTGGTGGGACCCCACGTGTTGCACAGACGATGAAATTGATTTCCAAATATCCGTGCATGGATCCTTGATTCTCAAAGGTGGTGTGGATCTCTCTGAAATATCAGCAGTGTGGTACAGAAAACCGCAGTATTTGGATATGACAAAGATGGATGTTCCCGCAGAGTACAGAGCATTTACGCACTCTGCTTACGTACACTTTTACAAACTGATATTTTCGCTTCTAAGTCACCGTTTGTGGGTTTCAGATCCGTGGAACATATTTCGTGCAAATAATAAGTTTTTGCAGCTTGAAGATGCAAGATGTGCAGGACTGCGAGTACCGGAGACGCTTATAACAAATTCTCCAGCTAACGCAGCGAGATTTGTTGAACGCGTTGATAGGGTCGTTGCAAAGCCTATCTCTACTGAATTTGTTGTCGCAGGCGGAGTTGTGAAAACAATGTACGCGACCGAGGTCACAACTGTGACCAACTACGCAGGTTTAAAAGTTGCCCCCGCTATACTTCAGCGCCTTGTTGAAGGTTTGGATGTACGAGTTACAGTAGTAGGAACCAAAGTTTTTGCGTGCAGTATAGAAAAAACCGGTGATTTATCTGGGGTACCGGATTGGAGACGTGGCAACCAGACCGATAAACTGGTGTACAAATCCATAGACTTTGCATTGGGGAAAGAGTGCATAGAAATGTTAGTGAGAATGGGCTTAAGCTTTGGTGCTTTTGACTTTATATGGGATGGAACTGCCTACTGGTTTTTGGAAGTAAATCCGAACGGTCAGTGGGGATTTGTTGAAGAACAAACAGGTCTTCCAATTTCTAAAGCTATGGCCGATTTACTTACCGGAAGATGATAAAATGGGGTTGTTGTTTCCAAACACAGCCCCACGATTTTTATGAATAAACACGTTGCTATAAAAATTAACAGGATGGTTCGAGAGGATCAAGACCTTAGAAAACGACTTTTTTCGTTAGGTTATACTCCGACAGAAAAAGACTGGGATTTGTTGGAACAACTTGATTCTAAAAACATCGCAGACTTGAAGAAGCTTATTTCAGAGTCCGGTTTTGCTACGATTTCAAATGTTGGAAAGAGAGCTTCCTACAACGCATGGTTGCTTGTCCAGCATGCTGACAAAGATCTTCTATTCATGAAAGACTACCTGAAACAAATGCTTAAGAACAAGGACGATATTGACCCTAGAAACATAGCTTATCTCTATGATAGGGTGTGTGTCCGAACATCAAAGAAACAGCGTTACGGTACTCAGCTTGTGCTCAATGAAAAGTTGATGAAACAAGTTCCCTACCCAATTTTTGATATCAAGAATGTAGATAAGAGAAGAAAAGAATATGGTTTAGAACCTTTAGAAAGCTATCTAGGCAGAGTTGCAAAGTAATTCTACTGCGCAATACTACTCAAACTCCCCGCTTTTTTTGGCAAATCCACCCAAAAAGTTGAGCCTGTTCCCGGCCCATCAGAATGTACACCGATGCTTCCGCCCATAGCTTCAACATACATTTTACAAATATACAATCCAAGTCCCGTGCCGCCGTTTTCCGCGACAGTCTGATAAGAAAAGTCCAGCCTACCAAATTTTAAGAATAGCTTTGGAATGTCCTCTTGTCTTATCCCGGTGCCTGTATCTACTACCGAAACTCTTACGTATTCAGGTTGATCCACGACCCTTACTGTAATGCCGCCTGTCTTTGTAAATTTCGTGGAATTGCCTACAAAGTTTGTGACAATTTCTCTAAGTTTATTGGGGTCAATGTGCGCGAATGCCGGTGTGACCGGGCATTCAGTGTTAAAGTAGATATTTTTTTCTGTAGCTTTTAGCTCAAAACCACTTAAGCCGTCTTTAACACAAGCGCACACATCAATGTCCTGTGGCTCAAACTGCAACCTACCCTGCTCAAACCTTGAAATATTAAGCATGTCATTAATGAGTGTAATCATGCGCTCTGTTCCGTTTGCTGCGCGATCAAGGTAGGAGGACTGCTTTTCATTTAATTTGCCGGCTTTCTCGGTTTTCAGCATCCAAATATAACTCTTGATAATGGTCATAGGTGTACGAAGTTCATGGGAGGCTACGTATAAAAAGTCATCTTTGTTTTTTTCTAGTTCCTTTTCGCGAGTTACGTCAGATAGAGTTATAAGGCACTCTTTTGTGCCATCTTGCCTTTCTACTGTAAAAGATTTGTAGTTTATGTAAAAATTTTTGGAGTTGCCCTTGTAGACTAAACCAGTTAATGTATCATTTTTTGCATCAAAAGTGTGAGTATATAAATCAACGATCTCACCCTTTTCGGTTTCCAGCTTGAGTATGTCTTTAAGCTCTTTATCAACCGCGCTTTCCTTTTTGTGACCAGTCATCACTTCTGCTACGCGATTAAAAAGAGTTATCTTATGTTGCTCGTCTATTGCTATAACAGCTTCGGAAACGCTGTAAAGTAACTTCTCTACTCTGGATCGCTCGTAGTAGAGCTCGAGGTTGCGTTTATAAAGTTGCTCAGTGAGGTCTTTGGCAGATAATTCGTCAGGCATTGAATTAATTATATATCAAGTTAGAAGGGATATTAATAGCCCAAACAAGAAAACTACCCCATAGTGCGGATTTAGGGGTTTTGAGATATAATAACCAACACAATAATCCAAACTGTGCGAGGAGGAGTACGATGAGAAGCTTAAGAGGCTATATAGATGTTGTGTTGTCGGCGGTGTTTAGTTCAGCCGGGTCGCTTGTTGTAGTTACTGCAGCTCTTTGGTTAGAACCTTCCTTAAGTTCGGCACTGGTTACACTTGTGGTGGCTGTTGGGGCTGTAGTTGTTTATAGCCCGTGTGGCCTGTTTTCGTTAACCGCTCTTGACTATCTAGGGACGGCAACAATGTTGTTTTTATTTGGTTTGTTGACCTCCATAACGGATGTACTAGCCGAGGTGGTAGTACGAGGCACGTCGATAAACGAGCCGCTACCGTTTGTGGCAGGCATTTTCTTTGCTCTCCTTGTACTCATTGCTCTGTATGAGCCGATCGACGGGGAGGTCGCTGCTCCGGATCGACTACGAGCAAATGAGTTACTGCTGTATTTAGTTGCAGCGGTAGTGCTTTGCTTGGGATTTGCCTGGCCTGTTTGGTACGTGGGGGTTGTGGGGTACGGGTTGTCGGAGTATGGTGGGGCGCTTTTAGGTCGGAGAATAGCTTTTGCTATAGCGAGCGGCCGCCGTCCCAACCTTCGTCAAAAGTTCGTAGGCGCAACAATTGGGTTTATACCAGCGGTGGTTGCAAGTGTCGTTGTTCTAGTTGATTTGGACAATATTGCAATTGGGGGGTTGATAATTACGCTTGTTGCAGCCTTCATGCCGTACCTTATTGAGGGGGCACTGTTTGGAGGAAAACTGGGGTGGAAAGTATGGTTCGCGATAGTGGTCGCAGTCCTTTCAGGAACGTGTCTATTCATTAGTTTCTAGACTGTGGCGCTATGATATGGGCGGTGTCAATTTAAACATTTGATACCGCCTAAAATTTTCTTAAAATTTTAAGTTGATTGGAAATGTACTAACTTGTTACCTGAAATTTTCTTACGACTTCGTTGCACACTCTTATAGAGGCATTGCCAAAAACCTGCGCGTACGAGTTTATGATTTTATCTAACGTGCCTTCTCCATCAAGTACATATAAATCTTCAATTCTACTGGATCTAAATTTCACAGCGCCAGACGCCTCGGCACGGTTCCTTGCTAGCGAATCGCCAATAATCATACTTTGTTCTTTTACTATCTCCTTGACTATTTGTTCAATGTTCATATATTTACTGACTTAACTTTTTATAGGCTTCGTAAAAGCTCATCAGTGACAAGGCCATTATGAAATAAGTAACAAAATAGATTAAATCGCTCCAGCCCGACGGTCTCCACAGCCCGTTTATGTCTTCGTACATGAAGTAAGAGTTAGAAAAATAACTCGCAAGCAGAGCTAGGAAAACAAACGAGACATAGGGTCTGAGTTTGCCACCTAGCGATTGAAATGAATATAAAAATGCAATGCCGGTAAAACCCAGGTAGATTGCTTCAACAATTGGGTAGCTGAAGTTGTAAATATCCAAAAAAAGATTTTCTCTAGTAAATTCGTAGCCCTGCAAGAACACAAGCCAGCTTATCGTTGCAAATATTGCCGGTATTATAAAGACACCCAGCTTTTTCCATACGCTCATCCCGATATTTATACCCAGTGCTTTGCCCATGGTGATCGTGGCGTATATATAGATTGGAAAAGCGCCGTAGTAAAATACTTCACCGAACGAGGGGTATGGGTTCTCCACATTTAATACCCGAGCATAAACTGCGTAACTAAGCTGACCTAAAAACTGAAAAAAAAGCCCGATGGAAAGAAGCGATAAGGATTTCCCGAGGTAGCTTTTCCAACCACCCCAGTGTTTGGAAACTAAATATCCGCCAATACCGCCTATCGCGGCAATTACTCCATAGGAATCAGTCCAGTTGTTGATAAGGGTACCTTCCTCAATACCATGAAAGTACATGTAGGTCCACCAAATAAGGTAACCCACAAAGAAAAAATACACTATACGCCTGATCCAAACTATCGACGTGGACATGTAATAGAATGATATAAAATTGGTACAGGAAATCAATAGTTTTATAATTTGAGCGTAAAGTCACTTGTTTTAGCTAATAGATATATAAGCAGTGTAGAAATTACGAAGCGAGAATTACAGCAAACCGGTTGTATGAGGTGTCGGTTGTTATTGTTTGCGCAATGCACAGTAATTTAGGCCCGTTTGGCATAAGGACTTCATCGCATTTTTGTCTTAGCCTTGAATAAACTTGTCTTCTGCGAAGTAATATACTTTAGGCATTTGGTGGCCATTGAAGTTCGAGCCGTATTCTAGTGTGTACGCTCCCATGTTATAGAAAATGAGTTTATCGCCCAGAGCAACCTTGGGGAGTTTGACATCTTTAAAGATAATATCAGTCCCGTCGCAGGTAGGACCTGCGATATTATAATTACATTCGTCCTCGGTCTCATTGACCCTTAACAAGACTTGCACGGGATACCTAATAACATTTTTTCTAAACTGAAAAAGTTCCATAAAACATGCAAATTTTGATGTATCCAAATAAATCCAATTAAATTTTCCGTTGTGTTTAACACCAATTATTCCAGACACCAATGCTGCGGTATCCCCAACCATATGCCTTCCAGGTTCCAGCCAGATTTCTGGCATTATAGAAAAGTTTTCTTTGATACACTTTTCAATGTTTTTAGCAACTACCTCTGGTGTAAGGACTTTCTTAGTATATTTTATTGGTACCCCGCCCCCTAAATTAAGAATCTTTAGTTCTGGAAACTTTTTAAAAAGTCCAGCACTTTTTTTTATTCCCTCTTCCCAATTTTTTGGGTTGTTACATTGAGAGCCGACAGTAAAAGTAATACCGATTGGTTTTAGTCCGATTTTATAAGCAAGCGTGAGTAATTCTTCTGCTTCGCCGAATTCGGCTCCGTATTTTGTGTTTAAAGCAAAACTTCCGTGGTTTGAGGTAAAAATTCTGAGATACACATTGCATCCCGGGGCATGTTTAGCTAGTTTTATCAACTCTTCTTTGCAATCAAATGCAAATCTTTTTACTCCTTTTTTATACATATAAGAAATATCTTCTGCTTTTTTTATTGGGGAGCTGTTTACAAGTTTGTCAGAGCTCTTTTGGTACTTTAGCACGGCGTCTAGTTCGATACGCGTGTTCACCTCAAAACCCGACCCGGCTTGCGCCAATGTTTTTAATACTGGCCCAAGTTTGCAAACCTTAACTGCATAAAACACCTTTAGAAAGGAAAATTGCTGGGATATCCTGTTGAAATTGTTTTGAAGCAAATCCAGGTCGTATACCATAAACGGAGTCTTTAAATTTCGCGCTTTAGTAAAAATAGCTTTTTTAAGAATATTCTTGTCGTTATGCATTTTGTTTTTTCCTAATGATGTATTTTTTTAATATTTTTACGGGTCTCCAGGTTCTCTTGCTACTTCGAAGACCAGGTAAGCCCAAATCCTGCTCGATGTTAATATATTTAGCACCTCTTTCCAATAGCTGTTTGGCGGTTATTTGTTCCAAATAGGCATATATTCCCTTATAGCTACGTAGCGCCTTGCCAAACCCGCCGTGAACCATTTCTCCTTTTATTTCGTTAGTCGTGTATGCTATAAGTTTTTCACCTTCTCTTATACACAATACCATTAGATTATACAGATGGCTAAGGTTAAGAAGTTTTTTGACGGCTTCTATTTCGTCCGCGATGTCGTCTTGGGTAAGGCATTTCTCTACCGCCCATTCGGTAATTAGATTAATAATTTCTGGTACAAGCTTTTTATGATTTTTATCAACGATTTCAATTGTGTGACAAGGGTATTTTTTGGAAAAAAACTTAGCGCGCGAGCGTTTCGACTTAAGTTTTTTACCCGACAAGGTGGCGGTTTTTTGAAGGTCCATTATATATTCATTATTTACGTAATCTTCTTCGACACAAAATTTATCAACCAGATCCGAGTGTTTAATTTCATTAATGACTTCTTCAGGTACCATGGAAAGTTCTTCCATTTGGTCCAACAAAGTTTCTACTGTCTTTGGAACATCATTTCTGCCAATGAACAGGGTAACTATCTTGTCAGAATTGAAGTCCTTTAGTCTTAAAAGAAGATTATCGTTAAATATTGCTATTCGTGTGGGGTACTTTGGCGAGCTCCAATTCATTTGAGTCGAGAAGCTGTAATCACAATAAGGCGGAAAACCCTTAGTGTACTTATCAAATAACTTTCTGTGTTTTGGATTTAGCGTTTTAAACACAGGTTTTGTTACATTCATTTGTCTTTAGATGATAGAATTTTTTTCACATAAGAACAATACCACAAACCTATAGTAATTTCAAGGGCGTAGGATTAAGCCGAATTAGGTAAAGTTTTAACCGCGCTTCTGCAACACGGCAGGGGACGCTAGGCTTACTTATGTGAGGAGGAACGCTCTACGTTATTTCAGAATGTATCGTAACTTATTTATTTAACTATTTTCGTTAAAATTACTATCTCATCTACCTTCTTAGTAACTATTGACAACACCATAGATTTGATTTACCTTTTACCCATGCCTACCAACATTTCGTTATAGGCTTTTATTTTGAAAAATCTACCTTTGACGTGCATATAGAAATTGAACAAGTAAATATACAAATTTAGAAAGTATCCGCATAGTAAGCGGATCTTTTTGTTTTTTAAGGAGGTGAAAAGAAAATGAAGAAATTAATTCAAGGTTCTATGATAATTTTTGTTCTTGCTGTTGTAGTAGGTTTAGGTACACAAGCAGTATTTTCCGACACGGATTCAATCAGCGATAACACAATAGCTACCGGTACATTGGAACTTTCGTTAAACCACTCAGCCGGTAAACCATGGTCTATCACTAATGCATATCCGGGTTGGGAATCAGTGTACTAGTCAAGGATTTCGGTAATGAAATTTGATACTCTAAGATATTTATTCCACGGTGTCTCATAATCTAAACCACCATGTTTTCTGAAATGATTAAATTGATACAAATATTCTCCTAAA
>Ga0172369_10005931_pt1 | contig 14805 bp, 8 predicted proteins | sample LakKiv25m_FD_114539 | JGI IMG/M metagenome (GOLD analysis project Ga0172369, IMG submission 114539) | Freshwater microbial communities from Kabuno Bay, South-Kivu, Congo - kab_022012_11.25m | ecosystem: Environmental > Aquatic > Freshwater > Lake | place: Democratic Republic of the Congo...
GCAGGGCAGGCGGTGTTGGTGCTCGCACGCGGCGATCTTCGCGTGCCGTGCTACGAACTCCACGCGGTCGACGAGGGCGGCAATGCCACCGATGCGGCACAGGTGTGGAAAGTGTTGCAACGCGCCGGGGCACGTCCCTGCGGTCTGGATGCCTACGAGATCGTTCGAGTCGAAAGCGGCACCGCGCGCTATGGCGCCGACGTGGACGAATCGCGGATCGCGATCGAGGCGCGCCTGGAGTGGGCGATCCATTTCGCCAAGGGCTGTTACGTCGGCCAGGAAGTGATCGAGAGGGCGGTGAGCCGCGGGCGCATCAATCATCTGCTGACGCTGCTTGCCTGCGCCGAGCCACCGCCGGTCGGCGCGCGCGTGTGCGGCGGTACCGAAGGCGACGTCGTGACGTCGTCGGTGGTGTCGCCGCGCCTGGGGCCGATCGCGCTCGCGTCGCTGCCCGCAGAACTCGCGCAAGCATCGCTGCGAGTTGCTGCGCTCGAAGGCGGCAGCGACGCCGCTGCAGTGGAGTTGGAAACAGAGGTTCGGCGGATTGCGGCGCGCGTGCTCGAATGGCCGCGGGCAACGGTGCTGGCCGGACGCGGCTGAGAACCGAGGCCGGCTAACAGCCTGTTGAAAATGGCCCATCTGCTGCGTTGCGCGCGAAACCACTCGCTACGACGTACCATTGACCGAGCCCCTCGCCAGCTCGGCGCTCGCGCCTCCGCTCGCGGCATTTCGCGCGCGCCTTGCATCTGGACCATTTTGAACAGGCTGATGGACGGTTTTTCAACACGCTGCTAGGAGTACGAGGGGAGGAGCAAGTGACGAAGCCCGACAACAGACCGCGCTGGTTCGTGCGCGGTGACATCGACGGTTTCTTCGGTCTTGCCATCGACAACTTGGTTCAGTTGTTGGTGATCCTGGCGCTGTGCCGCGGAGTGCTCGGCTTCGGCGACGAATTGCTGTTCGCGCGCATCCTGCCGGGCGCGGCGGTATCGGTGCTGGTCGGCAACCTGTTTTATTCGTGGCAGGCCTACCGCCTGGCCGCGCGCTCGGGGCGCAGCGACGTGGCTGCGCTGCCTTACGGCATCAATACCGTCAGCCTGTTCGCCTACGTCTTTCTGGTGATGCTGCCGGCCAAGCTCATGGCCGAGAGCGCCGGTGCCTCGGCCGACGAAGCCGCGCAAGTGGCGTGGCGCGCGGGCCTGGCCGCGTGCCTCGGCAGCGGCTTGATCGAGTGCGGCGGTGCGTTCGTCGCGCAGTGGATCCGCCGCCAGACACCGCGCGCCGCGCTGCTCTCGTCGCTGGCTGGCATCGCGGTGTCGTTCATCGCGCTCGGATTCTTCTTCAAGGCTTTTGCCGCACCGTTGGTCGGAATCGTGACGCTCACCATCGTGCTGGTCAGCTACTTCGGCCGCGTGCGTTTCGTCGGCGGAATTCCCGGCGGGCTGGTCGCGGTCGTCGCAGGCACGGCGCTGTGCCACCTCACCGGCCTCGGCGGCGCCAGCGACGAAGCCTGGCGATCGGCGTCGGCCAATCTCGGCTTTCGGCTTCCCACGCCGGTGCTCGGCGACCTGTGGCGGGCCACCGGCGCAGGCGACCTGGTCCGCTACTTGTCGATCATCGTTCCGATGGGCGTCGTCAACGTGATCGGGTCGTTGCAGAACATCGAGAGCGCCGAGGCGGCCGGCGACGGCTTCGAGACGCGTCCGTCGCTGCTTGCCAACGGCATCGGCACGCTGGCTGCCTGCGCGTTCGGGAGTTGTTTCCCGACTACCATCTACATCGGCCATCCGGGATGGAAGGCGATGGGCGCGCGCATCGGGTACTCGATTCTGGGCGGATCTTTTCTGACGGTCGTGTGCCTGACCGGCGCGGTCGGCGCGATCGCTCTTGCTGTCCCGATCGAGGCCGGTATGGCGATCGTGCTGTGGATCGGCATCGTGATCGTCGCGCAAGCCTTCGAAGCTACCCCGCGTCACCACGCGCCGGCGGTCGCGGTCGGGCTGCTTCCCGGCATCGCGGCGTGGGGAGCGTTGATGTTGAAGACCGGCATGCGCGCAGCAGGTGTCGGCTCTGCATCGGGCCCGCCTTTTTCGGTGGCTTTCGAACGCGCGCTGTCGGGCTTCGACGTTGCCGGGCGCGGCGCCTTCGCGTTGGAGCAGGGCTTCATCTTCACCGCGATGATCCTGGCGGCGGTCACCGCCGAGATAATCGAACAGCGTTTCGTGCGTGCAGCGGTCTGGTGTCTAGCCGGCGCCGCGCTGTCGTGGGTAGGCCTGATGCACGCCTATGTGTGGACACCGGGCGACACGGTGGTCGATCTGGGCTGGGGCAGCGGAGCGCCGTGGGCAGTGGCGTACGCAGGCGCCGCGATCGTGCTGGCGTTGGTGCCGAAATTGGGACGACCCGGGGTCGGCCACTGAGTCGCCGCGGCGTCGCTGGGCGGAAGCTGGGACCCGATCGCGCAGTTGCTCGAAGGCAAAGAGGCGTCCGCCGCAACCGCGCAGCGGCTGCCGTATCTGGCGTTCTAGCGGCCGGGCCAGATCCTGCGGGTCTGCTACAGGTGTCCGGGTGAGCGCGCGAGTTCAGTGAGGATAGCGTCGATCTTGGCGGTGACGCGTGGCTCGGGATAGCGGTCTCGAAGCTCGCGCAGTGACTCGGCGGCTCGATCGAAGCGCGCGATTGCCTCGGCGATCAGCCGCGAGTCTGTGGCAAGAAACGCTTCTAGTTGCTGGGCATCGCCCGAGATGCGCGCGGCGAGGGCGGCAAGAGCCGCCCGCTTTTCCGAAGGATCCTGCCCCGTCGCCGTGAGCGCGGTTCGTAGCAGAACAGGCGGCACCTCGAACCCGGCTTGCGAAGAAGTCACAGCGCCCGAAGCTCGGCGCGCTGCGGCCGTGGCCGGGTCGCCCAGGACGCGCAGCCACAGCAGGCGATCTTCACCGGTCGTGGGGTCGCGCACCGCTCCGGTCATGTAACTTTCGCGCGAAAGAAGGCGGCGCAGCAGTGCGCCAAGCGGGACGTCGCGGTAGGTCCCTCCCACGGGCCGATCCTCGGCGTCGTAGTAGTCGAGAGTGGCGCCTGCGCGCCAGCAGAGCTCTTCGATGATGGCGCGAAGTGAAGGAGCGCGCCCGACGACGCTTGCGCGCTGATCGGTGTTCACGTTGATGACGAACTCGTCGGCGCCAGCGTTCGGGGTGCGGCAGAGGCAGACAACGAGCGAGCAAACCAGCAGCGCCAAAGCGTATCGCGCCGACGATGACATCGTGCGAGCGACGCGAGTCACATCAAGCGGCGTATTGAACGAGAACATGGCGCCTCTCATGCTCGCCAGCGCGATCTCAGGCAAACGCCGCCGTGACCGCGCGCGCGCCAACGAACATCGCAAGGCGAGCCGCCGCGTCGCCGACAGCGAGTCTGCATGAGATTGCGCCCCGCAACGAAAAATCTTTCACAAAATGTCGTGGATGGCTTGACAGACCCAGGGGTACAGGGGGCTACAAGGGCTCAACTGAACGGTGCGAATGCAGAGCGTGCACGCTCTCGCACTCGCATTCTCGGTTCGACAGTTCGCCTCGAAAAACCAGTTGCTCCTCGCACTTTGCGGTGTTGCGGAGGGCTACAGCGCTACGAAGGGGTGCGTCGTGAATCAACGCTTGGTGCCCGTCTCGTATCTGCATGCGTGTGCCATATGGAGTGCATTTTTTCTCGCCGCGCACGCCGGCCTTGCACAGGCTACTTCGTGTACCGACATATGACCCGGCACCGGGGCGTGCACGATCGGAACGAACAAAGTCATCGAGTCCGGCTCTGTTCTCGACTGCACGGGGCGCGACTTGGTGATCGGCAATGCTGGCCTCCTCAAAGTCATCGACGGCTCCTTTTCGTTGCGTGCGCACAACCTGACGGTCAACGGCCCCTCGGCTGCGATCTTGGCTGTCCAAGGGAGCCAGCATGAATCCGGGGCGATCTCGATAGATCTGACGGGGAGTCTGTCGCTCGCCGGGAAGGTGCGCGCCAACGCAGCCACGGACAGCGGCGGAGATATTTCGATTCACGCCGACGGTGACATCACGATCTTGGAGAGTGGAGACGATGGCGTCGAAAGTGATGGTACAGCGGCCGGCGTAAGCGGTGGATCAATTCACCTTGATGCCGGCGGTTACGTCCTCATCCAGGATCCGGTCCACGCTGCGGGCGCTGATAGCGGTGCGGATGCGGCCGGAGGTCTGGTCGAGATTCGCGCGGGCGGCGATATCGTCGCGAATTCCGATGGACACATCGCGGCGCCAGGCCGAAGCGGCGGAGGCGGGACCGTCGAACTGGTGGCGGGTGGGAGCATCGTCCTCGACGAACACATCGATGTTTCAGGCCGCGGCAACGATGCGGATGCCGGAGACATCCAGTTGGAGGCCGCGGGCGGTATCTCCATGTCGTTGCCGTCGACGGCTCACGGCGGAGTCGGTGCCGGGGGTGGCGCCGCCGCCGGCGGCTCAATATCGCTGGAGGCGGGCTGCGGCGGCGGCTCGGTACAGGGCGGCGCCGTCTTGGTCGGCGCCAGTATGGACTTGACCAGTGGCGAGACCGGCGGGGGAGGTGCCGCTGGCGGCACTTTCAGGGTCGAAGCGAGCGGTCCGGTCACCATCGGCGACGGGGTGCTGATCGACAGCCACCCGCTGAGCGGCGCCGGCTCCGGCGGTGCGATCTCGATCCGTTCGGCGGCGGCGGTGACGATATCCTCGGGCGCGCGTCTGGACACACGAGGGGGCGCGGCTGTGCCCACCGGCGCGGGCGCAAACATCACCCTTGATGGGTGCACGGTACAGGTCCAACCCTCGGCGACGCTCAACACCAGCGGGATGTCTGGCGGTGGAATCTCGCTGATAGCTCAGAAACTGGCTCCCGAATCCGGCACTCAGCCGCTCTTTGTCAGTTCCACCGCTTCGCTTGTCGTGAACGGAACCACCGCAGCGCGGAACGGTTCGATATCGCTGGCAACCTTTTCCGACGGGCCGGGCGAGTGTACCAACGAACCGACGAAGGAGTGCTGGGCGAATGAGGACTGCACCGTGGGTTGTCAGCAGGGAAATTGTGTCGGCGCCAACCCGAACACCGAAGGAACAACCACCCAATTCAGCGTTGCAGTCACTCGTGGCCACGTAAACGGCAGCGGCTCTTGCGCGTCGGCCTGCCAGTAGGAGTGAGGGACCAGTCATGTTGCAGTTTGGCCGTCCTTCGCACCGTCTCCTCGCAGCATTCTTGACACTCGCAACGTCGGCCATGGCTTCGGTCGCGCTGGCAACGGATCCGCCGCCGCCTCAAAATGTCGTGGTGATACTTGCCGACGACGTAGACTGGGCAGACCTGCCATTCTTCAGCGAGCCCGTGGTCTGGCCGAACCAGGATCAGCCGGTGACGGATCCGGCCAACCCGCCGCGCGGTGACAACGACCCGGGGGTGGGGGACATTCGGGAAGCCTTCTACCGGCGTCCCGACCTGAATCGGACCGCGGCGCGCATGATGGCGAATCCGGACGGTTCGCTTGGGCGCCTCCGCTACGCGGCGCCCCCGGATGTGCCGAACGAGCCCTTGGTGGCGCCGGTCGATCTCGACCGGGCTCCGCAGAACGAAAACACCGATGAGACCGCCGATGGGTTTCGCTACAAGGTCAACGAGCCGGCCTGTCGCGACACTTCGGTTGCTCCCGGAAGCAATCCTGCCTGCCCACCATCGCGAGACGTGGTTTCGGGATTCGGAGGGCTGGGCCGCCTTGCGCGCGAAGGCGTGGCCATGCCGCGCTTCTACGCGAACTCTGCGCAGTGCGCACCTTCGCGAACCGCTTTCATTACCGGCCGTCATCAGCAACGCTCGGGTTTCAACAGGAACGGCGACAACTTGAACCCCGCTACCAGCGTTACCTTTGCCGAGCTTCTCAAGAGCGGTTGCGCCAGGGGGAATCCGCACGCGTGCTATCGCACCGGCTTCTTCGGCAAGTGGAACCCGTCCGACGATGACAACACGCCCTGGCAGCAGGGATTTGACGAGTTCGTGGGCTTCCAGAGTGCCGCCCGGCCATACTTCTCCAGGGGCAGAGCCTCGTGCAGTCCACCGCTCGACTTGGTTTCCGAATCCGCGAAACCCAAGCCCATCTTGGTCTGTCAAGGACTGCGACGCGACTACCCGTGCACTACCAACGCGGATTGCCCTTCTGGAACCGCACCGAACTCGTGTGCTCCATACGAAGAAGAGTGCAAGCCGATGGTGTGTGATCCCGACCGTCGGTATTGCTTCAACCCGAACGCCTCGCATGTGTGCACCCAGGATAGCGAGTGCGCCGTCGCTCCCAACGATTGTCAGTACGGCGCCTGCATCGGGGCATGCCGCGCGGCCGGCCGATATATCGGCACCAAGAACTGGACGACGTGTGAACCCACCATCGCCAGGGGCAGGTTGGATTGCTGCGCTCCGGTGCGTGGGTTCAGCATTGCGAATAAAGCGCACCAGTTCGCGTTCCAAAACAAGAAGATCGTCGTCGATCCGGTGGTCGTGCCCAACGTTCTGAGGCCGGTAACGTTTTCGACCCGCGGGTCGTCGGCTGGCAACATCTGCAACGACGATGGACCTCTCGACCCCGGCGCTCTGGATCTGTGGCCAGACTACCCGCCCTCCTACGAGCGGTGTCTGTATTCCGACAGGCTGGTACGCGATTTTGCCCGCAACTTTCTGATTCGACGCCTGTACGAGCCGGACGTTCCGTTCCTGCTCGTAGTGACTCCCAAAGGCGCTCACTTGGCAGTCGATGCACCTCCGCGGACAGAGGCGCACTACGAGACAATGGACAAACTGAATCCGAACCGACCAGGAGACAACTCCAAAGAATACTGGGCGGTGCTCGAAGAGCTCGATGCGGTAGTCGGGACGATTCTTCAGCAACTGGACGGAATGTGCGGCTCGAGAAGCGCGGAGTTCCCCAACGCAGACGAAAGCCTGGTGGGCAAGCTCTGCAGCGCCAACACCGACTGCGGGACCGGAGGACATTGCGTCAGCCACCGCGACGACACGCTCGTTCTGTTCACGAACGACAACGGCAGTCCGGGCGAAGGGTGGGGGCAGCCGGACCTGAGAGGTTCGAAGCAGAGCACTTTGGAAGGCGGTACGCGAGTCGGGCTCCTGGCGCGCGGGCCTGGACTGCAGATCGGCCATCTGACTGGCCAGACCACGGGGGGACGGGCGAATGCTGTCAGCAACTCCGTGGGCGGCCTCATCGATATCTTCTCGACGGTTGCCGAGGCCGCGGGATATCGAGGAGACGATCTTGATGACGCCGGCAGGGCGAGGGTACATACTTACCACGGCACCGATGTCATCTGCTCTATGGCGGAAGAATGTCAGGGACCCGAAGGGAACCGGCACTGCAGCAACTCGGGCGCGACGTGCGTGACGAACAACGATTGCACTGCGACCTGTGAGTCGTACGGTATCGACGGCCGCAGCTTGATCTCGGTGCTGAACGGAACGGGCGAGGCGGTGACCGTCGGAACCGAACAGGACCCACACAGGCGCAGTTTCGGTTACATGAACTACCCAGCTTCCGGCGAGCCGAGCAACGCGGTCACCGCGCGCGACAGGTACTTTCAGCCGTGCGACACGAATGACGACGGCGAAGTGTCTGTGTCCGAGGCGACCAATTGCCCCTCGGCGAGTCACGTTTGCAGCTACGAGGGCACGTTCTGGCGCAGCGGCGCGGTGACGCAATACACGCGGGTTCATCATGGCTCGTCGTGCAGGGCGTGCAAGCCGGGCGGACCGGAGATTACCGATTGCACCGCGGAGCGATGCGAAGTGGTTGGGAAGATGTGCCATTCTGCGATGTCCGCCGACGACGATTGTCGCGACTTGGCCAACACGGGAGGCGGAGTTCCGTTGGCGAGCGCGTGCGGCCTGCCGGACGCGCAACGATGTCGAGGAAACGCCGACTGTCCCAAGAACGAGTTGTGCTACGGCGACGTGGCCGTCAAGTGCGCGACTTGTAGCGCAGCGTCGTGGAAAGCCCGCGGCAACGACGATGTTGCCAACACGACGGAGCTATTCGATCTGGCAAGCAACCCCGAAGAAGACCCGAAACAATACGAAGGCGACCCGCAAGCTCAAGACTACTACGGCACCGACGGCCACCTCAATTGCGCGACCCACACTCTTGGCGAAGAGTGGCAGCAGACGCGAATACAGATGACCCGCAGCGAACTCGGGAGCCGGCTGGCGGCTTGGCAAGGCTGCGTAAGCGATTCGTCGAAGCTGGGTCAGGACTGCGAGACGCCAGTGCCGCCGCAAAGTGAATGATCGGGCCTCCGCGCTCTGCGACGAAAGCCAATGGACCGGATGGTGACCGGAAGTTTATGGTGAATTTGTGATGCAACGGGAGATTGGACGATCTTGCGCGAAGCTGGCCGACGTGCGGGCCTGCGCCCACAACAAGCGGGCGTGGGCGCGGGATCGCTATCGCGCAGCGGTGATTGTCGCGCTGGCCTCGTGTGCGTCGTTGTATTGTGCGGACCAATCCGTCGCTCTCATGACCGCGGCACGCCCGAGCGTAGTCAATTCGAGTGCCGGCACTGACGATCCGACGTGGTTGGCGTCGAGTGAGTTGCATGTTTCGGTTGCCGGTGCTGGAGGAGTATTTGTAGGTGTGTACAGTTCACACGACTCGCTTGGCGGAACGATAGGAACAGACCTGGATATTCTTGCCGTGCGCTCGACCGACGGCGGGCGGACTTGGTCGAGTGCGGTATCCGTCGATTCGGCCGCGGCTACGGACGGGAGCACGCCCAACGCATACGCCGCACTGTCCACGAATGGGGAAGGCGTGTGGAACGCGGTATGGAGCGACAATGGCAATGCCGCGATCGCTGCTCGGTCCGTCGATGATGGAGCGACGTGGAGTCCGAGAGTTGTGATTAGCACGACTGGGTTTTCTCCCGCCGACATAGTATCTTCCGGATCGGTTAGTGTTGTTGTGGGAGAGACTGCCGACCTGCCGGGCTACGGTAACGATGGCGACGTCTTCTACGCTCGTTCGAGCGACGGCGGGGCATCGTGGTCCACCCTAGCCGCTCTGAATCCGGACGCGGCCTCCGACGGTGATACAGACGGCTGGCCGCGCGTCGCGACCGACGGTGCGGGCAACTGGGTTGCGGTTTGGGAGCAGTTCGACCAAATCAGAGCGGTTCGCAGCACCGACGATGGCGTGTCTTGGGGATCATCGGTCGTCGTGGGGCTGGAAGGTGTTTCGGGAGGTTCCAACCCTGTCGATATCGCCACAGACCGCAACGGTCGTTGGATCGCGATTTGGGAAACGTACGGCGTGCAGAGCATCGAGGGGATCGCCGGAGGGGATACCGATCTCGCCTACGCAGTGTCCACCGACGTCGGGCTCACCTGGACCACGCCGAAAGCGCTACTCGGCGACGAGTCGACGGATGACGCGTACGAGAGATCGCCCAAGCTGGAAGCAAATTCTCGCGGTGAGTTCCAAGCCGTATGGCGCCAAAGCCTCGATTCGTTCGGCGGGACCGTGGGTAGTGCAGGGATATACGACGCCGACATATTTGGCGCGCGCTCGCTCGATGGGGGCGAGCATTGGAGCGGTCGGGCATTGGTCAACGCCAACGGCGCCCACGACGCTCAGAACTCCTACGATGCCGAGGCTGATATTGCGGTCGATCAATCCGGCAATTGGCTCGTCGCGTGGATGTCGAGCGACTCGCTCGATCAGACGATAGGAGAAGACACAGATGTTCTTGCGAACGCATCCCACGACGACTGCCCGGCGGCACCTCGAAACGATTGCGCCGCGGCCTCTTCGCCTCGCGGGTCGCGTCTGACCGTAAAGAACGGTCCGGGCGGAAAGGATAGGCTGATCTGGAGTTGGTCAGGCGCGGCGACGCTCGCGGCGGATTTTGGGAACCCCACAGCGAGCGGCGGCTTCACGTTGTGCTTGTACGACAAGGTCGGCGCGGATCTGCGGCTCGTGTTCGAGATGGACGCGCTCGGCGCCGTAACGTGCAACGCTGCGGGCTCTGCGTGCTGGAGCACGACCGCGAGCGGCTTTCGCTACAAGGATGGCTCCAATCGCAACGGCGCGACCAAGGTGTTCACGGCGACGGCTGGGTCGGGAGAGAGCGGCAGATTCCGGGTGACCGGCACCGGCCCAACTCTTGCTCTGCCGACGCTGCCGCTAGCGCTGAGTCCACAGGTGCAGACGCAACTCATCAATACTGCAACGAACGCGTGTTGGACAGCTACCTACTCGGCGGCGGTGCGCAACGACACGAGCCAGTTCAAGGCCCGCTCTGACTGACCGCCACAGCATTTTTCGCGGAGCAACCCACACCCCGAGATAGCGCCATGGCCAGCGGCGTTGGTGGCGGATCATAGTGCGGCATGTACCCTGACCGCGTCGAACTCATAGGCCTTTCGCTTTCGGTGTGGAATGCGGCTTTCCTGCTGGCCTCACTCTGCGGCTACTTCACGCTTCGTGTGGCGGTATCGGCCGAGGATCCACCTCTGAACTTCGTCGCCGTTCGCTACCTGGCAAGTTTGTACCTGAGCGCTCTTGGTGCGCAGTTCTTCGCGTACGCGTTCGACGCCAATACATCGCTGCGGCCGCCCTGCGAGGTCAGCTACGCTGCGTACTATCTCAACCCTCTGGCCGGTCCCAAGACCCTCTACGGCGCCGTCGTGCTGCTGCCGGTGGCCGTGGCGGTGGCCAGGATCGGCAGCGAGCTGAATCTTGCACGTGCTCTGGACGTGTGGACCCCGGCGCTGTTCGTAGTGACGGCTGTGGCTCGCGTCGGCTGCTTCCTTCAAGGCTGCTGCTACGGAGTGCGCGCGTACTGGCTCGGAGTGTCGTTCCCCGCCGGCTCCCCCGTCTACTACGAGCAGCTTCGCGCGGGGCTCATCACGCAAGGATCGGCATCGCTCGGCGTGGTACCGACGCAGGCCATCGAGGCCGCGTTCCTGGCGTTGACGGCGGCGGCCGCGATGAAATGCCTGCGCGCCAGCTCGCGCGGCACGAGAGACGGCGCGGTGTTCGCGGCCGCGGTCGCGGCGTACTCGGCCTTTCGCTTCGTGATCGAGTTCGCGCGCGGCGACGCCGAGCGCGGTATCTACAGCGGACTGGCAACCTCACAGTGGATCGCCGTTGCGGTAGTGGCCGCATCGCTGGCCGCACTGCTACGCCGGGTGCGCGCATGATCCGCCTGCCGCTGCTGTTTCACCGTCCGCGAAGTCCGCTGTGGTACCTGGCGCTGTGGGCTCCGTACATCGCGATCTACCAGCTCACCAACCGCTTCCCGGTCTTTGAGCGGCACCAACTGCCGATGACGGCCATCGACCGGGCGGTGCCGTTTGTGCCGGCGCTGGTGGCGCTCTACTTGATGTATCTGCCGCTCTACTGGTGGACGGTGGCGCGCTCACCCGACGATCAAGAGGCCAACCGCATCTTCTACGCATCGTACTTTCAGATGCTCCTCTGCCTGCCGCTGTTCGTGCTGCTGCCGGTACAGATGCCGCGCGAGTTGTTCTACGGGCCGCACACCATCGGTTGGGCCGACGCGCTGTGGCACTGGTTCGACGGCCCGGGCAACTGCCTGCCGAGCCTGCACGCGGCCAACTGCCTGCTGTTCATGCACTTCAATCGCACGCGGCCGGCGCCGCGGTTCCATGGTGCACTGGCAGCGGCGATCATCGCTTCGACGTTGCTGGTGAAGCAGCACTACGCGGTCGATCTGATTGCCGGAGCTCTCGTTTATGCGGCGACGGCGGCATTCCTACGGCGTGTGGAGATCGTCGGAACAGAAGGATCGGTGAGTGGCGCTGCGCAGCACTTCCTGTTTCGGGGTGTCGAGGAGTCCGAGCATCTCAGCGGCGATGACAGCCAGGATGACGCGCCGGATTTCGAGGCGTAGCAGCGCCGCCAGTTCAATTTTCGTTGCCCGCCGTGGCGCGGATGAACCCGTTCTCGGCCGGTCGCCCGCTGCATCGAGTTGACCTGCGACGTTGGTTTGACGATGCCCGGGCGCTCGCCAACGTCAGCCGCGAAGCCGCGCGACGCTGAACGCGTCGCCGCCTTGTTCGTCGGAGGCCGGCGCGCAGGCGCTGACGTAGCGCGACTCGGCCAGTGCCTTGCGAATCGCACTTCGCAGTGCGCCGGTGCCGTGGCCGTGCAGCACGAACACCACGTCGCGGCTGCGCACCATCGACTCGTCGAGGAAGGCCTCGAGCATGGCGAGTCCCTCCTCGACGCGCACTCCGCGCAGGTCGAGTGTGTTGTCTGCGATGCGCAGCGCGGTTTCCAACGAGGCAGCACTGTCACGCTCTGGCGCGCGCACCGACGGCGTTGCGCCGCGCCCGCCGGCGGCCGATTGCTCGCCGCGTGGCATCGACCTGCGGGGCTTGTCGGCGGCGCCGGCCTTGGCGGTGACGATCTCCACTTCCTCGGGTCTTGCGCGCACGGTCATCACACCCGCGCGAACTTCCACCTCACCTGCGCGAACCGCCACGACCTCGCCGGTAGTTCCGAGACCCGAAAGACGCACGCGGTCGCCGACCGCCGGCGCCGGTCCCGGCGAAGATTCCGGTACTCTGAGCGAGGCGACCAGAGCGCGTGCCTGGTCGATCGCGGCGCGCGCGTCGGCGGCGCGCTCACGAGCAGGGGCGGCGTTGAGTTCGGTAACGGTGCGGCGCACTTCACGTTCGGCGGCGCGCAGCCGCTTGAGAAACTCCGCGGCTTGCTGCTGTTCGATCTCGCGCGCGCGGCCCCTGATCTTGTGCTCTCGCTGAGCCAACTCGCGTTCGCGCTCGAGCAGCGCTGATTCGCGCGCGGCGAGCGTCGCGGCGGTCTGGTCGGCGTGTCGCAACGACTCGCGTGCGCGCTCGCGCTCGGTCTCGAGAGCGGCCAGCGCGTCGTGCAGCGCGCGCTCACCTTCGTCCATCAGCGCCCGCGCCCGTTCGATCAATGGCGCGTCGAGGCCGACGCGTGCGGCCGCGGCCAGCGCGTGGCTCTCGCCGGCAGTGCCGGGCACCACGCGGTAGGTCGGTTTGCCACCCTGGTACTCGAGTGCGGAGACCTCTACGCGAAGGTCTTGCGCACTCATCGCTTTGACCTGGCCGTAGTGGGTCGTCACGACGGCGCGCGCGCCGGCGTCGGCGAGGCGCTCGATGATCGCACGCGCCAGCGCGCCGCCCTGGGCCGGGTCGGTACCCGCGGCGATCTCGTCGAGCAGCAGCAGCACGGCGGGGCCGGCGCGATCGAGCATCGAACGCAGCGTGGTCAGGTGTGCGGAGAAGCTCGACAGACCTTCGTGCACGGTCTGCGTGTCGCCGATGTCGGCGAGGACTTCGTCGAACAGGTCCACGCGCGACCCGGCGCCGGCCGGCACGAAGCAGCCTGCGCGCACCAGCAGAGCGCACAACCCGATGGTCTTCATTGCCACCGTCTTGCCGCCGGCGTTGGGCCCGGTCAGTACCAACACCGGCCGCTTCTGCGACAGCGACAGATCGTTGGGGACGACGCCTTCCTGGGTCAGTGCCAGCACCGGGTGGCGCGCCATGCGTAGTTCGACGACGGCGCCGGTGCCGACCGACGGACGGGTGGCGTCGAGGCGTGCGGCAAAGCCGGCGCGTGCGCACGCCACGTCCAGTTCGGTGGCTGCCGCGAGCGCTGCGTGCATGGTTACAGCGTGACGGCCGAGCAGCGCCGAGAGTTCGGCGCGGATGCGGCGTTCTTCGTCGCGCAGTTCGGCTTCGGCGATGCGTTTGTCGTTGCCGAGCGGCACCAACGCCAGCGGCTCGACGAATACGGTCTGTCCCGACCGCGACACGTCGTGCACGATGCCGAGCCCGAGGCCTTTGGCTTGCACCTTTATCGGCAGCACGAAACGGTCGTCGCGGATCGTGATGTAGCGGTCTTGCAGCAGGTCGGCGATCTCGGGCGAATCGAGCAAGTTCTCGAGCACCGAACGCACGCGCCGCTCCAGCGCCGCGATGCGTTCTCGCAGCTGTCCGAGTAGCGGATAGGTGCTTTCCGAGAGTTCGCCGCGTTCGTCGAGCGCGGCGGTGAAGGCGGCGCAGAGCCTGCGGTCGAGGTCGATGGCCGTGCCGAGCTGCGCCAGCGTAGGTGCCGATTGCCGATTGTGCGCCAGGAAACCCTCGAGCTCTGCCAGTGCGCCGAGCGTGGAGCGCGCGGCGCGAAGCTCGGCCAGATCGAGTACGTCGCCGCGTGCCGCGCGCTCGATAGCCTCGGTGATTTCTTCGATGCCGCCGAGCGGAGGAGCGCCGATGCGTTTGTCGAGCAGTGCCAGAATCTCTTCAATCGCGTCGAAGGACCGGCCGATCGCGCGCGGGTCGTGCATCAAGGCGACGTTCTCGGCGGCGCGACGCCCGGCCGCGGTGTGCGCGTGCCGCGCGAGCTGGGCGGTGACGAACGGCCAGTCGAGGGTTCCCAGCGTGCGTGCGAACAACTCCACCGGCCACCCCGTAGGGTGCCCGGCCGGCTCGGTCAACCGGCGCGCAGCGTCGTCGAGCTTCTTTCCGATCGCCTGTTCGATCGCGGGTGCCCGGCCGGCTCGGTCAACCGGCGCGCAGCGTTGAGGCGCGTTGTGCGCCCGCGCCGTCGCTTCGGACGCACCCGGGCGGCGATCTGCGGCCCGGCCGTGCGCGGTGGCCACCGGCGTGTCGTTGCGTCTCGAGGTGGCGAAGTCGCTTCACCGTAGTTCTACGCGCGTAGTATTTCGATCTTGTCGTCGCTCACAC
>Ga0172369_10005935_pt1 | contig 14799 bp, 14 predicted proteins | sample LakKiv25m_FD_114539 | JGI IMG/M metagenome (GOLD analysis project Ga0172369, IMG submission 114539) | Freshwater microbial communities from Kabuno Bay, South-Kivu, Congo - kab_022012_11.25m | ecosystem: Environmental > Aquatic > Freshwater > Lake | place: Democratic Republic of the Congo...
AAGTAATGTTCTTGGAGCGACCACGATCAAAAATTACCGGATTATTTTCATCGCTGCCGGCATCGGCGTCATTGTTATCGGTATAATTGGGTATGTCATCTACAAAAAAAGAAAAAAATCTTAAAGAAAGTAAAAAGTCAAAGGTTAAAAGTCAAAAACACAACTTAAAATTCAAAAGTGATTTTTTGGCAAATTTACTGATTTATGTTGGGATTGGTTTATCGTTCGCCGGCATCAGCATTCTCTTCTTTACATTTTTTCCTGTCATTAAAGAGGAAATAAAGTATCAGGCGATTACAAACCCTAAAAATGCCCAAAAAAAGGCTGAAATAAAGCCGATAAACACTGAATTTGGTATTGTGATACCAAAAATTGCCGCTAATGCCAAAGTCATTGCACGCGTCAATCCTTATGATGAAGAAACATACCAAAAAGCGCTTACTCAAGGAGTAGCCCAGGCTGAGGGAACTTCCCTACCCAATGAAGCCGGTAATATATTTTTATTTGCCCATTCGTCGGGAAACTGGTATACGGCCAACCGCTATAACTCGGTTTTTTATCTACTTAATAAACTTGAAGAGAATGATGAAATAAGTATTTATTACAAAAATCAAGAATATAAATATAAAGTAATAGAAAAAAAGATTGTTGAGGCAAGCGAGGTAGATTATCTAACCAGGAAAAGCGCTGTCAAAAACGTTACTTTAATGACCTGCTGGCCCACGGGAACAACCTTAAAAAGATTAATTATTCAGGCAGAATATATTAAATAATGCTGTGCACCTAACGAAGTCCCGCTTAGCGGGACGAAGTGGTGGACTCGACAGGATTTGAACCTGTGACCTCTTCAATGTGAATGAAGCGCTCTAAGCCGCTGAGCTACGAGTCCAAATACAAACAGTTTAAGACTTAACTGTTTGTTTAATTATAACATTTCCCTTGTTTTCTTCCGCTTTTTTCCTTAGAATATTATTCTTATGAGTGCAATTAAGGGAATAATCGACTTCGTCATGGACATTCTGGAAACAGTCGTCTTCATAGGTTCATTCTTCATCGTCGTTTATTTATTTATCATGCAGCCCAATCAGGTTAAAGGCGCTTCAATGGAGCCGACTTTTATTTCCGGTGATTATATCCTGACAAGTAAAGTTACCTATAAACTCCGTCAGCCGAAAATCGGCGACGTAATCGTTTTTAAATCTCCAAAAAACCCGGACATTGAATACATAAAAAGAGTCATCGGTCTTCCGGGAGAAAAAGTTGTAATCAAGAATTCGCAGGTTTTTGTGAATGATAAATTAATTAATGAAAATTATATTTCCGCCGCCACCAATCTTTGGCATGAAGGATATGTTAAGGAGGGAGAGCCGCTGATTGTCCCCAAAAACTATATTTTTGTGATGGGGGATAATCGTCCCCGCTCGTCTGATTCACGGGAGTTTGGTCCGGTTACCATCGACAGTATCATCGGTCAGGTATTCTATCGGTATTATCCCGCCAATAAGTCCGGATGGATTAAGAATCCGTTTTCGTTAGCCGGTTTAAAAGTGTTCGTAAAATCCTGGTTGTCTTTGCCAAACTACCTTTAATTTCAATTGTCAACTTTGACTTGATCCGTGACTGGTTTATTTTAACTCCCACTTCCCTATCAAAAGAATCCAGGAATTTCGTTTTTTCTTCACTGGTAAGCATATTACCTTCGGTTCTTATGCCATAAAGCATCTCCCTGGTTAATTCTTCAGTTTGCAGAACCGTCAGGTTCTTAGACAAAATAGTTTCATAAATCTGAATAATTTTTTCTTTGCCTTTCAGCCGGGAAATGACAAATAAATGACTAAGTGAAATGCTTTTGTTATAAAATCCGTCGATAACGATGTCGGGAATCCTGTTTAGGCGCAGATAATGACAAAGATAGGACGGCTTAATCGCCAGTGCTTTGGCAAGCATGTTGACACGAAGGTTGTGTTTTTTGATCAAAGACTCCATCAGCCTTGCTTTAACAAAGGGATCGTGTTCCAGCTTCAGTTGATCAACCAACTTGCCTGCTTCTTCCATGAGGTAATTCTATCAGATACTTAAACAACAGAGACGAATTTTTCTCCCCGCCGCTGATAAAATTTTACTTTGCCTTCACGCAGGGCGACCAATGTGTGATCTTTTGAGAGTAATACTCCCAGTCCGGCATTCACTTTTGTACCTCTCTGACGAATAATTATATTGCCTGCTTTGACTGTTCCTCCACCAAATATTTTTACTCCCAGTCTTTTTGAACGCGAGTCGCGGTTTCCTTTAACGGCTTTTTGTGCTTTTGTATGGGCCATCTATATAAATACAATTAATAATTGATAATTAACGTATTACGCATTAACGGATTGGAATTCGTTAATACGTTAACTCGTTAATAAATGATGTTAAATCTTAGTTATTTTAATCTGTGTTAACCTCGCCCTAAACCCCTTAACTTTTCTGTATCTAACTTTGGATTTAAATTTAGCCACTCTTATCTTTTCTCCCCTGAGGTTTTCGACGATTTCTGCCGCTACTTTGGTTTTTGTTTGCGGCATTCCCAAATCCAATTTATCACCGGCTTCATCAAATACGGCCAGAGTTTCTAGCTCTATTTTGTCTTTGGTTTTGCCTTCGATCTGATCTACCATGATAACATCGTTTTCTTTAACGAGGTATTGTTTTCCACCGGTTCTGACCACTGCAATTTTCGTCATAATCTTAAATTATACTTAAAAAAATTGGTTTCGCAACCTCAAATCAGGGGAAAAGAGCCAAAGCGAGCATCAAAGATCCTAAAGATGACCCCCCGTAGGAAATCAAAGGCAAGGTAATCCCGGTGATTGGCATGATCCCTAAATTCATCCCGATGTTAACGACCACCTGGCAGGTTAAGAAAGTCAATACTCCCAGTGAATAATAGTATTTTTGTTTGCCTTCAAGAGTATCCTGCCTGGAAAAAATGAGTGTCCGCTTTAAAATAAACAGACAGAGTAGGAAAAAAAGAACGATTATCAATGCTCCACCGAAAAACCCGAACTGTTCTACAAGCGACGCATAGGAAAAATCAGTATAGTTTTCCGGTAAAAAGCGCAGATTTGTTTGTGTTCCCAGACCTAAGCCCTTGCCAAAAAATTTTCCGGACCCGATGGTGATAATCGACTGGATCATGTTATAAGCGGTCCCCTGGGCGTCAAGATGGGGGTTAAAAAAACTCATCAATCTTATTTTTTGATACGGTTGCAAAAAAAACCATCCAACTGGAAAAGCTAAAATCAAAAAAATGATCAAATTAATCAGGTATTTTTTAGGGGTGTCTGAAACGAGAATCAGGGCGATGAAGATCGTTCCTAAAACAATTGTATTACCCAAATCCGGTTGCTTAAAAATCAAAATGGCCGGAATGAAAAAATAGAATATATTTACAAAAAAACTGATTTGTTTATCCAAATCCGCCTTTTTTTTGGAGAGGAGCTGACTCAAAAAGATGATGTAAAAAACCTTAAAAAATTCCGATGGCTGAAAGTTGAAAAAAGACAGATTCAGCCAGCGTTTTGCCCCTCTTATCTCAACCGCCAGAAAAAAAACCGATATCAAAAATCCGATAAACAACCAGTAAAAGAATTTACTGTTTAGATTAAAATAATTTCTACCGATTCTTTTAGCGATAAAGAAAACAATCAGACCAATACCGAAGAAGGACAACTGGCGCCAGAATAACTCCTGATTAAGACCAAACAGATTTAGCAGGCCGAAGCAAAGAATGAGCAAACCAGTCACATAAATGCTGATCATATTTCTATCTTTAAAGCCGTACCCAGGATTATTTTTTTACAGATAATCTTTTTTTCCAAAAAGGTCTTGTATTCAGAAAATTTTTTAGGAATAGTCAGAATAATTTTCTGATCCGATAAAATTCCCAATTCTTTTCTCTTTATCTGAATATCCCTGATCATCTCTCTCAGCTCACCTTCCCTGATTAATTCCGGTGTCAATTTTGTATCAAATTTAATGCTGATTTCTTCTAGCTTTCCTGCTTTTTTTAAAATAATTTTTTTTACGTTTAATTCTTTTTTAACTATTTCTAAATAATGCGCTAGGTTTTCCGGTTTTTGGAACTGCATTGATTTTGGTGCTTCAACAACTGCTTCGGACAATGGCTGACGTAATTTCAGTTTCAATTCCTTGCGTGTTTTCCTACCTGCTTCGCTGATTTTTCTGGCTAAATCCATATCACTGATTAAAACCATATCAATGGTTTTATCAGTTACGGGCCAGAATCCAAGATGCACCGACGCTTCTTCAGTCAGATTAGTATAAATTTCTTCAGCAACAAAAGGTAAAAACGGTGACAGAATCAGACTTAAATTAACTAGAATATTATAAGTCGTCTGGTAGAATGCTTCCTTGTCATTTTTATCGCTACTATTAACCCAAACTCTATCGCGGCTGCGACGGATATACCAAAGTGACATGTCGCTGACAAAATTTTCAATCTCCAGCGCCGCTTCTTTAACGTTATAGGCTAATAATTTTTCCTTAACATAACCTGCCAACCAATTAAACCGCTCCGTAATCCACTGATCTAAGATATTTAGGTTTTGATTTTTAGATTTATAATTTGTTTCGGATTTAGGATTTAGGATTTCGAATTTATCCAAATTGGCGTACTCCACAAAAAACTTATAAACATTCCACATCATCAGATAAAACTGTCGCCGGACCTCATCGGCTTTTTTGTATCCGAATAGAAGATTGTCGGACATATTCTGGCGGCAGTACATCCAGCGCATTACATCAACACCGATTTTATCTGCTCCTTCATCAAACTTGACCATATTACCCCAGCTTTTGTGCATTGGCCTGCCGTCTTCACCGGTTAAGGTCGCGTAACCAATCACCGTTTTAAAGGGATTGGTATTTTCAAGAACCGTCGACATGGCGATCTGGGCATAAAACCAGTTTTTGAATTGACCAGGAAAAGATTCGCTGATGAGGTCAACTGGAAACCATTCCTGCCACTTTTTTCTGTCCCTGAGATATAAAGGTTTTCCCTGATTATTTTCAGTAATTGTTGAATAAGGAACAATACCCGCATCCAACCAGGGATTGCCAACATCGTTGACTCTTTTTATTTCAGCTCCGCATTTATCACACTTAATGGTTACTTCGTCAATGTATGGTTTATGCGGAGAATGGCCATCAAATTTATCCCAACCTCTGACCGCCCGTTTTTTAAGCTCTTCCTTTGATCCAATAATATTAACTGTCTTGCATTTCTTACATTCATAAATCGGCAGAGCCAATCCCCAGTAACGATTTTTTTTGGAGATTAACCAATCGTGCATATTTTTCAACCAGTCCAGTTCTCTCTCCAACCCAAACTCCGGTATCCATTTGATCTTCTTCGCCACCTCAATCATCCTCTTCCGAAGTGTTAAATTTTTTTGCTTGCCACTCCGTAGTCCCGATGGCAATCGGGACGAAGGGTGGTCCATCGCAACATACCATTCATCCTCCACCTTCCACACCAACTCTGCCTTGCATCGCCAACAAGCAGGATAACGGTGTTTGTAATTTTCGATCTTAAAAACCCATCTTTCCCCTTTTTCTGTCCTCTTTTCCAGATAATCGAGAATTATCCGCGGATGTTTCTTAGCATTCTTACCTGAAAATTCTCCTAAATTCGGCAGATAATCAGCATTGTCGGCGATAACGGGAATCATCGGCAATCCAAGTTTTTTTCCCAGTTTAAAATCTTCTGTTCCGGCAGATACGGCCGTATGCACTAAACCCGTCCCTTCGGTTGTTGAAATGGGCATGATATTTTTATCGGTTGGAATGACGGTATGAAAATTATTCGGATTTTCTTTGGCGATTTTAGCAACTTCGGGCAGGTCGTCGAAAGGACCTTTATAATGCAGTCCCACCAATTCCGCTCCTTTGACGGTTTTAATTACCCCGTTTTCTTCACTTTTAAAGACTGCTTCGACCAAATCCCGCGCCACCCAGAATTTCACACCTGACAGGCCACGGACCAGTGAGTAATCGAGATCTTTGTCGACAGCGACGGCAATATTGGCCGGCAATGTCCAGGGAGTGGTCGTCCAAACCAATAAATATTCATCTTTTTTATTGACAAGCGGCAGTTCAAAATAGATTGATTCGTGGACAACTTCTTTATAGTCTTCGGTTAACATTTCATGTTGAGATATCGCAGTTTCACACCGCGGGCACCAGGGAACAGATTCTCTCCCTTTGTATATCCAACCGTTTTCGTGACAGACTTTTAAGAAATGCCAGATCATATAATTGTTTTCATCGCTCATCGTAAAATAGGAATGTTCCCAATCGGCAAAATAACCCAGACGTTTTGACTGCTCTGTCTGGATTTTTGAGAATTTATATACCCGTTCCTTGCAAAGATCTACAAATTTGGCAATTGAAGCTTTCCGGTCGCCTGCTACTAAATTTTCAATATCCTTTTTTGTACGAAGTCCTAGCTCTTTTTCTACCTCAACCTCAACCCAAAGTCCCTGACAGTCAAAGCCGTTTTGAAATCTTTGACGCTCTCCCAGAAGATTATGAAATTTGGGATGCAGATCTTTGTAGGTTCTTCCCCAGGCATGATGCACACCCATGGGGTTATTGGCAGTGATCGGCCCGTCAAGGTATGAAAAAGTTTTCTTCGATTTTTTATTTTTTGCGAGATATTTGTCGACAATTCCGTCGCCATACCAATGCTTTAGCCATTTTTTCTCCATTCCGACAAAATCCATTTTTCCCTCTACCGGTTTGAACATAATTAAATTATTCTAACAATTAGAAGAAGATAAATCAAAATTAAATTGCAGGTATCAATATTCGTCTTTCCGTTACATCTCCGTCATTCAAAGGGACAAATAGCATTTTCTCAACCATGGCTATACCATCAACTGATGCGGGTACTATTCCACTGTCAATAAGAAGCTTGAGGGAAGCTTTATCAATAGCCACATCACCGCGACAACCTTCATCCTCTCCTTTTTTAAACACAATAATCCGATTAGGCTCAAGAACTGAATTGCTTCCTGGTTTAAGTTTAAAATCAACCTGTAACCAACTGAAACTATCTGAAGGAAATATTCTTTTCAAAACATCTAACAAGTCTTGGGGATAAGCGGTATATTTAAATTGATAAGAAGCTGCTGAATCATCTGGAAGTGAAACCTCTTCAATTGGTCTTCTATCAACAATTTGCCGAAAGTTTGTTGTCCTAGAACCTACATAATCTGCCAATGCTATTATATTACCGTTACTATCCATCGTGGCTCTTTGAACATCAAAATTATGATAATCACGAAAGTGAGCGGAATTGGAACCTACTGACGGATTTATCTCAATTAAACCTTCTTGTTGTGACCGAGGACCAATCGCAATTTTAGAACTAAATTCGCTTTTTTGTCCTATTGGAGCGCATATTACTAATCCACCATGATTAGAAAGATATGCTTCAACGAGAGTTTGATATAAAGTGCTTTTTTCATAAGGATGAGTCAGCGTACTCAATTTTGTTTCCACTTCCATGTATTTTTGATGATTATATTGCGGTCTTTCCAAAATAGAACTCGATATAGTATGATTTAAAGCGTATTATGGCCTATTTCAAGGAATAAATCAATAGTAAATCCCTTGCTGAAATTCTATGTTCCTTCTTTCCACGAATTTAAATATTTTTTCTGTTGTTTTGTTAATCTGTCAATTTTTACTCCTTCGGACTTCAATTTTAATGTTGCGATATACCGGTCAATTTTATCCGGTAAAGAATAAACTTTGTGATCTAATTTTCCGCGATTTTTTTGTAAATATTCTGCAGCTAGTGCCTGCCCGGCAAAACTCATGTCCATTACCGAAGCCGGATGACCATCGGCAGCACTCAAGTTAACCAGTCTTCCCTGAGCCAATAAATAAACAACTTTGTTTCCTAAATCAAATTCTTCAACCATCGTCCTGACCTGACGGATTTTTTTTGCTAACTTTTTCAGGCTGTCTTTATTGATCTCGACATCAAAATGGCCGGAATTTACCAATATCACTCCGTTTTTTGCCCGTTTGATATGTTCCTCGTCAATAACATGTTTGTCACCTGTCGTCGATAAAACGATATCTGCGCTTTGAATCGCTTTTATGAGTGGCATTACCAGATAACCATCCATCTTTGCCTCCAGCGCCTTAATCGGATCAACTTCACAAACAATTACATTTGATCCCATTCCCCTGGCCCGATTGGCAACACCGCGACCGCACCAGCCATAACCACAAACAACAAAAGTTTTTCCGGCAAGCAGAATATTAGTCGCCCGCAGTATTCCGTCGATGGTTGATTGACCAGTTCCATAACGGTTATCAAAAAGATGCTTGGTCAAATTGTCATTAACGGCGATTACCGGCAGTTGCAATACATGATCTTTTTCCATTGCCCGAAGTCTGATTACACCGGTCGTGGTTTCTTCATTCGAACCGATCATATTGGGAATAAGCTCGCTTCTTTTTCCATGCAACAGGCTGACTAAATCGGCACCGTCATCCATAGTCAAATTCGGCTCGTTATCTAAAACCGCGTTCAGATGACGGTAATAGGTTTTATCATCTTCGCCTTTGATGGCAAAAGTAGGAATTTTGAAATTCACGACTAAAGAGGCGGCAACATTATCGTTAGTTGATAGTGGATTGGAGGCGCACAAAAATACCTCGGCTCCGCCTTCTTTTAAAGTAATCATTAAATTAGCTGTCTCTGAAGTAACGTGAAGACACGCGCCAATTTTAAGATTCTTAAACGGTTTCTCTTTGCTGAATCTTTTTTTAATTAATTTTAATACCGGCATATTTAACCCAGCCCATTCAATTACTTTTTTTCCCTCATCTGCCAAACGCCTGTCTTTTATGTCATGTTGCATGTTTTTTTAAATAAATTTAAATTATTAACACGTCCGATAATTTGTTTTTTGGTTGGCTTATGGTTTGCGGTTCCGAATCGTTCGATCGCAAAACTCGCCAGTGCATTCCCTATTTTCAGCGATTTAATAATTGATTTTTCTTCAATAATGCTCGCAATAAATCCAGCGCGCCAGGCATCACCGGCTCCGGTCGGGTCAATTACTTTTGCAGATTGATAGGCGCTTACGTGATAATGATTAGTGCTGTCCCGGTAACATACTCCGTCTGCGCCCAAAGTCGTAATGACGGATATGTTCTTGTAAAGCATAGACGAAGTTGTTTTTAATATCTTTAATATCAAGGATATTTCATAATCATTGGCAACCAGCCAACGGCAATGGTTGATTCCTTCTTCTAAATCGCTTTTATCAATCGATGTTAACATCATTCCCGGATCATAAAGATAATCGGATTTTAATTTAATTGCCTGCTTCTGCATATGCAAAAACGACTCTCTGTCTGTCGGAGTCAAAACAAGTACACTGTTACGATCGGCATGATCGCGCAAATTAATATCAATACCCCTTTTTCCGGCTCCATAGTAATAACCCCAGATTTGGTTATCGTTCTTATCGGTGATCACCGATCCGGAAGATGAATAAAGTCTTTTATCAAGAATAATTCCGCCGATATCAATATTTCTTTTTTTTAGAAAACGCAAAATCAAATTTCCGTCTTTCCCCACCCCTCCCAATATTTTTATTTTTCTATCACTAATCAGAGACATGTTGTAAGCGATATTAGTTGCCGTTCCGCCGATTTGTTTTTCCAGTTTATCGACAATAAATGAAACGCTAATTTGGTGCAGTTTGTCCGGCTGTAGATAATCGACAAAAAGAGAAGGAAAATCCATGATAGTGTCATAAGCAATTGACCCGGTAACGATTATTGAAGAATATTTTGATTTGATCATCAAAGCAGATTATAACAGATATTATTTTTTTCTCAAAAACGCGGGAATGTCAAAGGAATTTTAACTGCAAACTCACATGCTAGCGTAACTTCATCTTACTAGTGACAGGTTAGCACAGGTAATAACCGTTGTCAATACCATGTCACACCTTAAAGCGCACAGGAATAAGCTAATCCTTCAACTGTACTCTGCTGGAAAAAAATCTACTTACGAACTGGCTCGAAGATTCAAAATGTCGCAACCCCGAGTATTAAAAATTATCAAACGAGGGTATTAAACCTATGGACATCAAAATATCCAAGCCATTTTCCGGTTCTTATCCTGTTACTTTTAAATTCGGTGAAGATCCTGCCTGGTATCATAAAGTTTTTTTTGAAGCACATAACGGAATCGATTACGGTATGCCTGTAGGTACTCCGCTTTTGGCTTGCGATAAAGGGACTTTGTTATTTGCAGATCATTTGCCTGATCTGGACGGCAGGGGAATCATCTTAAACCACAGCTGGGGTCAGTCATATTACTGGCACACTAGCGAAGAACTTGCTAAATATGGTACAGAGATCGAAAAAGGCGATCCGATAGGGTATTCCGGAGCAACCGGTTTTGCTACCGGACCGCATCTTCACTTTGGAATTCGCGTAAATAACCCTGATTGTGAGAACATCAGAGGATTTATTGATCCGGAGCCCTATTTTGAAGATACGACTACCACTCCCCAACCTCCATCCCCTATCAATAAAACATATATTGTCCGACCAGGAGATACCCTCTTTGGTATTGCCAGGAAATTCTACGGAAACGGCGCGGAATGGAGACGGATTTATGACGCTAATAACGACAAGATCAAAAACCCAAATCTTATTTACCCATTACAAATTCTCAAAATTCCCTAACGGATTTGAGGCAATTATTTATAAATCCTATGGCACCTAAACAAACACCAAAAAAGGAAACCGCACTGGCTACTTATGACCAAATGCGGATGAAAAAAAACTTCTCGCTTGGTACGGCCGGTATTGATCCCTCGGATGTTATGCCGTCAATGGTCAAGCTGGTTCAGGGAACAACCGATTTAGACCGTGTAAAAGACAATGAAGGCAACCCGGCCAAAGTCGGCCAGTTCTTCTTTTACGGTGATAAAAGCATTCTCGATACTATCGAAGGTTATGTCTTGAATTTAGCCAAAGTCAATGATCCATATAACAAGAAGGATAATGGCCAGCCGGAAAAGATGTACCGCGTAATCGGGATATTTTCTGACCTTTTGACTCCGTTTGTCATGTATTTCCGTAGAGGGGCAATAAATACGGTCAAAAACCTTTTAGGTAACGTCTTTGCCAATCTCCGGGGAGTTTATACCTTCAGGATCCAGATCAAGACCGAACAGAAAAAAGGAGAAAAAGGTAACTACATGACACCGGTGATTAGCATTGTTGAAAAGGAAAATGAATCGCAGACTCTTGAACTTCTGGAAAAGGAAGCACGCAAGTACGAATACTTGAGCAAAATGGCCGGCGGTGAAGATTTTATTGATACAAAGCCGGCTGAAATATTACCGGCTCCGACCGATGAACCGGTGGATCCGACAAAACCGCTCAAGGAAAACGTCAATCCAGATGACATACCGTTCTAAAAAATAATCACTACCGCTCGTATAGGGGGGACGACGAGGAAATGTATTGGCTTTATTAAATACCAGTCTGTAAAGGCAAATTAGAGCCGTTTTGTTCCGATAGTTAACAATTCACTCGAATATATGACTGATCAACCTAGTTTCAAGATCGTCATCGTCGCTTACTGCGATCACGAACAGTACCCTATCTGGTACAAAGTGACTACTTCTATTGAAGAAGCGGCAAAATACTACGCCGTCATGTTTTCAAAACCAAATGTTCATGTAATTTCAACACGTGTCGTAAAGGGTACAGCCGGAAGCGACCTAAAATCGGTGTAAATCCGACCCCGCTTAGCGGGACAATTAACCGGCTCGAAGTGGCTGATGCCTATTGCCCGGCTAAAAGGAAGGGTAATCCGTAGACGAAATGATCAACTTCTCCGTTTCTGGGGGGTAAGGGGGGCGTGAATACCGTTCCGAAATGATCAGTTTATTTTTTATAGTTATTCTTTTGGATTTTTTTCAAAAGTTTTCATTTCTTCATTTAATTCTTCTTTTGATAAGTCTAATCTTTTTAATAACGATTCTGTAAAAAATCTTAGTCTTAAACTAGGATCTTTTTCATCTATTTTTTGCATATCATCAGCAGTCAAAAATAAGTTTTTCACAATATCAAGCCAAGGTTTTGGGGATTCTCGTTTTTCTAATATATTTATTAGCGAACGATAAAACCGCGCCCCTCCCACATAAATTAATGACTTTCTAACTGAATCATCAGGTTCTTGTTCATAATCAATCAACAAATCTATATTTACAGTATTTCTATTCGGGCTTAATTGATCGTACTCTCTAGAATCATTGCCAAAAACCGATGGAAACCCTTCAGATATAAAAGAAAGTTCGGGAATTCCTGCTATTAAAGACGCGACATTTTCTATTGGACCATGACTACCCTCATGGGATGCTGTCGACAAAAAAGCACTTTTCATATCGGTATTTCTTTGTTTAGCTACAGCATGTGCATACGAAAAATAATCATGGCTGGGAGCGGCCTGACCTCTAAAATTTCTACTTGCAAAAATTAATCCAATTTCGTTAATTTTTTTAACAGTGGAATATCTATCTGTTAATTCTTTGGGTAATTTCAAGATCTGATCCCAAACAAATGGGGAATCATCTACCCACGGAATTGCTACTAATCTATTTTGCATTTGAAAATTATTTGAAGCTTCATCAAAAGTAGCCGAGCCAGTTTCTTTTGCCCATAATTCTTTTATGTGTTGAGAAAGTTGAGATTGACCGTTTTGGCTAAGTGAATCAAGTGCCTGCCGAAATAAATCTAAATGAGCTCGTCTCTGTGAAGAATAAATTGATATATATCTTCCTAAAGCATTTTTACATTTTGCGCCATCCCAAATACCAGCTGCCCCCTCTAAATGACCAAATTCGTCTTGAATTGCAAGAAAATCCTTATTTATGATAATAACGCTATCATCTGTGCGTACAACTTCCCAATTTTCTTTATCTAGTTTTTCTTCGTCCGCAAGAGCATTAAGCTTTCCAAAAACAATTTGATCAACCGGAGCAAATCGTTGATCTCCGGCCTTTATCCTACTTAAAGCAGAGTCAACCATATTTTTAAATACACCTTGTGATGAAGGCATATTAACTAAAACTGCATCGAGTCCGGCTATTTTATGAGATTGTTCGTTTGGCAACATAGAGCTAAAATTAATTTTATCATTTCTTTGACCAAATTATTCATTATTCTTCCTGATATAATAAGCTAATGAAGACTCCAATAAAATATGATTCAATAATAGTTCTTGGGGGGGAAGAAACAACAGTGGATTAACTTCTTTATCTACCGTACGACTTGATAAAGGCTGGGAATTATTTCAACAAAAACGAGCTCCAAAAATATTTGCTTTAGGCGGACATTACTCAACTTACATGGAGGATTCAAAGTACTACGAATTGACCGGTGCAGAAATGAGAAGGGATTATTTATTAGGAAAAGGCAATATCGAGAGTAAAGATATTGTTTTGGTCGCAGACGGGAGAGATACGATTTACGAAGCATTTGCCTCAAGAAAAATTGCCAGAGAATTAGGAATAAAAAACATACTATTGGTGACCTCAGAAAAACATATGAAACGAGCCTTGTTTTTATTTCAACGGATTTTTGGAAAAGAATTTCAAGTTCATGGCGGAGCTGATTCAGAAGTTAAAACAGGCGACATACTTAATGATACGGAAGAAGAAGCTTATTTTAAGCTTTGGAAAGAAGTATTTGATAAATTACCGGAGGAAATCCCTGATCCTGAAAGTTGGGAAAGTTGGTACCGACAAAATATACAGAATTACAGACGTCACAAACAAATTCATGATGAATTTCATCCTCCAGGAGGTCCAGAATCACAAGCTTATACCGGCAGAACAAAAGAATTATAAAATTCTATATCGGGTGCTTCTGCCCATGCCAATTCTCTCCACTTTTTTAAGGTTGAGTAGTTTTTCAAGAGCCTGATTGACTGTTGGTCTAGCTACATTTGTTTTTTCTGCTATTTCTGATGGTGTAGCTTCTTTTACTTTCTCCAGATACTCTAAAACGGCCAGCTGCTTTTCCGACAATGTTTTTTCCACATTATCGGCATTAAGCAGTTCAACTGCCTGTTTTGACTGATCCAAAATAATATTCAGAAAAAACGTAAGCCATGGTATAAGATCGGTTTGTTCAGACTTAAAAGTAATTTGTGTTTTTCGCAAAGCCACATAATATTCCTGTTTCTTTTCCTCGACAAGTTTTTCATGTGATACATACGGCATATACAAATAACCGGCTTGCAGCATCAGCAAGTTGGTGAGAATTCTGGATAAGCGGCCATTACCATCTCTGAAAGGATGGATCTTTAAAAATTCAACCACAAAATTACTGATCACCAGTAAGGGATGATATTTTTTGTTTTTCAAAGCTTCGATTGTCCATTCGACCAGCTCCTGCATTTCAATAGGAGTTAAATAAACTGGTGTCGTTTCAAAAATCGTACCAACTATATTTCCTTTGACATCGACCATCTGTACTTTGTTTTCGGTGACTTTATACTGTCCACGGTGAAAGGTGTCCTTTTCAACATACTTAAGGATTTCCTGATGGAAGTGTTTAATCGTTCCTTCATTGAGCTTGATTGACTGCCAGGAATCAAAGACGTTTTTTAAGAGCTCGTAGTAGCCTTTTACTTCCTGGGCATCGCGGTCTTTGAACTTTTGCACAGAAATACCTCTCATT
>Ga0172369_10005937_pt1 | contig 14795 bp, 12 predicted proteins | sample LakKiv25m_FD_114539 | JGI IMG/M metagenome (GOLD analysis project Ga0172369, IMG submission 114539) | Freshwater microbial communities from Kabuno Bay, South-Kivu, Congo - kab_022012_11.25m | ecosystem: Environmental > Aquatic > Freshwater > Lake | place: Democratic Republic of the Congo...
GAATGTTTTTGCTCCAGTCAATAGTTAAAGTATCTTTAGTATCGTAATCATTGGTGGCAATGGAAAAGGCAACTGTATCACCAACATTTACTTCCTGATAAAAAGGTCCTGCTAAAATTGGAGCATTGTTGTTGGGGCAACTGATAATGATTACCAAAAATTCGCAGGTGGTTTCGCCTATTTTGGTACGTGTGCCATTGATTTTGCGCCACTCACTCATTTTAACAGCCATGATGGTTTGCTCCACTTTCATCGGGCGAAAGGAAATATCACCGCTGGAATTATCGAGGTGCAATCCCCTTGGAAAAGTCAGGTTGGTGGATGGAAAACCCCAAAAGAAAACTGGTTTGTCGTAAGTGTAAGAGCCTGTCCATGAGGTGTATGTTCCGGCTCCGGTCTGTGGTTTTGTCCATTCATACGATATAGAATCGAGGAGTTTGCCACTGGTGTCTTTGTCCAAATCATAAGCTCCTAAGTTAAAAATAAAATCTTGCCCTACACATATAATATTAACGGGATTGTTGCTTATTTGCGGAGAGTTGTTGTCGAAACTCATGCAGCGGTTGAGCTTAGCACTGATATAAAGCTGTGCATTTGCAGCACCTGTGGTTATCGAAGATGATCTGGCTCCCATACTGCACTCCATTATCAAATCACAACAGCTACCTGCACCACTTAACACCACCAGTTTTTGAAATACATATTTTTCTATTCCATAAGGAAACGAACAGGATGATGACTGACACCTGGTGCAGGATGAGCCACAAACAGGGGTAATGTCAACAGGTGACGGTTTGGATATAGTTATAGTAATTACAGTTTGACCTGTTGAAGCACACTTAACAGGGACAGATGCAGTAGGAAATGGTATTCCATTACAATCGCGATAGCCGGTAAGGGTGACTAAAAAACTATCGGTACCCACTTTTTGCCAGGTAATTTGCGCACCTGCCACATCCGATGCCTGAACATTTACATAAGAAATCATCATTAATCCGGCAAAAAACAATGTTTTTAGCCGCAGAGATTTAATTTTTTTCATGAGTAATTGTATTAATATTGTGTAGTTACCAAAAACATAAAAAGGTTGCATCAAAAATGTATTTTTTTTCATGGATGTCAATAAAATTGATGAAGGAAAATGTAGTTTAACAATAGGTTTATCTTGATAATGCTATTTAAACATCAATCAAATATAATATTTTTATTGGTAAAAAAATTTTTTTTTTGAAGAAAGAAACTTTCATAACAGGTAGCACTGTATGTTTGTTCAAATACACGATAATTGAACAAGATTACAAAAAATATATTTGCTAAATAAAGTTATTTAACTTATTTTTCGCTTTAAAAATACTCTGGTTCAATTCATATCCACTAATTAACGATAAGGCACTGAAATTGAGCCAAATCATCAGCGCTATCAATGCTCCAAGCGAACCATAAAATTTATTGTAAGAGTTAAAATTTTCGACATAAATACCAAATCCGTAAGAAATAACACCTATCATCAAAGTTGATAGAAATGCACCCGGAGAAATAAAACCAAACCGTTCGCATTTTGTCGAACCATAATAATAGATTAGTGAAATGGTTGTAATAGAGGTGATTAATGTAATAATCAGCTTGAACGACCACACAAAAGGAATCAAAGTGTTAGCTGAAAAGAAAAATGAATCGCTGAAATAGCCAATAATTACTTCACCAATAATTTGTACACTAACAGCAAAAATGATCATGAGTGCGATGACTAAAGTAAGGAATATTGCTAAACCATATTTCATCAGCCAATGCCTTGGCAAATCTTTTTTTAATGCCGAAAGTAAAGAATTGATACCATTTGACGAAAAATAAATGGCCATAATAATACCTATTGACAATAAATTGCCACGCTTAACCACAATAATATCTTCGATAGTACCCCAAAGCATTTGAAATGCAGATTCCGGTAAAAATTTTTCCATCAAATGCCTGACTTCATAAGCCAGGTTAGGTATTGGGATGTAAGGTATCAAAGTAAAAACAAATATTAAACCCGGAAACAGAGCAAGAAAAAAACTAAAAGCAATAGAACCTGCCCGTTGCCCCACCGATTGTTTGGTCATCTGCAAATAAAAAACTTTGATTACTTCTGTCAAAGGCACCCCACCAGAACCTGGAAAAGGAATTTTACGAAGCAATGCAGCCAATTTCGATTCCCTGATTTTCTCGACTAATTCTATCCAATATGTGTTAAGTTTTTTCAAAATAATCTTTTATTTTATCCAATAAAAATTGAGGTGCACGAACAGGTTTACGCTTTTCAACGTCTAAAAAAATCAAGGTTGTTGAGGCTTTATGCAACAAAACACTATTTTGGTTGTAAATTTCATAATTGAAAGTCATCCTGCTTGTTGGCACTTCAGAAACAATGGTTTTTATTGTTATCAGGTCATCATAATAAGCAGGTTTAAGAAATTCAGATGTTACAGTTCTCACAGGCATCATCACCCCCAATTTTTCCATTTCTTTATATGAAAGACCAAGGCTACGGATAAGCTCAGTTCTGCCTCTTTCATAAAAAGTAGCATAATTTCCATAATATACATAGCCCATCAAATCGGTATCTGCATAAGCAATGCGTATTTGAATTTCATTAAATAGCATAATTAATTATTTTTTGCTTTCAGGTAGATATTTCTGTAATGAAGATGCATATTATAATTTGGCGTAAATTCATGATAACCTGAACCATCAGCTTTTGCACAAAAATACAAAAAATTGTGTTCTTCATATTCAAGCACTGCATCCAATGCCTTTTCAGAGGCCATGGCAATCGGGCCTGGTGGTAAACCGAAATTTTCGTAGGTATTATATTCTGATGGCGTATGATAGTCTTCAAGTATGACTTTTTTTCTACCATGACTTTTTACAATAAATTTAATGGTAGGATCAGCCTGTAGCTTCATATTTTTTTTAAGCCTGTTTATATAAACACCAGCAATTCTTGGCATTTCTGATAAAATAACTGCCTCCTGCTGCACAATGGAAGCCAATGTATAAATTTCTGCCCTTGTTAATTTCATCATGTTCGCTTTTCTTTGTTTATGGTTTGTCCAATACATTTCAGTTTCTTGTATCATTTTCTTTAAGAAAGCTGCAAGTGATGTTTCCCAATAAAATTCATAGGTATTGGGCAGGAATAAAGTTATTACATTTTCTTTTGTCAAATCATATTTCTTAAGAAAAGCTTCTGAAAATAGTGTGTCTATCACATCATTTGAATCAATTTCAAGCATTTCACCAGCTTTGCCGGCAAATTCATAAATAGTAGTTAACTGATCCAGTTTAACCATGACAGGCTGACTGTTGCCTGACCTGAGTATTCTGATTAATTGATATATACTAATACGGCTGCTGAGAATATATCTACCCGGATGCACATGATTAGGGTAATTCATTTTTTTTGCCAGCAAATCAAATGACACCTTATCATTTACAATTCCTTGTTCAATAAGTTGATTTACAACATTACTGTATGTACTTTCTGAAGGTATATAAATCACTTTCTCTTCACCATCAGTTATTTTTTTAAGCATAAAGAGGTTTTTGTAAAAACGAAATCCGATGACCACAATGATTGCGAACAGTAAAACTGTCAGTAAAATGCCTCTCAAGCACCCACCTCTTTTTCTTTGTTTTTCTTTCATGAATAAGTTTTAATAACGATATGCAAATCTATTATTTAATGAAAAATAATGTGGCAGTAAATAAAATCAGTAGGACATTAACTTTTCTAATTCCATAATGGTTCTTTCCGATGGATAACTTTTTTTTATTTTTTCGAGGTAAAACCTGGCCAACATACTTTTTCCCTGAGCGATGTACACTTTAACAAGGTTAATGTGTGCATTCAGGTAATCAGGATCAAGTTTTATAGCAGAATTAAACTGTTTTTCTGCATTTTTGTAATCTTTACTTAAAAGATAAATAAAACCTCTGTTGTTATATGCCTGACTAACCTTTGGATTCTCTTTTATGATAAAGTCAAATTCTTTCATCGCTTGCTCAAAGTCTTGCAAAACGATATAAGCTGTACCCAGTTTGTTACGGTAATCAAGGTTGAAAGGTTCCAGTTTTACAGCCATTTTATAATATTTTACAGTTTCGTTGTTGTTTCCTAGATTATAATATGATTGTCCGATTTGGTAATAACAAGTTGCATCTGCTTTGAATGATTTATTTCTTTCGACCAACTTTGTTACTGAAGAAAAATCATTTTTCAGGTAATAATAATAGATCAGGTACTTAATCACTTCTTCCTTTTTATATTGAGTAAGATACAAATAAGCACTATCCAGTAAAGAAATATCTTTTTTAAATTTTTCATAATGATATAAAAACGCTCTCGCTTTTATGATGGGCTCTACCTTTGAGGATGACATACATTTTAAACCTAAAAAAGCCCCGGTTTCAATTTCAGAAGTGCTTTTTACGGGTATTTTCCATTTGTCGGTTACCCTGATATAATGATCTGAAATCACTACATGAGGAATATCAAATACACCGGTTTTTACCAAATGGCAGGTCATACAGTTATCACCAACTGAGTTTCTGTTTCCAAAATTCTCCTTACATTGAACTGTTCCTTCATGATGACAGTTTAGGCATTTCTGCCTGAATGTATCAATAGGTGTTTGTCTGGAACCAACATGTTTCATTGAAGAAGTAAAGTGGCAATCAATGCAACTTAATGGTTTAACATCCGGATTGTTGCGTGATTTTATGAAACATTTACTTTTACGTAATCGTTCAGAGTGCGTTTCCATCCAAAAGGCATCATCATCGTTTTCATATTGTTCTCTAAAAACATCCAATACATCGGAAACTTTCATACCCGGTTTAAAATCATAGAAGCTTCTGCCTTCCTTTAATACTGAATTTCCCTGATTGTGACATCTCGAACACAATTCATCCAACAAATCATGTGGCAAACGTTTAGGATTGACAATGGTGTAATCAGCTTCTTTCAGGGTATTGACAATAAATCCAGCCTCCATAGCTTTCACATGTAATTCACCCGGGCCATGACAACGCTCACAATTTATACCGAGAGGAATCTCACTATATTTATTAATACTTCCATCAACCTGCTTGGGATATGAATTATGACAACTGATACATTCGGCTCCGATAATGCGGCTGAAGCGTGAATTTGCCATCCCTTCAAATCCAGGTGGAAAATCTAAATACTGTTTTTGTGTATAAAATGTAAAAGGTACCTGATGCAGGTAGCCATTGAAGGAAATTAAATGAGAATTTGTATGCTGACCAGAACCAACAATATAATTAAGTTTTTCGGTTCTTAAAAAAATTGTATCACCTGATTCAATCCGAAATTCTTTTATAAAAAGTTGATTTTCTTTCCAAAATGGCTGATAATAAAGATTGTTTACTTCATCGTATAATAACATCCCCAACTTACCGGCAAGTGCACTTTTTTTTAAATCTGATAGTCCCCACGACATCCCCATACCCGTTTGCATATAGGCATTATACATGTCTTCATGGCATTTTTTACATGCCTCAATACCAACATATTCAACAGTATCATTCAAATTTAAAAAACCAAGTTTTTCAGTCAGGGAGAATCCCTCATGATATGGCAGCGTTATTTTTTTTTTATGGGATAATAAATATGCAACAGCAATAGCAATCAAAAGAGCCGCAGTGAAAATAAAACCACTATATTTTTTTGATAATTTAGTAAATTTTGCACCAGACATATTTCACAAAAATTATTACATTGTTAGCTTTAATTTCATTTGGTACGGGCAAATATGTCAATGATAAACTTAAATAATTATTCGCTTGATGAAATATGCTTATCGTCCTCCAGTTTTTTTATCGTGTCTCTGATTTTAGCTGCTTTTATATAATCTTCATCTTTTATTGCATCAGCTAACATCTTTTTAAGTTTTGATAGAGAAATATTTCCTAAATCATCCTGATCTTTTAACATTTCCTGTATTGATTCTTCAAGTTCTTCTTCTGTTTCACTGGGTTTTTCCTCTTCCTCGCTCTTTAAATCTTGCAGTGAAAATGATTTTATCGAAATACCAGCTTGTTTCATCACCTCATCATCGGTATAAATCGGACAATTAAACCTTAAAGCCAAGGCTATAGCATCTGAAGTTCTGGTATCAATTTCTTTTATAACTTTACCATCAGAAACGACAAGGTTAGAATAAAAAATTCCCTCATGCAGTTTGTAAATAACTATTTCTTTCAGGCTAAGGGTAAAAGCATCAGCAATGTTTTTAATTAAATCATGTGTCATCGGCCTGATTGGGCTGATTTTTTCCAAACTTATGGCTATTGCCTGCGCTTCCAGAATACCAATAATTATCGGTAATTTACGGTCTCCATTCACCTCTTCCAACAACAAAGTATATGATGAAGCAACATTACCCTGAGATATTCCTAATATTTTGAGTTGAATTCTGTTCATTTAATAGCCAGTCAAAATTAAGATAAAAACAGTGATTTTTTTAATATCAATCACTATTTTTTTTTATGAAATATAGTGATTCTAAATCAAACAAAATTTCAGATTAACAAAATCTGAATTTTATCCTTCAAAATGAAATGAAATAAAAATAAAGTTTGAAAAAAATTTGTCGAAAATATTGGAATACACATCATTGTAAGGGTCAAGGATATTATTAATACCTTTTGAAAGTTTTATTTCAGGAGAGAATTTAAAGAAGTAAAAATACATGTCAAGACCACAACCAAATTCATAGGCAAATGAAACTGGTTTTACTGCCAATATAGGATTGTTTGGATCACGTACACTCGAAGCATCAGAGCCAAAGTCATAACTGAATTTACTACCTCCAATCACATAAAATCGCACATTACCATGTCTGTACGATTTAAATTTCACCAAAGCAGGTAATTCAAAAAATACTGATTCTACACTTAAAGTTCGTGATGAATTGACAAAATTATAAATTACTCTTCTTTCTGAAAGCACCAGTGATGGCAATAACCTTAAGTCAAAATACTCTCCAAAATGCAAATCTGAGATAGCACCGAATGTAATTCCCGGATATCTGACAATTTCAACTTTTAACAATTCTTTATTTTGGTAGAACTTTGGTGAAAACTCGTACTTAAAGTTTGAAACATTTGTCCCTAAAGTAAATCCGAAATGAATTTTACGGCCATAGTCGAAACGCTCAAGGTTACGCGTTTGTGACATTAACATAAACGTAGTAGAAATTAATAGCAATATTAATATTACTTTATGCATGAATATATCGTACAGATTCCCAGATTTAACCTTTTTTGACTGACTTTTGAAAATCCCAAATTTACAAGAATTTCAACAAACTTTTTTCCATAAGGAAAATTTCCAACCGAAACAGGCAGATACTTATATGCAAATGAATTTCCACTTACCAATCGACCCATAAATGGAACGATATGTTTAAAATAAAACAAGTAAATCCAACGGAAAGCAAAATTTTCAGGGATGGAGAACTCAAGTATTGTCAAAACGCCACCCTGTTTTAATACACGCTTCATTTCCTTTAATCCCTGCTCAAGATTTTCAAAATTTCTGACACCAAATGAAATAACGACAACATCGAATAAATTATTGTCAAACTCCAGATTTTCAGCATCACCGGTTAATAAATTAATACGATTTGAGAAGCCATTTTTTTTAATTTTCTCCCTACCCTGTTCGAGCATTTTCTCAGCAATATCAACACCTGTTATTTTAACCTGAGGAAGCTCTTTAGCGATAGCAATAGAAAGATCTGCTGTGCCTGTAGCAACGTCTAAAATATTATCAGGGTTTACTACTTTAATACCCTTAACCAGTACTTTTCGCCAATGATGATCTAAATTCAACGACATCAGATGGTCCAGAAAATCATACTTTCCTGAAATGCTGTTGAACATTTCACGGATACGTGTTTTTTCAGGGACAAAAGCTTTTTCTATCAGACTATAAAATTTAAATACTTGTTAAAATTGAAATATACTTATCCAGTTCTTCCCTGTTTCTTTTTTCAGTAACAGCCACCAATATACCTGTATCATTGAAACGTTTGAGGTTAATGCCTCCTAATATCCTATTATCTTCCAATTTGGCCAGAATTTCATCATAGTTTTTATCACTGATATATGCAAATTCGTGGAAAAATCCGGAATTATATTTTAATCTGAAACCTGGAATTTTTGCAATGCCTTCAGCAAGATAATGAGCATTGTTGAAACAATTTTCTGCTACCTGTACCAAGCCTTCTTTTCCAATCCACGAAAGATAAGTCAATACTGCTGTGGCTATCAAACCCTGATTTGTGCAGATATTTGAAGTGGCTTTTTCACGTTTAATATGCTGTTCACGGGTTTGTAGTGCCAAAACATAACCTTCTTTTCCATTTTTATCAATGGTTTTTCCTGACATACGGCCAGGCATTTTTCTTATATTTTCCTTTTTTGTAGCAAATAATCCGATATAAGGTCCTCCAAAACTTAAAGGAACACCTAAAGGTTGTCCTTCGGCAATGGCTATGTCGGCACCATACTGCCCGGGAGATTTCAGTAAGCCAACTGTCATCGGATTGAATGACACAACAAACTGAATCTGAGGAAATTGTTTAATCATTGCATTGATTTCTTCCACCTCTTCAAGATGCCCCAAAAAGTTTGGTTGCTGTATAATAACTGCACCAATTGTATCATTCAGTTTTAATCTCAAATCATCAAGGCTGGTAATGCCATTTATGGCTGCTATTTCTTCGATTTCAACTTCGAAACCACTTAAATATGTGTCCAAAACCTCCTTATAATGAGGATGTATTGCCGCAGAAAGCAATATTTTATTTCGCTTACTTATTCCCATTGCCATAATAGCAGCCTCAGACAAAGCACTACCACCATCATACATCGAAGAATTAGCAATATCAAGACCTGCAAGCATACTGACACAAGTCTGAAACTCATACATCACTTGTAATGTTCCCTGTGATAATTCAGCCTGATAAGGTGTATAAGCTGTATAAAATTCAGGACGCGAAATAACATGGTCAACAATTGTAGGGATAATATGATCATAAGCTCCACCACCAAGGTAATTGGTATAATCAACAACTGTTTTATTCTTTTTGGCTAATTGTCGCATGTGACCTATCAATTCATATTCAGAAAGTGCAGGTGGAAGATTTAATTCTCCTTTCAAACGAAGCGAAGGTGGAATATTGGAAATAAGATCTTCAAAGGTATTTACACCTATCTTTTTTAACATGACAGCCCTTTCATCATCAGTATTTGGAATGTAACCCATATTAAATTTATTAAACTTTAATTTTTACTTTTAAAACAATATAAAATTGGTACGCAAGATACTAATTTTGAAATATCTGAAAAAAATTGTAAAAAATAGCAGAAGCCACAAAACATAAAATTTTAATGCCATATAAAATTATAACAAGCGAGTTTGTAAAAAGTTGTACAGACTATAAAAATTTGGAATATGATAAACACCATGAATATGCCTTTATTGGCAGGTCAAACGTTGGTAAATCATCGTTAATCAATGCATTATTGAATAAAAAAAATCTGGCAAAAACATCATCAACACCAGGCAAAACCAAAACAATAAACCTTTTCCTGATCAATAAAAGTTGGAATATTATTGACCTACCCGGGTATGGCTATGCACGTACTTCTAAAACTGACAGAAAAAGCTGGTCGAAAAGCACCTTAGACTACCTTGAAAACCGTAAAAACCTGATTGTTTTATTTATTTTAATTGATGCCAACATCCCTCCACAGAAGATTGACATTGAATTTATCAATTTAGCCGGAGAAAAGAATATCCCGTTTTCTATTGTTTATACAAAGACTGATAAAAGTAAAATGAATGAAATAAATAAAAACATTAAGGCATTTGAATCAGAATTGATGAAAACATGGGAAGAGCTTCCGCTGAGTTTTAGAACCTCAGTAGTTGCACGGACTGGATTGTTAGAGATTATGTATTATATTTTAAAGTTAAATCAACAGGTTAAATTAAAATTATAGATAAAAGTAGTTTTAGTAAATAAAGCTAAACTGAAAACTTGTATTTTTTAAAATAATTATCAATTTCAGGACTGAGTTCTAAGCCAATTCTTTCAAAAATGTCAAGAAGGTCGGTATATGCACCTTGTCCGCCAAGAAAGTCCCAAAACTCTGCTGCAACTTTTAATTCATTGTCTAAGTCGAGCATACCACGCATTGTCCAACGATTATAGGGTTGTGGTTCATATGGATTATAGGGAATTGCAATAATGGTCTGAACATTCGCTGTAGGACTGGCTGCTAATGTTGTTGCTACCCATTCTAAAAGTGTTCTTTTAAATTCTTTAAATCCACCTGCATTTGGTTTAGCTGTTTTGATGTCGAATAAATATATTGTTCCGTCATGCCCAATAAGTTTAACATCAACTTTTGTTGGCTTAACAGTTTTCATTTCACCTGTTTGGCAAACTGCTCTAATTGCATTTATTTCTTCAATTTTGTTTGGTGAAGTTGTTGCAATTGCTAGTCCGTCCATAATGTTTTGAATTACTCTGTGAGCTTCTGAAGAAATTTGATTACCTGCTGTTTGCTGTGATTCGGCACTTGCAAAAGTTGATGATGCCAAAGCTTTAGCAACTGGTTCAAAAATGCTTGTTCCAAAGTTTGTGTTTAGTGAGTGGATAAATGAAAATAAAGCCATTCTATCCTTTCCTAGAAGCCTTGTATGAAAAGGCATTGCTGCTGGCTCAGGATTATAATTTTGAAATTTATGTCTTAAACTGTTTCGTAAAACTGTTTCAACTTGCTGTATTTGTTGTTGTGATAGTGCCATTTTTATAAATCTTGTAAAATCTCTTTAATTGTCTTTGAAAATTTTTCATCAAAGTTACCAAACACCTTTTCTCCACGTTGAATACTATCAACAGTTTTGTAAAGAATTTTTTCTTTATCCTTTGTGTCAATACTTGTAAGAGCAGAATAATCTTTCTTTAAAACATCAACAATATAGTTAATTGTTTTTTGGAATAATTCTTTGTCTTTTATAACCCAAAATAAATTTGAATATATTTTTTCTATCAGCTTATCTTGTTCCAAAATTTCTTCATCTGAAAGATTTTCAGAGGCAGTTTTTTTTCTGAAATATTTTTCAACCTCATTTAGTTCTAAACCCTTGTTGCAAAGCTTATATAGCAAATAAGAGATGTGATATTTTAGGCGAACTAATGTCGGTTGAGATTGTTCAAGCTCTTCTTCAATTAGTTTTAAAATTACTGTAGTTATATGATATAATTTTAAAAATCGTTCTTCAAAAATATTGTCAATATATTTTCCTATTGTTGTGTCGAAATAGCCTGAAACTTTATGAGGGATAAACATTAAAGTTGAAAAGCTAGCTCGTAAAATATCATTAATAGTAACTATAAAATCAATATCATCAGAAATTTGAATTTCCGCAGAGTTCTGTCTTTTATATTGGAAGCAATAATTTTGAATATTTGTCTTTTGGAACTTTTCTTCGAGTTCTTTTTGAATATTTGTAATTGAAACTAAATCTTGCTCCGAAAGACCATTTTGGCTATTAGTTCTGATTGTAATCTTTTCATACTCCTCGTCTTGTGCAATAATAATTTTCACAGGTATTTTCACTTCTTTTTCTTTATCAGATTTTATTTTGAAAATATTATACACGCTATTCGCAGTCTGGCAGCCGTTTACAATATTAACAGGACTAATTTCATAATGATTAATATTTCCTGGGTCAATTGACTTTGTTGTAATTGTTAAGCCATTGTTGTATAAGTGAAATTTATGAGGTTCATCAATAAGTGTTTTTTCAATATTTTTGTTTATTGGAGTTGTTCCAAGATATAGTCGAATATTATTTTTAAATACATCAGGGTATAAAACTCTATCTAAGGTTTTATCAGGTGCAGGCGCAATACAGTTTAAAAGTTCTTCAGCTGTAATATAGCCAATCAAATATTCATTGTCTGTTACTGCTTTTAGATTGGCTTTATTAACGTATAGTTTTAAATCATTTGAGATGAACTCCTCATAAGTATTATTTAAAAACTCAGAACCTCTAATATTAATTTTAATATTGGTGTATTCTGAATATGCTTTCCTAATAAATTCTATATCAGGGCTCCAATCTTTCCTAAGCTGTTCTACATCATTTTCGTTTTTTTCTGTGTAGAAAAATAACTCAAACTCATGTTTTACATTTTTTAAGCCTTCATCTGCAATAATATCTTGAATAAACTTCTTCAATTCTAATAGAATTGGTTGGTTATCTTCAATTCCAACATTTGTAAAAATCTTAAGTGGTATCTCAACGAATTTTTTAAAGTCTCCTAATTTTGCTTTAGTTGACTTTTTAGTTTGAATTAAATGAAAAGTAATTTTTGTTTCTTTCTGACTTTTCTTTAAGTTATCCAAAGTAAGTTCAATATTATCCTTAAGACTAAAAAGTTGATTATCAATTGTGATAAAAAAAGCATCACCGCCTTGTGCTGTTCCAAGCGATATTTCTTTTCCAATATGAGGTTTTGAATTATATGACTGGCTTGAATAGTGCCAACAGTGCATTGAATTAACGAACCATTCAAATTTCAATGAATCATCCTTTTTTCTATCACGTTTATCAAAATTGTTGCTTATAAATTTATCGCAGTATTTTTCAATTTTTGTTTGAATAACCATTTATTACATACGTTTAAGGTGAAAAATTATCTCAGCATAAGCACCTTTATCTTTTTCAGTTCGGTTTAATACTGGTCGTTTATACTGATTAACTATTTGCATTCCGGCATTTTCGGCAATTGTCGGATACATATTGTATTTGTCGTTTGCCACAAGGAAAATATCATAATCATCAACGAGATATTTTTTTGCGTTGTTCAACACATCACTAAGCCCTTGTATGTAGCTTTGCTTAGCTTCTCTGCCTTGTCCTTTGAAAAGTGGTCCGATTTCTAATTCATCTTTTCGTTCAAAGCCAAACAAATCATAAGCGTATGCATGTTGCTCGTGATAGTCAATTAAACCAACATAAGGTGGTGATGAAAATATTCCCTTGATTTTTTGCTTCTCTACGAGTTTTGCAAATTCAGGATTGATTTTATTAAGTCCTTCTACAAGGTCAATGTTTCTGCTGTCACCTGTCAAGCAAGTGTGAAAAGTGTTTTTTCTTAGCTTGTCATACTGAGCTAATCGTTTCACAGTGTCTCTCGAATATGTTTCCCACCACTTAAGAATTGAAAATAATGGCTTACAGATTTTTCCATGTTTACCGCAGTAATATGTAGATGTTATTGGTTCAAGTAATGTCGCTAAGTCAGCATGTGTAGTTGCTCTGCAACTTCTAATTGTGCGACTTAGAATAACACTAACAATTTTTTTGGTTTCGTGATTTTTAATCTTTTTGATTTCATCAAACACAAACTGAATTTCATCTCGAATGTGTTGAGTGTACCATTTGTCAAGGAACGAATCTTCTTTGTCCTGACGCAATTTAATTTTATACTCCTTAACGAGTTTATCAAAGGTTGACAAAAATTCCTTATCCTTTTCATCGCCATAAGTCTTTTCGTCAATCTCCTTGCGTTTTACTTTGTATTTGTATTCCGGAACAGGAAAATACTTGTTGTTGAAAACATACAACTCTTTTAAAAGTCGGTCTTCAAATTCAAGCGTTTTGTGGTCTGCTAGAAATGATTTTAGTGCTTTAGAAATTCTGTCTATTTCAGTTTGAACATCAACAAGGTTATACTTTGTAACCTTACAATTACCAATCATTGCATTAAATGCTGATACATCATTGCCAACTGCATGAATTCCTAATTCGCAAGCTTGAACCATTGTCGTTCCACTTCCTGAAAATGGGTCATAAACAATGTCGCCTGGCTTGAAATAGACTTCCTTCTTGAATTTGTCGGTGTGGTCGTCAAGGAAATATTCAACTAACTGAGGAATGAATTTTCCTTTGTATGGATGAAGTCTGTGAACGTGTTTTGTAGTCTCAGCTTCCTTATATTGTTCAAATGATAAAGCCCAATTTAAATCTTCGCCAAGCTGTTCTTTCCATTCTTCTTGTCTCGATTTTTTTTGGTCTTTGTAATATTCAATCAATTCTTCTTTGATTACTTGTGTTGAGCCATTGTCGCCTATTTTTCTTATCCTGCCATATTGGATTAAGTATGAAATATTTGATGTTGTTACATTTTTACCAATATAATTAGATGCCCATTCACTGGCTTCTTTTATTGTAAGTAGTTCATCATTTGTAAACATAAATCTGAAACAAAATAATATTGCAAAAGTAAAAAATGTAGTTACAAAAATCAAATAAAATTGGAATTGATACTGGTATCAAAAAGCGATGAAGCTTTTTTGTCTAAAGTTATATATTGAAGAGGTATTAAAAGTTTGTAAAGGTGATTATTTTAACGAAAAACCACCTGAAAAACATTCACCTTACCCTCTTCATCAAAAACTTTCAGAAAATAAAGTCCATCAGGTAGCTTGCCTCTTTCAATAGTAATAGTTGAAACATTATTTAGCTTAAACTCCCTAATTTTGGCTCCAATCATGTTGGTTAATACTACCTTTTCCAGCTTATTTTCAGATGCTTCAATAATAACTTGATTGGATGCAGGATTCGGATATACTTTAATCCTATATGCAATATTTTCAGGAATTGAAACAGCATAAACATAAATTAGTTTGTTTTTGGTAAC
>Ga0172369_10005940_pt1 | contig 14790 bp, 18 predicted proteins | sample LakKiv25m_FD_114539 | JGI IMG/M metagenome (GOLD analysis project Ga0172369, IMG submission 114539) | Freshwater microbial communities from Kabuno Bay, South-Kivu, Congo - kab_022012_11.25m | ecosystem: Environmental > Aquatic > Freshwater > Lake | place: Democratic Republic of the Congo...
TAACTTTAGCGTAGCCTCCTTTTGGCTCGTCTCTAATAATTTTGCCTTTGTCTATTTCTACCACTCTCTTTTTTAACATATTAACTATATTAAAATCGTGAGTTGCCATAACAACTGTTGTACCCCAATTATTTACCTTTTCAAATAACTCTACAATTTCCCAAGTAGCAGAAGGGTCTATCATTCCTGTTGGTTCGTCGGCCAAAATTATTTTGGGCTCATGAACAAGAGCTCTTGCAATTGCCAATCTTTGCTTTTCTCCACCTGAAAGTTGAAAAGGGTAATTCTTTTGTCTATCTATAAGACCCACCATCTCCAAATACTCGGGAACTATTTTTAATATTTCGCTTTCTTTTTTACCCACAACCTCTAGTGACAAAGCCACATTTTCAAAGGCTGTTTTACTATACAAAAGTTTGTAATCCTGAAAAATGTAACCAACTTTTCTTCTTAGATCTGGAATACTACCAGATTTTATTTTTGTTAAATCTTCTCCATCTACAATAACTTTACCGCTTGTTGGCAATTCTTCTCTTACAACAAGCTTTAACATTGTGGTTTTTCCAGCACCAGAAGAACCAACCAAAAAAACAAATTCCTTGGGTTTAATTTCTAAAGAAACATCATCCAAGGCAAGAGTTCCGTCAAAATATCTTTTAGAAACAGATTCAAATAGTATCATTGCTTAAATACAACAGATTCTACATAAAATACTGTTATTCCATCACTTAGTGTTTTTTGAATTTTGCCATCTACACGAACTTTACCTTGACCTTTTGCAAATTCCAAAAGTTCACCTTTAGAAAGCAGGTACGAAGTTGTTTTACCTTCTTCGTTTACAATTTTGTATTTGTACCCATCTATTTCCGAGGTGTTAAGTACAGATTCCACAAAACCTTCCACAAACGAATTGCTTTTTGCAAGTTTATTAATGTCCAAAAATGCCGATGAATAAGGATTACTTTGCTCGGCAACTTTTTTCTTTGTATCCTCGTTCAAAGAGGCTCTGCCAAGAATAAATACTGCTCCCAAAAAACCTAAACCCAAAAAACTAAAAGAAATAATCTTTCTTTTTGCCAAAGAAATATCCATACAAAAAATATACCATAACTTTTAGGTGGTGGGTAGATAAATTCCCCTGTTTACAAACTCATCTATATCCCCATCTAGTACCAAATCTGGTCTTGTGCTTTCAACTTGAGTTCTTACATCTTTTACAAGTTTATAAGGGTGCAGTACATAATTTCTAATTTGGTATCCCCAACTTGCTGGTTTAAAATCACCTTTTATTTTGCTAACTTCATCTACCTTTTCCTTTTCCATTAAATCCCCTAGTTTTGATTTTAATAAATTTAAAGCAAGCTCTCTATTTTTATTTTGGTACCTCTCTGTTTGTGAGCTTACTACAATACCTGTTGGAATATGTTTAATTCGAACTGCTGTTGATACTTTATTAACATTTTGACCACCGTGCCCCGAAGCTCTAAAAAAATCTATTTGTAAATCGGTTTCCAAAATATCTAAATTTTTTTCGTTTGATATTTGTGGGATTACTTCTACTTGAGCAAAGGATGTTTGCCTTAAATTATCGGCGTTAAAAGGGGACTGTCTAACAAGCCTGTGGGCTCCCGATTCGTTTTTTAAAAAACCATACGAGTACAAGCCATCTACTTTATAAATAATCGATTTAATTCCAGCTTCTTCACCCTGATTTTCATCTATTACCACAAAATCCCAACCTTTTTTTACAAAAAACCGTGAGTACATTCTGGAAAGCATAGATGCCCAGTCCATTGCTTCGGTACCACCTTGACCGGCACTTATTGTTATATAGCAACCGTCTTTATCGTAAGGGGCAGATAGCACGGTAAGAACTTCCATTTCGGCAACTTTTTTGGCAAGTTCTGCAAAATCTCCCATTTCATAAAGTAAGTCCAGCTCTTCCACCTTTTCTACCATATTTTTTAGGTCGGCTAAATTTTTGGAAATTAAACTTGCCTTTTGATGATCTGCCCAAATTGCCGAATCTTCCAAACGGGTACTTAGTGCTTTTATTTCTTCTTTTTTTTCGTTAAGTTTTGTACTTTTTTTAATATCGTTAATCTTTTGTAGAAGTTCTTCGCTCATATTTTAAATTTTTAAAGCCTGCATAACAGTATAGGGGTTAGATTCTACTACAGATTGGGCATAAAGCTCCATTCCTCCAATATCGGAAGTTTTACTTTCTAAATTTCCTCTATCTACAATTCTTGCAAAGTAGGGAATATAGGGCCATGGCTCTTGTGTTTTTGAAAGTGGCGGGAAATATACCATTAAATTAAAACTTTTAGATCCTATGTTATCTCTTAAAGCCGTAAGAACATGGTTAATTGCTTTGGCGAAATTGTTATTACTGTCGTTGCTAATAATTAATACTTCATTATTTTTTATGGGAGTAAGCTTTACCATTATTTTAGAATGTGCGTATTCAAACCCCAATCCCAAAGATTTATGAACAGCGTAGCTATCATCAAAATATTTACTAAAGTACGCATTTTCGTATTCTAAAATCTGCTTTCTTAAAAAGTCTATTTTAGAATATGCCATGCCTTGGGTAAGCAAAACTTGAGCATGACCATGAACAACCGAAGCCCCCGCTCGCCAAAGAATATTCCAAAAAAGAAGTGGATATAAAGATTCGGGATTTATCTCGTTTGCTTTTTTAAAGTATTTTTTTGCAACATCAAGCATGTCTTCTATCTTTTCGGCGCTAAAATTTAAAGGGTTGTGCTCGTTAAATATTATTAAAGAGTGAAACGAATCGTATTTAGCAACATTAGAGGCTGTTACACAATACTTACCTTTTATTCTGCCAAACACATCTTCTGGAGTGCTATTTTGGTAAGTGGAAAAATGATCTCCTTGGCAAAATTCTACTTCGTCTCCAAGACCTTTAAACGAGGGGTCTTTTATTAAGGGTCTTTTGGATCTAAGAGGGTTGAATATGGATCCTTCTCCAGTAACTTTGTTAATTATTTTAATAAAATGTTGCAGTTCTACTTTATTTATATCTCCAAAAGATTCTTTTACCCAAGGCTCCATTTTGGATGGCAAAAGCAACTTTCCACTAGATTCGATTACTTTATATATTCTTACGAATTTTTCTCTGGTTCCCGTGTCTAGTGTTTCTATTTTGGAAAAAAGCTCGTCTTTAAAGTCCATGGTTTAATCATACAGCAATTATAATTTCTAAACACTAAAATAAACCCTACCGACTTCGCCCCAATCGTGTAGAGGACAAGTGGACTTTAATTACTAATTATTAATTTTTAATTTCTAAACAAATCTTAAATTCCAAGTTTTGGAAATTTGAATTTAGAAATTATTTAGAATTTAGAAATTAGAAATTAGAATTTATTATCTAGTACTTTTCAAAAAGTATTTTCTTTGGATCCACACCCGAGTTTGTAAACAACTCTGTGGCCTCATTCATCATTCCCGGGTGTCCGCACAAAAAAACATATTCTGGTTTTTCTTTTAAAAGCAGGTTTTTAGCAATTTCGGTAATATGCCCTTTGTGCCAGTATTCCCCCCAAACAGAGAGTGGATTACTAGATTTCATATTTGAGGGACTAAAGCTTTCCGAAGGGGTAGAAAGCGCAAGATGATAATAAAAATTATCACTTGTTTCAGCAATATTTTCAAAATAATTAAAAAAAACCAAATCTTGTTCCAGTTTAGTTCCATAAAGCAGTCTTATGTTTTTAACATTTCCAACACACTCAAGATTCCCAACAAGGTATTCTATCTGAGCTTTAATTGGAGCCACCCCACTTCCCGTTGCCAAGAACCAAACCGTACCTTGGATATCCTGGGGGACTGTAAACTTTCCATAAGGGCCCAGCATTTCCACCACATCTCCTATATTTAAACTTTTTATATATTCCGAGCCAACTCCTTGCGATTTTGTATCAATTAAAAGTTCAAACACTCCGGAAGGTTCTACTTTCCAATTTGCTATAGAATACGCTCTTCTTACACCTTCCCCAACCACAAGGGAAATATACTGCCCTGCTTCGTATTCAAAAGAAGGAATATCCAAAGGCAAAAAACCTAAATGCACAAAATGCAAACTTAGATTTTCTTTAAAAAAAACCTTAGCAGTAAATTTTTTGGGAAGATTTTTAGTTAACACTTATTTCTTTTCCTTCCTCATCAAAGATTTTAATTGCTAAAACCGGACAACTTTCCACAGCTCTTTTAATATCTTCTTCGTTATCGGTCCAGGGCCTAATAACTATAGATTTGCCCTCGCTATTTAACTTAAAGCTTTTGGGGGCCAAAACCTCGCATGTTCCATCGCCAATACACAATGTTGTATCAATTTCAATTTTGGAAATTTTAGACAAGGTAAGAATACTAAATTTTCAAATTTCAATAATCAGTAACAACCCAATTTCCAATTTGGAAATTTACTAATTGGTCATTAATTAAAAATTGATAATTGAAAATTAATAAGTATCAACTATCTTTATTAATATATTTATTGATGTCCGATACCAGATCATTGATAGCTTTATTATCAAACCCATGTGCATTTGCCCCCGCTTCTATGGTATCAAAATTACTTGCAAAACAGCCTACACAATGAAGCCCATAATCCAAAAACACCTTTTGAGTTTCGGGATATTTTTTTACAATCTCGGCAATATTAGACTTTCTTGTAATTATCATAAGCTTTTTTAAGAGCACTAAGTGCTAAGTTTGCGCACAAAAACCTAGATGAGGTTAAACCCCCTTTAAAAAATTTTACCATATCGTCTTTAGCAATTTTATTTATTTCCAAAACACTTTTTCCAATAATAAAATCGGCAAGCAAATCAGCCGAAACTGTAGAAACCATACAACCCACACTTTTAAATTTAACATCCTTAACTTTTTCATTTTCTATTGTTAAGTAGGCGGTAATACTATCACCACATAGTGGATTTTTAAGCTCCGATTTGGCACTAGCATTTTCCAATTCCCCAATATGCTTAGGGTTTTTATAAAGATGAAGAATTTCTTCACGATAAATATCCATACAAATTAAAATTCTAATTTCTAAATTCTAAATTCTAAACGCCAAACATATCTTTCGCCTTTTTAATTCCACTTACCAACCTATCCACATCTTCTTTACTATTATAAATATAAAAACTTGCTCTGGCGGAGGAATTAATTCCTAAAGCAGTATGAAGAGGCATGGCACAATGATGACCCGATCGAATAGCAACCCCACAAGAATCCAACACACTTGCCAAATCGTGGGAATGAACACCCTTTAAATTAAAAGAAACAACACCGTGCTTTTTTTTGCTACTTGCTCCATAAATATAAATACCTTCTATTTTAGAAAGCTTTTGTACAGCATATAAAGTAAGATCTTTAATAATTTTTTCAACTTCTACAATTCCAACAGAATTTAAATATTCAATTGCTTTGGAAAAGCCAATGCTACCTACAATATTTGGAGTACCTGCTTCAAACGCAAAGGGGGGCTTTGCCCATGTAGCTTTATTTATTAAAACCTCCGAAACCATGCCCCCTCCAAATTTAACTGGGTTTAAAATATTTAATAAAGATTCTTTTACCCATAAAACACCAACTCCAGTTGGACCAAGCATTTTATGAGCCGAAAAGGCATAAAAATCACAACCCAAAGATTCCACATTAACCTTTACATGGCCAATAGCTTGAGCACCATCAACAATTACCAAGCATTTAGGATTTGCCGTTTTGGCAAGTTTAATTAATTTCTTTATATCAATTTGTTCCCCAGTAACATTAGAAATATGGGTAATTGCAAAAATATCACAGCCTTCCTTTAGGATACTTTGTGCTTTGGCATAATCTAAATCTCCATTTTTATCTATGGGAATTATCTTTAAAACCCCTTTGGTATTTTTTACAAGATTTTGAGCTGGAATTAAGTTGCTATGGTGCTCAAGAACCGATGTTACTACTTTTGCTCTGTTTTTTATAAGCTGGCTTGCAAATAGAAAAGCTGTGTTTAAAGATTCGGTGCAACCGCTTGTAAAAATTACCTCGCGTTTTTTTGCTCCTAAAAAATTTCCCACGATTTCCCGCGACTTCTCAAACATTCCCGTGGATTCTTCGCTTAGTGTATAAATTCCTCTGTGAATATTGGCATTGTTATTTTCCAAGTAACCGGAAATAGAATTTATTACCTCACTTGGCTTTTGCGTTGTGGCACCATTATCTAAATAAACAATACTAGATCCATTTATTTTTCTTTTAAAAATTGGGAAGTCTACTTTTATATTTTTCATAAAAATTATCCAACACTTCCTTCCATACTTAGCTGTAAAAGTTGGTTTAATTCTACCGCATATTCCATGGGTAGCTCTTTGGCAATTGGTTCAATAAAACCAGCCACAATAAGACCTTGCGCTTCTTCTTCCGATAATCCTCTGGATTGTAAATAAAAAAGTTGGTTAGCATCTACTTTAGATGTTGTTGCTTCGTGCCCTGCGTTTACTTCTTTGCTTGCAATTTCTATAAACGGGTAGGTATTTGCTTTTGAATTTTTGGAAATAAGTAGGGCATTACAAACTACCTTGGTTTTTATATCTTTAATATTGCTTATAATTTTTACAAGCCCTCTATAGGAAGCCTCGCCATTTCCCTTGGATACAGATTTAGAAATTATTTTAGAAGAAGTATTATTTGCCAAATGAATAGCTTTACCACCAGAATCTATTATTTGCCCTTCTTTGGCAAACGCCAAAGAAAGTATTTCGCCGTGGGCACCTTCTTCCTTTAAATAAACCGAAGGGTATTTCATTGTTACTTTAGATCCCAAATTACAATCTACCCATTCCATTACTCCGTTTTTATATACAAAAGCTCGTTTGGTAACTAGGTTATAAACATTTTCACTCCAGTTCTGAATAGTTGTGTATCTTACTCTGGCTCCTTCTTCTACAAATATTTCTACAACTGCGCTATGTAAAGATGCCAAAGAGTAGGTTGGTGCAGTACAGCCTTCTACATAATTAACAAAAGAATTTTTGCCTGCAATTATTAAAGTTCTTTCAAACTGCCCCATTTTTTTAGCATTCATTCTAAAATAAGCCTGTAGTGGCATATCTACCCTTACCCCTTCTGGTACATAAATAAAAGATCCACCACTCCAAAAGGCGCTGTTTAATGCCGAAAATTTATTATCGGCAGGTGGCACAGCTTTAGAAAAATACTTTTTAAAAAGGCTGGGGTACTTCTTTAGGGCAAGATCTGTTTCCAAGAAAATAACTCCTTTTTTCTCCAGATCTTCTTTAAGAGAACCATAAACCACTTCCGATTCAAATTGTGCTTTTACTCCAGAAAGATATTCTCTTTCAGCTTGTGGAATACCCAATCTTTCAAAAGTATTTTTAATTGGCAGGGAAACTTCTTCCCACGAATTTTTCTTTTCGTTTTGGGGTTTTATGTAGTAGTACATGTCGCCAAGATCAATTTCCGAAAGGTTGGGACCAAAGTTTGGCATTTTTTTTCCTTTGAAAATATCCAAAGATTTAAGCCTAAAATTTAGCATCCACAAGGGCTCTTTTTTTATTCTGGACATGTCTTTAATAATATCTGCAGATATTCCTTTTGGTGATTTGTAAACTGGTTTTGATTTTGTTTTAAAATTGCTACTTTCCATAACCTTCATTTTTAATTCTAGTAATTATCTCTGCTCCTGCCGACTTTATAATTGCTCCATTTTGCATTTGGTGAACAAAATCTGGGTTTAAATAAGAAAGTATCCCTACATTGTGTGTAATAACAACAATACCCATATCCTTTAAAGAGGAAATAATTTTAAAAATCTTCTTTGTGGAATCTATATCCAAACCGCTATCTATTTCATCTAAAATTGCAAATTTGGGATTAAAAAGTAAAAGTTGCAAAATTTCTCCTTTTTTCTTTTCGCCTCCACTTAATCCGTCGTTTAGATTCCTATCTAGAAAATTTGGCAAAAGACCAACTTGGCAAAGCTTTTCTTCTGCTATTTTTTTAAAAGCAATAGGGGAGAGATTAGCATTAAATTTCTTGTTGTAGGCTAAACGCAGGAAACTTGCAAAATTAACTCCGGGAACTTCGGTAGGATTTTGAAACGCCACAAAAATTCCAAGATTAAATTTTTCTTCTGGGTTAAGTTTAGTAATATCTTTATTACCAAAAAAAATAGATCCAGAGGTAATTTTTACTTCTGGGTCGCTTGCCAAAATTCTTGCCAAAGTACTTTTTCCAGAACCGTTCGGACCCATAATTATATGCAATTTCCCGGGCTCAATTTCTAAATTAAGATTATTTAAAATTAAATTATTTTGAATTGTTGCAAGAAGGTTAGAAATTTTAAGCATTTGGATAAATTAACAAACGGGGCACTTTTTTTCTTTTTCTTTATTGCAGTGGTCTGGTACATGGTAATAAACCTCCCTGCCTTTTTTAGTTCTTAAAAGCAATCCGCATTTGGCAAGTTCTATAAGGTGATAAGAAACAGTAGGTTGCGTTAAATTAAATTTAGAAACAATAAAGGAAACGGAAGAAACACCAGTTTTTTGCACTAGGTTATAAATTTCTGCTCTAGATTTATCGGCAATTGCCTTAAAGCAACACAAACATTCTTTATCCATAAATTAAAAACATCGATACCTGTCTATATTTTACCTAAAGAACTCTTATGGGTCAAGAAAAAATATCAAAACAAATAAATGCTAAAATATAGCTTATAAAGTAACTTCAACAAAAAAGGAGAGTTCCGATGTACAAGAAATTGAAGGAGCTATTCTATACCTTCTTGCAGGATTGCCGGTGATATCGGTGGTGCTGTTGTCGAGGCAATGCTGATAACGATGATCGTTGTTGTTATTCTTGCTCTGACGGTAACTGTATTGACCTATTGAGCGAGGATGTATATCTCCAAAGTGAAACCCCCTTACTTTGGAGATTTTCTACTTTCCAAAAGCAATTCTTTCGGGCATTAGATTCTTTGCTTTAAGCGCATTTGCTGTTATTAAACTATATTCTCCCCATTTGTTATTTACTAAATCAAGTGCGTAAGCAAGATTTACTTTTCTATCCCAAAAGCCAAACATATCCATTTGTTTAAAGGGCAGTATTTTTTGCAACGAAAAACACGAAACAGAAATGCTTAAAATGTTTGACCTATAATGACATTTCTCCAAAAGGCTTTTGGAACAAGCAAAAATCTCTTGTCCCAGTAATAAATTTTGGGAAAAATTCCTCCCTAAATGCCAAAAATTACCATCTCTAAAAGAAATAGCAAGGCTTACCCCATTACAAAAATATCCAGAATTTCTCATTCTAAATGAAGCTTTGTTACAAAGCTTGGAAAGTATTGGCTGAATGTCGTTAAACCTAGAAAATTGGGGCGGGGTTACAAAAGAGTTCCCAAAACTTTGCCTTTTAAATTCTACTGTATCTATTTCAAAGCCACGGAGCCTTAAATACCAGTAATAACCACATATAGAACCAAAGGCTTGTTTTAGTTTTAAAATACTTGCATTATAAAAATCCAAAACCGTAAAGATTCCAAAATTATTAAGCCTTTTGGCGTTGGCTTTTTTAATCCCACAAAGATCCGTTAATCTTAGCGTTTCATATATTTTTAAGTAATTTTTTATATTTATCTCGTCAAGACCGTTGGGTTTATGCAGGTTAGAAGCTGTTTTTGCCAAAAATCTGTTTGACCCTATGCCAATTGAAGCTGTAAGTGCCTCCCCCACTCTACTTTTTATCTGATTTTTTATGTCAAAAGCAACTTTATGCAAATTAGTATTTTCGTCGTGTCCTTTTGAAAAATCTAAAACAAATTCATCTATAGATTTAGGAATAACACAGCTACAATAGAAATTAAGAATAGATCTTAATCTTTGGTGAACAAAACGATATTTGTTAGGGTCAGGAACAAGAATAGTAAGGTTTGGATAAATAGATTTCCCCTCACTAACTTTCATACCAACTTTTATTCCAAGCTTTTTGGCTTCTATAGATGGTGCAAGTATACAAGAATTGGGATTGTTGTAGGCAGAAACGGCAATGGGTTTACCCCTAAGCGTGGGATTTGCTTGTTGCTCTATTGTTGCAAAACAAGAGTTAAGATCTATGTGCATAATGCGGGGAACATCTTTGTTAAATTCCATCATATTCAACAGTCCAAAAAAGATTTTTGGAATTTAAAATAAGTTTAAAAAAAGAATCCCCACACAAAACAGAGAATACATGAAATAGTACTTCTCCTTTTTTAAAAGTGTGGTGCAAACCTATTTTAGATACTTTGTATTCCTTGCCGTTTAGATAAAATTTTAAAGGCTCTACCTTTTTTTCTTTGCTTTTAAAGCAAAATAAAACCGAAACATAGTTTAAGGGGTTATCAAACGGCACAGGAAAATTTTACACCCAAACATATACCGAAAGTCAAGTGTCTTTTTACTTTGGATATTTATTTTTTATTCCTTCTATTCTTCTAAAAATAGAAGGGTCATAAAAGCTTCCCACAAGCATTCTGCTAAGCCTGTTATAAGTTATCTCGTCTTTAGATTTTCTAGAAAATGTAATTCCACATGATCTTATTTTCTCTACTGTTTTAAGATACGAAACTTCCGAAAAATCAAAAATAGAAAATGGAAGATAAAAAACACCCTTTTTTAAACAAAAATTTCTTTTTAAAGAGTCGAATTTAACTTGATTTTCAAATTTTTCTCTAGTTTGCATAGAAGAAACCAACCTATAATGCTGGGGACCTTGAAATTCTATAGCAACCCCTAAATTTGGATAAAACCTATCTATTTCTAAACCATTTGTCCAAGAAGGACGAATATTATCTTGGGTTTGCGACCATTTAAAATAATGGTCCAAAATCTCCTTGGCTAGTTGTTCAAATAAAGAAACTGTTGTAATCATACACTTGCTAAATTATATAACTTAAAATAGTATTAAAACAGATATGGAGAATATTTCTTCTTTTATCTTATCAATACTTATACCTATTTTTAGCAAACAAAGCTCTATTGATATAAACAAGCTTTCTGGATACTTTGACAATAACCAAAAAACAGCTTTTTTTAATGGTCGACAAATAAAAATTCCAGAAAAAGATAATAATCTAACCGCATTAAATGTTTTGGGAGCAAGCGATTCGGAAAAACACATAGAAGTAGATTTAACAAATCAAAAGCTTATTGCGGTGGAAAATAACAACACCATGATGGAATTTCCAATTTCCACAGGTCTTTGGGGCTGGACACCCACAGGAACATTTACCACATGGGTAAAGCTAAAATATACTTTAATGTCTGGTGGCTCCAAAGCTCTTGGAACCTACTACTTTCTACCCAATGTTCCCTATACTATGTATTTTTATAACGAAGAAACTCCAAAATCCTTGGGTTATGGAATTCACGGAGCGTATTGGCACAATAATTTTGGACATCCTATGAGCCACGGATGCATTAATTTAAAACCTGAAGACGCTAAAACTCTTTTTTACTGGGCAAATCCTCCAATTTCCGAAAAAGAATGGGGTAAATACATAAATACCGAAAACCCGGGTACTAAAATAATTATTTACGGCACTGCTCCTACTTCTTAATCCCCTTCCCTGTGTTTTCTTAAGCTACTTAGGTTACCTAGGTATCCTATGCTCGGTGTGTTAAAATTTCAAAAGCTCGGGGGGGGGAGTGAAAATTTTGATTGCGAACTTATAAACAACGGGGATTGGCGCAGTTGGTAGCGCGCACGCATGGGGTGCGTGAGGTCGGCAGTTCAAGTCTGCCATCCCCGACCACGCTTAGCGTGGTATTTTAGTGCTTAGCACATCAACCACGCTTAGCTTGGTATTTTAGTGCTTAGCACACCAATCATGCTTAGCAGAATCCTTGGTAAGAAAAGCTTACCAACCACATTTTTAAAATCTAAACCTTGCTACTACAGGTAATTTACCCCCCACTTCGGAGGTGGAGGAAAGATAAAATATGATATATACCGATAAAGTTTATGGCAAATACAAAATCTCCGAACCAGTTATTTTAGATCTTATAAACTCTACAGCTATCCAACGCTTAAAATATGTAAACCAAGATGGTTATCCCCCGTTATTTGTGAAACTGCCTATTAAAACTGGCAAATACCAAAATAGCAGATACGCTCATTCCATTGGGGTTTATTTATTGTTAAGAAAGTACAACGCTAGTTTAGAAGAACAAATTGCCGGGCTTATACACGATGTTTCTCATACCGCATTTTCCCATTGTATAGACTATGTTCTAAACACCGGTTCGGAAAAAGAACACACTCACCAAGATAATCATTTTGAAGAATTTGTTAAAAAAACCCAAATTCCCAAAATTTTAAACAGATACGGGATAAAACTAGAGTCGATTCTTGACGATAAAAACTTCCCTCTTAAAGAAAAAAAGCTTCCAGATTTATGTGCCGATAGAATAGATTATTCCCTTAGGGATTCTTTGATTTTTCAAGAAATAAGCAAAGATCAAATTAGGAATTTTTTATCTAATCTTGTAGCTACAGAAAATAACGAGTGGGTTTTTAAAAATAGTACAGTAGCTTTAGAATATGCCAAACTATTTCGCAAATATAACCGAATATATTTGTCGGGCATTGCTTCTGCCATAATGTTTAGAGCTGTGGGCGATTGTCTTAAATACGCACTAAAAAAGCACTACATAAATTACCACGATCTTTATACAACAGATAATTTAGTACTACAAAAAATAAAAACTGCAGTTGAAAAAGATGCCGAACTTAAGCTGTATTGGCAAAGAATGAACGGAAAAATAAAAGCAAAAAACAGTCCCAACGATTATGATGCAAGGGTTTTTTGTAAGTCAAGAATTGTGGATCCTCTTTATATTAACAAAGGGGAAATTAAAAGAATTTCGCAACAATATCCAAAGTGGAAAATGGTTGTAGAAAAGGAATCTGCCCCCAAAGAATATTTTATAAAATTTGATAAATAAACTAACTTTTTTAAAAAACCTCCCTTTACTTAAAACCAAAATTGTCTAGGAATAAATTTCAAATCCTGTCACTCCAACCAGTTTTACCCCCACTTCGGGGGTGTGGTAGTATTTAATAGAGATGAAAAAAATTTCAAAGTTTCTGCTGATCGTAATCCTTTGTATAGTAATAGCTAGCATTATTATTTACTTTCCTGGTCAAATTATTCTTAAAAGCATAATTTCTAAGGAAATTGAAAATTCTTTTTATTGCGTTAAAGATAGCGATTGCGTAGATCTTGAATCTTCTAAATATCCATTTGCCTGCAACATAGCTGTTAATAAAAGTAAAAAGGATTTTATTAAAATTCTGCTTACATTCTACAAATCCCCAGGAGTTAACGATTGTTTTGGAATATCTCAAATATCTTGTAAAGAAAACCGATGTCGTGCCAACCTAACATTAAAAGAATACGAAGATATTACAAAAAGCATAGAAATAAATGGGAAAATCTACAAATTAAACGATACAATAAAGATTGGTACCTCTTCTTTAACAGAAAAAAACTGCATTTCTCCACCTGTTGTAGTCATAAAAAAGATAGATTTTACTAGCTTTGTTTTAGAAAATAAAAACCTAACTACGAATAGCTATCAAAGAAAAGAAATATTGGAAGGGGTCTGCATTGCCCCAAAATCAAAGTGTATGGATGTCTACTACGAATACTGCTTTACTCAAATAAAAAGTGGCGATATTCCCGCATGGGAGTACGCACTTAGAAGCGAAAGTACAATGCCAAAACCAAATAATTAAATTCCCCCCACTTCGGAGGTGGAGGAAAGAAAAAAACATTTATTTTTCCTGCTATAATTAATACATGCAAGAAGAAAAAATTGCCCTTGCAAGAGATTTGGCAAGAAAAAAACCGTATCTTTTTTGGTCCACAAAAAACTACAACATGCTATCTCCAGAAGTTATCCTAGAAAATGTTTTATCTTTTGGAAATTGGGATGATTTTTTATTTTTACTTAAAATTTTTGGGTTAAAAGACTGCTTTAATATATTTACCTCTTTAACTTCCAAAAAGCGCACCAATCTAAGACCACAAACCATAAATTATTTTGAAAAATATTTCAAACACCATGCACAAGGAAATACTTTCTAAAAACCAAACTGAATTACTCCCGTTAATTACTGGTTTTTCTAACGATTTCTATCTTGTTGGAGGAACAGCCATTGCTTTACACATTGGACATAGACAATCTATAGATTTTGACTTATTTACAACGGAAGATCTTGCTAAAAACAAAATTAAGGAAAAAATAAAATGTAGCCTAGGTATTCAAGAAGTCCTTTTTGAAAGCACCGAAGAGCTTACACTAAGCGTTAACAATGCAAAGATTACTTTTTTAAAATACCCGTATAAAATCGATCCAAAGGAATCTTTTGAAAATGTAATTAAACTACCATCTCTTCTTAACTTAGGAGCTATGAAAGCCTTTTCGCTGGGAAAAAGAGCAAAATGGAAAGATTATGTGGGCATCTTTTTTATTAGTAAATTTTTTTCCTTAAAAAATATAGTAGATTCTGCCAATAATATTTTCCAAAACGAATTTAACGAAAGGCTGTTTAGGGAGCAACTTTCCTACTATAAAGATATAGACTATTCTGAAAATATTGAATACATGCCGGGTTTTTCCGTAGATAACGAGGAAATAAAACAAAAGCTAACAAATTTAAGTCTGGAATAAGGAATAGGTTTATCCACATCTTGTCATTACA
>Ga0172369_10005941_pt1 | contig 14790 bp, 11 predicted proteins | sample LakKiv25m_FD_114539 | JGI IMG/M metagenome (GOLD analysis project Ga0172369, IMG submission 114539) | Freshwater microbial communities from Kabuno Bay, South-Kivu, Congo - kab_022012_11.25m | ecosystem: Environmental > Aquatic > Freshwater > Lake | place: Democratic Republic of the Congo...
AGCCCGTGCCACCAGCACCGTGGTAAAACCATCGTATTGAATGTATTTGTTCACATTGGGAGTGGTGCCGGTTCCGTTGTTTACATAAAACTGGCAGTTTTCGCAGGGGCCGTTGTTGCTGTTACCATTGTTGATATTGTTGATTGAAACAATTACGGGTGGCAAGGTTTGCGGAAGCAGCGCGATGTTAAGGGCTCCGTTGGGGAAAGTCGGCGGGCTGGGGAAAGGGCCGTAAATGCCAGGGCCACTGATAAAAAATCCGAATACATCGTTGAAATTTGAGTTGGCATATTCAGGATATTCCTCTGATCCGAATACATAACGGAACTCAACAATATCGCTTTGCGGAATAAAATCGAACTCCAGAATGGAGGCATCGTGGGTGGTGCCGCCGCACAGCTGGTTGAGCGCCGGGTCGCCTGGGGTATTGGCAATATATTCCTTACTTCCTGAATTGTTGGGGCCCACCGAGTTATTGGCCCTTCCTGAGGTAAGAATTACCCCTGATGCAAGGCCCAGATTGGAAGTCCCTGAAAAGGTACCACGCCCTATATCGGCTCCGGTGTAAGTTATATTTGATGTTTCAACACCCTGGCCTATCAACACCTGCTGAACCAGGGTTACCGGGTCAACACTTTCGACTACCGAGTAATCGGGAACAATTTGTGCTTTAGATAACAGTGCAGTGCTCAGGAATATGACCGGTAATATAAGTCGGAGCCCATGAAACCACACGACACGGGTGTGCAGTTCTTTAAAACCGTAGTTTTTTTTCATAATACTGAAATTAGAAGCCTGTACAGGGAATTCCCCGAAAGAAAAATCAAATCAAACCCGAAAAGTGAAAGTCCCGTGAAAGCAAATATAGATGTTTTTACAATCGGATTTAGCTGAGACTGATTTTTTTAAAATTAATTAAAAACGAAATGTGAGGATGGAGTAGTGGAATATTGGAATAATGGAAGGGTGGAAGAATGGAAAGATAGAAGTATGGAGTGTTGGAAAAATAGAATTTTGGAATGTTGGAAGGATGGAATAATGGAAGGATGGAATAATGGAAGGTTAGAATGTTGAAAATTAGACATTTGGGATAATCATTGTTTTTGATGGTTGAATTGAAATAATAATTCGTGCATTCGTGGCCAGCTAAATTGGTAATGTTAACTAAGTGATAGACTAATGTATGGATAGAATGGAGCCGGAAGTGACCTTCACTTTGTTTGAGGGTGTAGCCTCAGGAAATCAAAAAATATGTATTTTAGCCTTTTAATCCGAAAATATGAAGGCTGCAATTGATTACATACATCAGAACCGCGATAGGTTTCTCGACGAATTGTTTGGTTTAATCCGGATTCCTTCGGTGAGTTCGGTTTCGGCACACAAACCCGATATGCTGCGGGCTGCTGAATACTGGAAGGAAACCCTGGTGAAAGCCGGCGCCGGTAAGGCCGAAATTATTGCCACCGCAGGAAACCCGGTAGTGTATGGCGAGAAAATAATTGATGCAGCCAAACCTACCGTACTGGTTTATGGTCACTACGATGTTATGCCGGTCGACCCGGTGGAGCTGTGGCATTCACCACCTTTTGAGCCGGAAGTGCGCGATGGTAAGATTTTTGCCCGGGGTGCCGATGATGACAAGGGCCAGGCATTTATGCACGCCAAGGCATTCGAAGCCATGGTGGCGACCAATACCCTGCCCTGTAATGTGAAGTTTATGATCGAAGGCGAGGAAGAAATCGGGTCGCCCAACCTCGGGCAGTTTTGCGCCGATTATAAAGAGATGCTGAAAGCCGATGTAATTCTGGTTTCGGATACCGGTATGATTGCTCAGGATATTCCTTCGATTACCGTGGGTTTGCGCGGACTGGCCTACCTCGAGGTGGAGGTTACCGGACCCAACCGCGACCTGCATTCGGGTTTGTTCGGAGGTGCGGTGGCAAACCCCATCAATGTGTTGTCGAAAATGATTGCATCACTCACCGATCACGACAACCGCATTACCGTTGCCGGATTTTACGACCGGGTGCTTGAGCTTTCGGCAGCCGAACGCGCCGAAATGGCGAAGGCTCCGTTTAATGCCGATGAATACAAAAAAGCAATTGATGTTGCCGAACTGAGCGGCGAAAAAGGTTATACCACCATGGAGCACACCGGTATAAGGCCCACGCTCGATGTGTGCGGCATCTGGGGAGGTTATACCGGCGAAGGGGCCAAAACTGTACTTCCGTCAAAGGCCAGTGCCAAAATTTCGATGCGTCTGGTTCCCCATCAGGACCACCACGAGATAGCCGGACTTTTCGAAAAGCACTTTATGCAGCTGGCCCCGCCTTCGGTTATGGTTAAGGTTACCAACCTGCACGGCGGACAAGGCTATGTTTCGCCCACCGATACCCGCGAATACCAGGCAGCCAGCCGTGCCTACGAAACCACCTTTGGCAAAAAACCGGTGCCAGTGCGCAGCGGGGGCAGCATTCCCATTATCTCAACGTTTGAGCAGGTGCTGGGCGTTAAATCCATACTGATGGGCTTTGGCCTCGAATCAGATGCCATTCACTCACCCAACGAAAATTATCCGCTGTTTAACTTCTACAAAGGCATAGAAACCATACCGTATTTCTACCAGTTTTACTGTGAGTAGGGGTGTGGCAAAAGAAATAACAGCTCAGGCTATTAAAATTTCTATTCTTTTCACCGGGGTTTACAAAAAGTAGTATCTGTTTTGTACTACTAAATTACTGGATTCCAATGGTTAGATATACTTTATCCATTGCACCATGCTACCACTTCAATTCATCTGATATCCTTTAACCCATAATCGGAAATCCACAGCTATTGTAAGCGATGCAACCTTTGCATTAAAATGGTTTTATACTGCTCTTTAAATGCATCACTCATAAAACTGCGGTCTATCAATTCCAGCCATTGGGGCAATGCTTTTCGCATCTTGTTAAATATATTTTCCTGCTGTTTTGCCTCAACCTTCAAACTATTCATTGCTGATACAAAATCCTGCTTTTTCAATTTCTTCTTCCGCCCATTCAGGGTTAGTGCCATTTCTTCTTCATCAGCAGGATTTACCAGTGCGGTGTTCACCAAATCGTATGCCGGTGATAAAGTCATGCCCATGCCGGGCACTTCGAGTAATGCGAAATTCTTCAAATGCATGTCAGCATTTCCTGTAATGAATGAAAAGATCACCAACTCGAAAAAATTCACTACATCCAATCCTGGAATTACTGAGTGCTTTTGAATGGCTTTACCAATTTGTTCATAGCTGCCCTGGTACTTGTCTTCGGTAAGCCGTTCGGTGAGCTGACACATGTCTTCCATAGCCAGTTTCCCACTTTTGGTTCGGTCAATCCGCCTGGTTAGATAAGCCAGGTTGCCTGATTGCAGGCGAATTAAACTGTGGGGGACTGTTTTTATTCTGGCTATTCGGGCCAAATGCATGGTTGAATCTTCTACTTCAGGCAATTGCGGATAAAATGCAACCGGTGGTTTCAGGATAAATCCGCCCCATAAACCTACAATGGTGAATCTTCGCTTTGTGCCTTCTTTTTTATTGCCGCTGATGTGCAGCGACAATTTAGCCTGTACACCTGTAAGCGCGGTTTGGCGTTGTATCACTTCTTTAGCCAATGGCTCGAGGTCTTCTTCTGAATAGGGCAATGAAGGCGGAGTGGGCTGCCCGAATATTTTCACTGAGCAGGAAGTATGAAAGTCCTTTTCATTGCCGGTAAGTGGCTGATAACAATACAGACAGCTGCTCATTGAGTGTCCTCCTCTTTTATTTCTGCTACACTTACAGCCCCTATGCAATCTTTGCAGCAGGCGAGCAATAATCCCATCCGGTCTCTGGGATTCAGTTTCCAGTTCTTTTCAGCCAGATCGAGCAACCAACCTTCTGGTATCAGACCATCAAAAAAAGGGAACAGCACTTTTGATGTATAAGTTACTTCATTCAGAGGGAGGGTCAAACTTACCGGTCGGGCACCGGGCTGTAATGCATAAGCTTTGTCATACACAAAATGATACCCCTGCTCATCCTGCGTGAGCCATCCGGTTATTTGATCTCCTATTTTTATAGCTGCTTTTCGCACAGGTGAATCTTTTATGTATGTTTCCTGATTTTAAAAGTCTCAAATCCTGATTCAGGAATCGGGGTTTTGGGTTTTAGGGACAGCCCCTACTTCGTAACCGAAGAGTTGCAGTACCTGGTTTACTTTATCCAACCTTAAGGTTTCCTTGCCCTGCTCCATTTCATGGATGAAGCGCAAGCCTACACCGGCTTTTTCGGCCAGTTCGGGCTGGGTGAGTTTTACCCATTTCCGTTTGTTTTTTACAAAGTCTGCAAGATTCATAGTATACCCTTTCGGGTGCAAAAATAGTAAATATTTTCATATATGCACCCGATAGGGTGTATTTATTTTAAATTTTCTAATATTCATACCCTATCGGGTGTAAAAATCTATTTTTTATTGCAAATATACCCGTTCGGGTGCATTATTAACTGAAATCCTAAATCGTTTTGAGCAGGTGCCGGCTTATAAATCCATACTGATGGGCTTTGGCCCCGAATCAGATGCCATTCACTTGCCCAACGAAAACTACCCGCTCTTTAGCTTTTACAAAGGCATTGAAACCATCCCGTATTTCTACCAGTTTTACTGTGAGTAGGGGTGAGTGGTGTAGTTTGGGAAAGTGGGTTTTGGTAGTGGGGGGGCTAATGGCAGAATCATGATTAACTCGCGTTAAGAAGATTCTTTCATTGATTTCTATGTAAACAAAAATTCACTTATTGTTTTGAATTCACTCCCTAGACATTAATTCCAAATCGCTTCAACTTTAATAATGATTCATAGCATCTTAAAAGTGCCTGCTCTTTTAAAACTTCTTTCTTTAATAGAGATTGTTGTACGGATTTTACATTTAGAATCTCATGATTAGTAAAGATTTTTGTTTGCTCTGCTAATGCAATAATACGCTTCCAATCTTCATTTTTAATAAGTAATAGCTTGTCATAAATGAACTTAATTTCAATAAATTCTTGTTCTTCAATAGTTGAAAGAAATCGAATTTTTTCAACCATCTCAGGATTTTTCTGAATTAGATTTAGAACTTTCTCACCCAAAGTTATTTCCCTGTTATTCAAATTTTTACATTCCTTTAGTTTTTTAAATAGGTCAAAAAGTAGCATCTGATCAAATTCATTTAAATTTTTATCTTCGATATAAATTTTAAATCCATCCCAAAACTTGAGCCCTAATTTTTGTATTTCACTTATGATGTAAATTGTATTTTCAGTTTTATTTGTATCAATTTCCTTTTCATTTTCTCTCATATCTCTCTCTTCTTCAGAAATCATGTAACTTTTTAATTTTTCATACAAATCAATATGATATTGAGTTTCATAAAGCTTTTTCCACGAGCTTTCACGTTTGGCATATTCTGAAATTAAACTGTTTTGCGCTTCAGTAACCAAGTGATTATAAACAAAAGTTATAAGGTCCTTAAAATATAAATTCAATATTTGATCAGTTTTTTGTTCTTCATATATCTTCCATAAGTTAAGACAATTTTTTGTTAAAGAGTGGAAGTATGAGACAGTATAAGCAACTGCAAAAGATTTTAAATTTGTATCACCAATAGCATCTACATTTTTTCTTCCAAACAATTTATCCACTTGCTTGACAATAATAGCATTTGCGATTAATTTACGATAAAAATTTTCACCAGGTAATTTACTTTTATTTACAGATTCGTTCACTTTCTTCATAAAATGAACAAAGTTTTTTTGTGAACCCTGAGAAACTAAATAGGGTTCAAGTTCCCATAAATTGATATACTTGGCCATATCTGATTTCACAAATCTCAAAGAAATTGGATTCTGTTCTTTAAATCTTCTTTGTTGACTTGGTGTTAGCTTATTAAGGGTTTCGCGATATTGGCCATTAGCTCTCTCAAAAAACCACAAAAAAGATTGATTTCTGTTTTCTGGGTTTATAACGTATTTTTTTCTTGACAGATTTTCAATTTGGATAAAATATGGGTTATTTGACGATAAATCTAACTCTGAAACTTTATTCTGGCTATTTGCAAAGCGAGAGATATTTGGAACTTCTATATTCTTTTGCTCCTTATCCTTTATAACAGTGAGCTTCATTTGAACAAAGATTTTACTTAGATCAACTTCTTTGTATTTTTTTTGAGTATGATAAAGAGATGCAGTAGTTTGACCGCCATTTACAATTTGGAAGTCATTAATCTTAGTTATCAATGTTTCATTGTTTATCGTATTTATAGATATACTTTCAGCTGTTGCAGTAATCCCATTATTATATGGCAGAAACATGTGAGGCTTATTGCGAATTGTCTCTCTGATTCCTTTATTAAATTTGCCGGTTTGCCCTAGAAAAGCACGAACATTGCTCTCCAATAATTCATTTGAGTATTCTTTATATAATTTAGCAAGTAACTCCCCGGGAATTATAGCTAAATAACAGTCATACATCTCATCAATTGCAGGAACTTTTAGACAGTTTAGCCCTTCTTTACCTGACAATAGATTGTTCAATTCTATTTCAATAGGTTCATGAGAGCTATTTGATGAATTAATCTTAAACAGTCTTGAAATATCCCATGTATGTATAAATGCCTCAATATCATTGATTTCAATATTATCCTTTTCTTGATTCGAAAATCCATTAATTAGAAAGAATATGTTTATTCGATCAAACTTTTCACCTTGCTTACCAATGACTCGGATGAGTTCATTGAGCTCAGTATGCGATTTATCAATATAATCAATATGCCTTTTGAGAGCTGAGTTTATAAATCTTTTAACTTGATTGATAGCTTTTACATATTCATCTTTTGTAATATTATATTCGTAACTTTCATTTTTATAATAAGTTATGAAAAGGTCTAAAGTTTCATAGAACGTATTGTTGGTATCATCTTTAATTGAATCTTTCAGACAGTATCCATTTATTTTCCAATCAATGCCACCTTGGGTATTAGGATGAACATAAGATAATACTCGTGCTCCTTCCGATTTACCAATTGACTCAAAAACTTCAATGCAATACTCCGTAAACTTATCTTCAAAACTAGCGCCTTCCCCTTCTGAATAAACTAGGGATGCCACATCTGATTTAAGTTCATCAATATAATTAAGTAACGCTCTTTCCATTCTTAAATCTTTTGAATAATTGTTTCTGGTTCAATAATAAATGAATCAACAGCTGAAAGCTCAATTGAATACGATGTATTGTATATACCTAAAGATAGCTGACTTTTAACAATTTTCGGGAAATCAGTAGTCACCTTAAATGCAAATGTTTTTTTAAGAGAATACATTTTATTGTAATAATTTCTATCATCTTCCCTGTAACCTAATAACAACAATCTTTCATTGAAAAAATTACGTTCTTCATGAACAGAAATCTTTTGTCTTATTTGGTCTATCAATGAATTTAAGGAAAAACCATTTTCTTTTACTTCCTCTGTTGTATATAAAACCAAAAACAATTCATCTAAATTTTCAGCATCCAATTGTCTTTCACTAGTAATTCTGATTCTGGGATTCTTTGAAGATGTAAGCTTTATTTCAACACCAACAGAATTAAAAACAAAATCTTTATCCTCAAAATCAGCACCAGTCCATGCGTTTAATATACTCGCAGTTGTTTTTTTATTATTCAATGAATAGTTAAAAAACAATAATTCACCAATTAGTCCTTTCTGTTCTTCAATACTTAATCCGTTGAAGTTAATTTTATCAAAAAGTTTCTTCCATTTTGATACTACATTTAGCGTTGTCGTTATTGCTTCATTTTCAGTAATACTATTGATTACATCTTCCATAATATTCTGAATAAACAACGAGAAAATATCTTTCAGGTCATTATCCAACAAATAAACATTCAACTCAATAGAATTTTCCAATTCAACAGGAAATATTTCAACACCCTTAAATCGAAAGTTTTTTAGTTCAGGTATTTTAACATTTTTTGAAACAGACATTATATATAAATGCTGACCTGTGATATGATTTGTTGCTGCGAAGCAATTCAAATGAGGTATATCCTCAATTCTGGTTTTGATAATAATATCACCAGTCTGTTTTTGATTTTCCCATATTGACTTAATGTTTATCATTGATTAATCAGTTTCCAGGTTATCATCTTCCTCCATTATTTCCTCATCAAATCCTTTATTTATTGTAGCAGTATATGATACTTTTATTTCATCTTCAATTTTAGGGAAATGCAAGCTATAACCAACTATTGGAATTCCGTTATTTACATTTGGAGTTCCTCTTTCATCTAAAGCGTAAATTATAAGAAGACTCTTCTTTTCTTTAGCTCTTTGTTCTTTTATTTCTTTATTAGTTTTGAATCCATTGATAGATAAGTCAACTTGTCTGTCAGTTAAATCATCAATTTGATTTTTGGAAATTAAATAGTATTCTCCTTCTCTCCCAATCTGATGATTACGGACTGTACATCCTATAGTAATGGTTTCATCGTTATAGCTTAAATTAATAACAGAAGCATTTTCATTATTTTTTCTTTCTTTTAATGGTGTTTTTCCTTTATAATCAATAAATACTCTATCATCTGTATTTGATGCAATGCAGATACTCCAATCAGTTATCTTATTACTTATATGTTGCGTTCTGATATATTCGCTTAATGTGGCATTTTTAATACCCGGTTGGTCAATTTTAAAAGATTCAATAAAATCACAAATCAGGTTAATATTAACATTTGGATAAAACAAATACCTGGTTTTCCCTTTTATTTCCTTTCTGTTTGATTTTTCTGGAAAACCAATTGAAGCAATAAGGTTCTTTAATGAATTGAAATTATTTTCAATTGCATTTTTTGTCTTTAATAATTGATAGGTTTGAGGATTTGTACCTGAGAATGAAATTTCAATATTTTCTGAAAAATTAAGTTTTGCAACACTGGTAATTGTTAGCAAACCATGATGATTTCTAACTTTCAACCTGAAATCTTTTGGTCGTTGAAGAGATGCAGTCATTTCATCAAAATCATTTCGCATTTCTTCAGTTGCCATTGTTATATGGTTAAACCATTCGAAGATTTGATCTGTTGTATAAAGCCTGCATAAATCAACATAACCTGGACGATATCCAAACCAACGACCCATTTGCATTAAAGAATCATACATTTTTGTTGTCCTTATGTAATAACTTATCGATAATCCTTCCAGTGTAATTCCTCTGGATAGACGGCTACCACCTACTGCAATTACAGACAAGCCTTTTTCTTTATTTCGTTCATAATCAATTTCCTCAATATTATGATATTCTAGGTTTGTTGTTGAACGAGTCCCATGAACAGAGCGAACTTCTATTTTTGAAGCAGCTTTTTTCAATTCCTTCTTAACTAAATCCCAAGAGTGTTTTTTTATTCGTATGTCTTTGTAATCAAGATTTTCAAGTACATTCAGTGTTGTTGGTACAAAATCAGTTTCATACAATTCTTTTAGCTCTTTTAGAAAGGTTTCGTCTTCGCTTTGAATTGCATTATCATATTCTCTTCTTTTTTCATTAACTAAATATGCTACTCTATCAATCCATTTAACAAGCAATGCGACATGAACCAGCATTGAATTATGCTTGTTTTCATGCCCTCGTACTCTGCGAACAGCACATGTTAAAATGAAAGATTTTATTGCTCGTTCGAGACTTGCTGGTAGATATTCAGGTATATCTTCTTTATTTCCCTTATTAATTGTTTTGAAAAATGGAGGGTCATAATCTTCAATTCCTCTATAAATATCTAAAGGTTCTTTTGTGAGTTCAGGAACCGGATTTTCGTATCCGAAAATTTTTGCTGCGCCAATATAGTTGGAAGGAGTCTTAATATTGATAATAAAATCTCTTGGAAATAAATCTTCCCCGATTTTATATTCTTTGTTTTTTACAATGGTGGTCAAAGAATCATTAAAATCCTGAGGGATAAACAAGTTTGCATAAGGTGTGGCTGTATATCCGACAAAAGTGTTTTGATTAAAAATATTTATAAGTGTTCGTATTAACCGGTTAATTGTTTTTATTTCATTTATATCCTTCGATGCATTTACTGAAGCCGCATCTGCTTCGTCATCAATTATCAAAGCAGGAACATCAAACAGTTTTGGTGTTCCATCAACTGACTTTATATTTTCATTTTTTGAAAACCAGTCAATAAGATTTTCAAGAATACTTTTATTTTTTTTGATGACAAAAACGACTGGATTTTTACCTATCGGAATGTTTAATCTATTTGCAACTGCCTGATTAAAATCTCCCTCATCGTTACTTTTAAAGTATGATGAAGTTAAAGAATAGATGTCAGTATTTACTTTATATTTTCCTACTCCTGTAATTCTATTCTCTTGTTCTCTGATAAATGCAGAACTGTTTCTGCCTATGTATCCTGAATCAATACGTTCTTGTGTTTGTCTTCTTAACGAACTGATTGTTCCGGCTATAATTATAATTACTTTATAACCTGCATCAGTTGCCTTATTTATTAGTCCGACATAGTTGGCAGTTTTCCCTGATTGTACATGACCTACCACCATTCCCCGTCTATCCCAGGAACCAGTCTTTTTGGGATTAACGCATTTATCCAATATTTTATCTGTAAAGTCATCTAAATCATTTATGGGAAATGAAGGGTCGTTTTCAGACAAATTCAACTTATATCTATTCCATAATTCAAAATTAATATCTGCTTTTTCATCATTTAACCAAGGTTCAACATCATCAGATAAGATTGTAATCTCTCCTTTTCCAATACTGAAATCAGCACGCAATATTTCAAAAAGCTCATGTTTATCAAAAGATTGTCCTTCAACTATGTTTATCGCTGATGCTTTTTTAATTACATTTAATAGCACTTCATCTGTAATTTCTCCTTGGTGTAAGGATAATAAAGTATGGGATATTGCTCTTGCTGATTGTAGTAAGTTACTCATTTCAGATATTCATTAATTAGTGGAAATAAATTAAATGGAGTGGCATTTATAATTTGTTGTCTAGCCAATGATTCAGGTATTCCCTGTGAAACTTTAATTTTATAAAGTTCAATAGCTAGTTTTATTAATTCATCACTTGGACTTTCTGATTGTTTTTCCAATTCGTGAAAAGCTGGGTCTTCATTTTGGTTGGTTAAAATGAGTTCAATAGGAACATTGTCTTCCAGTAATTTCAATGCTTTCCCAGCTAATTTGTTATTTTCAGATAGTAGAGAACTGATAATAGGATGTTTTCTGTTGATTTTATACTTCTTTATTTTATCCCTTGTAATTTCATCTTTCCATAGAGGTTCAAAGTTATTGCTACCGGATTCAGAAATTATTTTTTGGCCTCGCCAATTATAAATTTTAGCAGACTTCATAATTGCGATTTTTGCAATACGCGAAAGTTCCCGTCGGATTTCTATTGGTGGTGTTGCTGTTGATTTTTTTATATCCAAATTCCAGTCAAAATCATTTTCATTTGAGAAATTAACAGTAATGCGGGCAAGTTTGGAGTAATCTCTTTTCTTTTCCAAACCAAGCCAATCGCCTGCGACTAACAATCTGTTTCCACGATAAATGTAAAATCCCTGTTGCTGAAACCATCCTAATGAACCTCCAGATTTTTCATATTCTACCTTGCCAATTTCAGACATATGCGGAAGAATGAAATAAGTAATTTCCACATTGTCAAATTTTTCAGTTAAGCCCATTTCAGGTTTGGGATTCAGGTCTAGTAAAAAGGGATTATATGGTTCTATTTCGTCATTTTGAAATAATATTTTTATTTGTTTGCTTTCAATGAATTTGTGAAACACCAAACTTAAATGACGTTTTACATTTATCATTTCCTGATAAAAAGCATTCTTTACACTCTCATTATTAATTTCAGCTTTTCCAATAATTCGGTCTAACTTTTCCCATAAAACCAAAGTGCCATTTTTTTGGCTATTTATTTTATCAAGGAATGAATCATCAGAAACATCATCAAGCAACTGCCATTCTTTTTCATTATTAATAAAATCAATATCCCAACATCTTTTTATCGCATCATTATTATCCTTCTTGCTAATACAAGTAAGCCTTTTACATTGTGAAAATGAAGCTGTTTTTAAGCCCATTCCAAACCGCCCTAAATCTTTTTCATGCCTATCATCCTCAGGGTCTTTGCTTCCTGGAGTCATAGCTATTACGAGTTCATCTCGATTCATCCCGATTCCATTATCTTTAATCATAATGAATGAATCTTTTCCATTCCATTTATACTGAATGGAAATTTCATCAGCACTTGCAGAGATACTATTATCGACTATATCAGCAATAGCCGTAGATAAATTGTAGCCAAAACTTCTATATGAATTGATTGTAGATTTAGGATTAGGTTTAACTACTTCCGCTCTTATGACTTCACTCATAGAATTTCCCAGATTTTTTCTGCAATTTTTTCTGCCATTAATGGCGGCACAGCATTACCAATCTGCTTGAATGCAGCAGTCCTGTTTTGAGATTTCTTTATTCCTTCGAAATAATAATTATCAGGAAATGATTGCAGTCTGGCAGCTTCCCGTACCGAGATTGATCTGTTCTGTTTAATATCAGGATGGATATAATAATGCCCGTCTTTTGCAATATGTGCAACTACAGTTTGTGAGCAGGTCAGATTCTTGGCTACAACTTTAAACCGGTCAACAAAAGAATGTCTGTTCCTGTGCGTTTTCAGCTCTTCTGCCAGATCATTGTAGTCGAGACGTTCATTTTTGATGTTCCATTTTTCAACTGCAATTCTGTATATTTCTTTGTCTTGTGGTTTATTAGGCCTTGCAATGTGTTGTGTAAGGATATCAATTCCATTCCTGATTCCGGTTTTATCCAGATAATCATTCGATCCCTGTTTATAGCTTAAATATTTGTCAATTCCCTCACCGGCTTTTAATTCCGGAAGATCATTGAAAATACTTTCAACACTGAATGATGATTTGCTTACAATGGCTTCAAGGTCAGGTATCTTTATATCATGATTTCTTTTCCAGCCGATGATAATTACTCTTTTTCTGTTCTGGAGTACACCGAAATTGCTGGCCGTAAGCGTAAAGAGCTTCATTTTGTAACCCTTTTCCAGAAAAAGGGTTTCCATATTCCTGAGATAGCTCCCTTTGTCTGCTGATTTCAGGCCGAGTACATTTTCAAAGACAAATAGTTTTGGCTGATACTTTTCCAGGTATCCGGCATACTCAATGTATAAATGATTTCTCGGGTCATTTACCATTCCATCAACAGATCTGGCTCTGCCAACAAGCGAATATGCCTGACATGGCGGGCCCCCGATAATCAGATCAATCTTCTTATTCCCAAGTTTCTTTGAAATAAGGGCATGTATTTTTTTATTGAAATCTTTACCGATGGGTAAATTGATTACACTATCCAGCAGGTTTTCAGGCACTTTCTGATATAATTGTTCTCTGCTGATTTCTCCTTTCAGGTATGAATAATAGATGTCCACCTTATTCTCTGATTTCAGGTGATGATAAGCTATTCTGGTTTTCAGGGTGTAACAGGCAGCTTCATCCATTTCAACATGGGCTACCGGGATGAATCCTTCTCTGATAAAACCCTCAGACAAGCCACCAGCACCAGCAAACAAATCGATATATCTAATTTGTTTCTTCATTGAACATACTATCGTTGAAAAAATCAGCCAGTTTTATTTTCAATCCGTCAATAACAATCTTTTCCAGGTTTTTCACAGTTATATTTCTCTTACCATTTTCGACATAATTCATATAAGTGCGGTCAACACCTGCCTGCCATGCCAGTTGTTCCTGCTTAAGGTTTTGTTGCTCCCTCAGCTCTTTGATTCTGAGTCCGATTTTTGTCTGGATTAGCATATTCAAAAGTAGTTTGCGTGACATATAGTACATTGTACTATATGTCACGTTGGGGTTAGTTAAATATGAAAGAAGGATTTATTTTATCCGATTAATTCAGATATAAGATTTACCAGGGTATTTTGTTGGGCTCTTGGTTTTAACATGCATTCCCAGAGAATAATGACACGCCACCCTTCACTTTTTAGTAAAGCATGTTTTGTAATGTCATTCTGTGTATTCCCGTTGATTTTACTAATCCACCAGTCAGTGCGTGTTTTAGGGATTACAAAATATTTACAATACTGGTGTCCGTGCCAAAAGCAGCCATTAATAAATATAACAGTTTTATATTTTGGCAATACGATATCAGGCTTTCCGGGCAATTTTTTATTGTGTAATCTGTATCTGAAACCGTTGGCATGTAAAAATCTGCGCACCGTCATTTCAGGCCTTGTATCTTTGGCCTTTATTCTGCTCATATTGTAGCTTCTGGTCGTTGTATTGTGCACATCCGCCATTCCTTAAAGCTGTATTTGAGGTAAACATTAATGGTGCAGCTAATTTAAATGAAACTTTTTGTATTAATTATAAAGTTTAACCTAACCCTTTCTTTAAACCCGTAAAGAATGGTCAGAACAATAACTCGACCAAATCACTATGAGCCGGAAGAGAAATAAATTCCGCCCTCCGGCAAATTCCACCAATCTAATTTTTGATTGAATAACCTATGGCCTGATAAACTTGGTTACCAGTGTACGGCTCCCCCCACTCAGCCTTGCCAGATACAATCCGGCTGGCAGGCGGTCAATAGAAATACGGCAGTCAGCCTGCTGCAGGGTTTGGGTAAAGAGCAGGTGGCCCATGGCATCGAACAATTGCAGCT